>Ga0181595_10001859_pt1 | contig 22040 bp, 16 predicted proteins | sample 041ome_7_FD_145604 | JGI IMG/M metagenome (GOLD analysis project Ga0181595, IMG submission 145604) | Coastal salt marsh microbial communities from the Groves Creek Marsh, Skidaway Island, Georgia - 041401AS metaG (spades assembly) | ecosystem: Environmental > Aquatic > Marine > Intertidal zone...
CACCAATATCCACACCCAGGCCGACCGCTATCTCAGCGCCAACCCGCATTTCGCCAAATCGGCACTGGGCCGCTACAGCCCGCAGGATTTCATCGATCTGGTCGATGCGCACGGAATTGCCTGGCATGAAAAGACGCTGGGCCAGCTGTTCTGCGACGGCTCGGCCAAGCAGATCGTGGCGATGCTGCTGGACGAGTGCGACAAGGGCGGCGTCACCATCGCGCTCGGCCATGCCATCCGCGCGGTCGAGCATGCCGATGGGCGCTATCGCGTCAGCTGGGGCGATCGCAGCGCCGAGGCCCCCGCCCTAGTCATCGCCACAGGCGGGCCCTCGATCCCGAAAATGGGTGCGACCGGCTTTGCCTATGATCTCGCGCGGCAGTTCGGCCTCAAGGTTGTCGAACCGCGCCCGGCCTTGGTCCCGCTGACGCTGGGAGGAGACGAGACGCTGTTCCGCTCGCTCTCGGGCGTCGCGACCGACGTCGTCGCGCGCGCGGGCAAGGCGCTGTTCCGCGAGGCGGCGCTGTTCACGCACAAGGGGCTGTCGGGCCCTGCGATCCTGCAGGTGTCGAGCTATTGGCGGCATGGCGATCCGGTAGCGATCAATTTCCTGCCTGATGCCGCCCCCGGCTGGTTGACCCAGGCCAAGCGCCAGCAACCCCGGGCGACGCTGCGCAGCACGCTCGGCGCCATGCTGCCCGACCGGCTAGCCGCGACGCTGAGCGACCGAATCGGCGGCGATGCGCGGCTCGCGGATACACCCGACCGGGTGCTGGGCGAAGCAGAGAGGCGGCTCTCCAGCTGGACCTTCCACCCCAACGGTACCGAGGGCTATGCCAAGGCCGAAGTTACCGCGGGCGGCATCAGCACCGACGGTCTGTCTTCGCAGACCATGGAGGTACGCAAGGTGCCGGGCCTCTATGCGATTGGCGAAGCGGTCGATGTCACCGGCTGGCTGGGCGGCTATAACTTCCAATGGGCATGGGCGAGCGGGCATGCCGCAGCAGCGGCAATTTAAACCCAATTTGGTGGTAACTTGCCCCATCTGCCCGCTCTTCAACCGATTGCACAAACATCCATAATGGATATTTCTTTGTGCGATCGCTTTGCATAAGCGAAAATTTACCAATTCGGCCGATGGGTATCGGCGATGTCGGCGTCTTTGCCTCCCTTACAAGGCCCTGCACGGCCAGCTGATAGCGGGATCAGCCTTGCCGTGCTCGTTCAGGGGGCGGTGGTGACGCTCGCGCTGCTGGCTGCCATGCTGGCGCCACCCGAGGAAGGGCCGATGATGGTCATTCCGCTGGACGGTGAAGGCATGGGCCAGACGATAAGCTGGGCATCGGGTAACGGGGCCGCCTTGATCGGCACAGGCCCCCTGCCCGGTTCGATCCTGGTCTATGGCAAGCGCAAGCAGGTCACGGAAGCCGCCTGGCATCATAACGGCCTTGTCATCAAGGCACCCGCAATTTTCTGCGGCAGTTTGTCCTCTACACCCAGGAAGAGTTGAGCGTCGCATGGAACTGACAGGTATTCGCAAGAATGGCGCCTTCGCGCTGATCGTCATCGCATGGCTGTGTGTGGCCGTCATCGCCGGCATCAGCCTGTACACCGCCAGCGGCTGGGCTCCGGTCGCTATCGCAGTCGCCGTCACCCTCATTCCGAGCGTGATCGTGCGCAACGGCCGCGCCGACAGCACCGCACGCATCATTCTCGGCAGCACCATGCCCGTCTATCCCGCGATCATGCTCTATCAGGCAGCCGGATCCAGCCTGCAGATGGACGTCCATATGGTGTTCTTCGCACTGCTTGCCACATTGGTGGTGATGTGCGACTGGCGCGCGATCGTCGCCGGCACGGCCGTGATCGCGGTGCATCATCTGGGCGCGAACCTGCTGATCCCCGCCTGGGTCTTTCCCGATGGCGCCGACCTGCCGCGCGTCCTGCTGCATGCCGTCATCGTGCTGATCGAGGCAGCGGTGCTCATCCAGATTTCGCTGCAGCTGGAACAGATGATCGAGCGGCAGGCCGAAGCCAGGCGCGAGGCCGAACGGCTGGAGCAGGAAGCCGCCAGCACCCGCGACGCCATCGCCGCCAAGCAGAATCAGGTCATCGGCGCGCTCGGCCAGGGGCTCAAGGCGATGGCGCGCAACGACCTGACCGCGCGGATCGACCAGGCCTTCCCGGAAGAATATGAACAGCTTCGCGCCGATTATCACGATGCGCTCGAGGGAATGCGCCAGTCGCTCGAGAAGATTTCGGGCGTGGCGACGCGCATCGACGAGAGCGCGGGCGATGTCAGCCATGCGTCGAACGACATGGCCGATCGCACCGAACGGCAGAGCGCCACGCTGCACGACACCGTGGCGACCATCCGCACAGTCAGCGACTCCATTTCAGACACCGCCAATCGCGCGGTCGAGGCGCGGCATGTCCTCGACGCAGCGCAGGGCGAGGCAGAAAAATCGGCCGGTATCGTCGAGCGCGCTCGCGTCGCGATGACCAATATCGAGCATTCGGCGCGCGAGATCGACCAGATCATCGAGGTCATCGAAGGGCTGTCGTTCCAGACCAACCTGCTCGCGCTCAATGCCGGTGTCGAGGCAGCACGCGTCGGCGAGGCGGGCAAGGGTTTTGCCGTGGTGGCATCCGAGGTGCGCGCGCTTGCACAGCGCTCGGCCGATGCCGCGCAGGACATCAAGACCAAGATCGGCGCGTCGAACGAGCAGATTGCGCTGGGCGTGTCGGTGGTCAGCGAAACCAGCGAGACGCTCGAGCGGATCACCACGCGCATCCTGCAGATCAGCGAATTCGTGGCGACCATTGCCGGATCGGTGGAAAGCCAGGCGGCCAGGCTGCGCGAGGTCAACGGCACCGTGGGCGCGCTCGACGGCATCACCCAGCAGAATGCCGCGATGGTCGAGGAAACCAGCGCCGCCGCCCGGTCGCTCGCCGAACAGTCGCGCACCCTGGCGCAGGAAATCAGCCGCTTCCGGCTGCAGCAAACCGGCTCGTATCACGCAGCGCCAGCGCTGGCGCGCGCGGCCTGATGGCGGCCTAGAAGGCCCAATCAGCGGGTGCGGCAGCGTCCGGTGTTGGTGTTCTCGATCGTGCCATCGTCATCGTAGCGGATCTGCATCGTGAAGCCGTCCGCTGCGATCGAGCGGATGGTCGCAGCATACCATTTGTTGTCGCTCCACAGACAGGCAATCCGGCTGCCGGGCTGCCAGTCGAACCGCCGGACCGTGCTGGCCTGCCGCGTCTCGACATCGCCATCGTCAAAGCGGATGGTAACCAGAGTGCCGGTCCGCGATTCAATCACGCCCGGATAGAGAACGCTGCTGCCGCGCCATGGCGAGAGCACCCAATCGCCCACTTCCTGCGCCTGAGCCACGCCCGGCAAGACCAGCGCCCCCATGCACGCCGCTGCAACAGCTACTGCCCCCTTGATCCCCATACCACCTCTCCTTGTGGCAGAAGGATACACCCAAATCGGAGGCAATACAAATGAGGGGCTTGGGTCTCGGGCGAATATGATTGTGCCCGCGCCGCAAATCCGCTAAGGGCGCAGCCTTGCAGCGAAGCCGGATTTTGGGCCTCGCGCGCGGTTTCGCCGATGATGCGGAACCTTCGCATCATCACACGAATTGAAATCCCATGCCTTTTGATACCGTTCCCGCCGTTCTGTCGGACGCGCTTGATGCGCACGGCTATGACACGCTCACCCCCGTCCAGCAGGCCGTGCTGGAATCCGAAGCGCAGGGCCGCGACCTGATCGTCTCGGCGCAGACCGGATCGGGCAAGACCGTCGCCTTCGGGCTTTCGATGGCGCCAGAGCTGATCGGCGAGGATGGCCGCGTTCGCCAGGGCACGGCGCCGCTGGCGCTGATCATCGCGCCGACGCGCGAACTGGCGCTGCAAGTCAGCCGCGAGTTCATGTGGCTCTATGGCCCTGCCGGTGCGCGCATCGCGACTTGTGTCGGCGGCATGGACGCCTCGCGCGAGCGGCGCAACCTCGGCTATGGCGCGCAGATCGTCGTCGGCACGCCTGGGCGCCTGCGCGATCACCTCGAGCGCGGCGCACTCGACCTCTCGGCGCTCAAGGTCGCGGTGCTCGACGAGGCCGACGAGATGCTCGACATGGGTTTTCGCGAAGACCTCGAAGAAATTCTCGACGCAACGCCCGAAAGCCGCCGGACGCTGCTCTTCTCGGCCACCATGCCCAAGCCGATCGTGGCTCTGGCCAAGCGTTATCAGCACGATGCGCACCGTATCTCGACGGTCAGTGAAGAGCGCGGCCATGGCGATATCGACTATATCGCCTGCACCGTCGCGCCATCGGACACCGAAAATGCCGTGGTCAACCTGCTGCGCCTGTACGAGGCGGAGACCGCAATCCTGTTCTGCGCGACGCGCGACAATGTCCGCCATCTGCATTCGAGCCTGATCGAGCGCGGCTTCTCCGCCGTCGCGCTGTCGGGCGAGCACAGCCAGAACGAGCGCAACCAGGCGTTGCAGGCCCTGCGCGACCGCCGCGCGCGCGTCTGCGTGGCGACCGACGTCGCCGCGCGCGGCATCGACCTGCCCGGCCTGTCGCTGGTGATCCATGTCGAGCTGCCGCGCGATGCCGATACGCTCAAGCACCGTTCGGGCCGCACGGGCCGTGCGGGCAAGAAGGGCACCGCGCTGATGATCGTGCCCTATCCGCGCCGTCGTCGCCTCGAACAGATGCTGCGCGGCGCGAACATCCCCGCGCAATGGATCAACCCGCCTTCGGCCGAAGACATCCGCCAGGCCGATCGCGAGCGCCTGCTCGAGCGGCTGCGTGCGCCCGTGGAAGCCGAGGAGGCCGACCGCGAACTCGCCCAGGCGCTGCTGGCAGAACGCAGCGCCGAGGACCTCGCCGTGATGCTGGTCCAGGCGCACCGGGCACAGATGCCCGCGCCCGAAGAGTTGCTCGATGCCTCGGCCCCGCCGCCGCAGCGCGAGCGTGGCCCCCGCCCCGGCTTCGAGGACACGATCTGGTTCGAGATGAACATCGGCCGCCGCCAGAATGCCGATCCGCGCTGGCTGCTGCCGCTGCTCTGCCGCCGGGGGCACATCACCCGCGGCGAGATCGGCGCGATCCGCCTGGGCGATGACAGCACCCATTTCGAAATCCCGCGTGCGGTTGCGGATCGCTTCGCCGAGGCGGTCAAGCGCACCTCGGGCGGCGAGGATGGCGACGAGGGCAGCGTGATGATCATCGCCGCCGATGGTCCGCCCGCCTATCGCCCGCGCTCGGGTCCGCCGCCGCGTGGCGATCGCCGTGGCGGATCGGGATCGGGCAAAACGGGTCGCAGCAATGCGCCGCTGAGGCCGCGCTACGAAGCGCGCACCGATGGCGACCGCCGCCCGCCGCGCGAGGATGGCGAGCGCAAGCCCCATGGCGACCGCAAGCCTGCGGGCGATCGCAAGCCTTTCGGCGACAAGAAGCCGTTCGGGGACAAGAAGCCCTTTGGTGACCGCAAGACCTTTGGCGACAAGAAGACCCAGGCCGATCGCGCCTCCTATGCCGATCGTCCTGCACGCGGTCCGCGCAGCGATGCGCCGCGCGCCGGCGGCCCCGGCGGCAAGCCCCGCTTCGATGGCAAGCCGCGTCCGGCAGGCAAGCCGGGCGCAAAGCCCTTTGCCAAGCGCCCCAAGGGCTGAGGGGTTCTACAGGGTTAGCGGACTCTGCCGACCTGCGCCCCTCCCTCTCAGGCAGGGGGCACGCGCGACATCAGGGCCTTGAGACGTCGGGACGCTCCACCGTCTCCCCGCCCAGCGCGCGGTAGAGCGTCACGCGATTGCTCGCCTCGACCAGCTGCGTCGTCAGCAGCGTGCGCTGCGCCTGATAAAGCGAGCGTTGAGCATCGAGGCTCGTGAGGAAGCTGTCGAGCCCGCCGCGATAGCGCATGTCGGTCAGGCGGAAGCTGTCCTCCGACGCATCGACGAACGAGCGGTTGGCGCGCAACTGCTCGGAAATCGTGCCGCGCCGCGCCAGCGCATCGGCAACATCGCGGAATGCCGCCTGGATCGCGCCTTCATAGCCCGCCAGCGCCGCATCGCGCTGCGCCTGGGTCTGCGCGACGCCTGCGCGCGCCGCCCCCCCGGCGAAGATCGAATAGCGCACCGTCTCACCCACAGAATAGTTGAACGCCGCGCCGGTAAACAGGGTGGAGAGCGCGTTGCTCGCCAGGCCCGCCAGCCCGGTCAGCGTGATGCGCGGGAACAGCGCGGCGCGCGCTGCACCGATCTCCGCGTTGGCGGCGCGCAGTTCATATTCGGCCTGCAGCACATCGGGGCGACGAAGCAATATGGTCGAATCGAGCCCGGCGGGCAGCACCCGCACCGCCTCGCCCGCATCGGCGATCGACTGCGGCAGCAGCGCCTCGTCGAGCGGGGCCCCCACCAGCAGTTGCAACGCATTGATGTCCTGCGCCAATGCCGTGCGCTGCTGCGCGATATCGGCCTCGGCCGTCGCGAGGATCTGCTCGGCCTGGCGCAAATCGGTGCGCGGGGCGATGCCACCATCGAGCCGCAGCCGGGTCAGCTTCACCCGCTCGCGTGCGTTGGCGGCGGTGTCCTCGGCGAGCTTGAGCAGCGACCTGTCGGCGGCATAGGTAAGCCAGGCATCGGCGATATCGCCGATCAGCGTCAGCCGCGTTGCACGCGCCGCCGCTTCGGTGCCGAAATAGCGGTTGAGCGACGCATCCGACAGCGACTGCAACCGCCCGAACAGGTCGAGTTCGAACGCGGTGGTGCTGAGATCGGCGGTATAGCGCGTGCCCGCGGTCGAGCGGCTCGCCGACGGGTTGTTGCCGATATCGATATCCTGATTGCGGTTCTGATTGGCGGTGCCATTATCGAACTGCGTACGGTTGGCCTGCGCGCTGATCTGCGGCAACTGCGCCGCGCGCTGGATGCGGAACTGCGCACGCGCGGCCTCGATATTCGCAGCTGCCACCCGCAGGTTGCGATTGTTGGCCAGCCCCCGCTCGATCACCTGCACCAGCCGCGGATCGGCAAAGACCTCGCGATAGCTCATCGCCGGCAGCGCGGCTTCGCTTTGCGCGAGATAGGCATCGCCCGCCGGCCAAGAGGCGGGTACCGGCAGGTCCGGCTGGACATATTTGGGTGCCATCGAACAGCCCGCGAGCAGCGCCAGCGCGATCAGGGGACCAGCACGTTTCATGCAGTGCCCTCGCCCGAGCTGATTCCGGCGGGCTTCGGCTCGCCGATATGCAGCTTCTTCAGCGTGTCGCGCGTCGTCCGGCGGACGAGCACGAAGAACAGCGGGATGAAGAAGATCGCCAGCACCGTCGCGGTCAGCATGCCGCCGATCACCGAGGTGCCGATGGCGATGCGGCTGTTTGCGCCTGCCCCGCTCGACAAGGCCAGCGGCAGCACGCCGAAGATGAAGGCAAGGCTGGTCATCAGGATCGGCCGCAGACGCAGGCGCGCCGCTTCGAGCGCCGCATCGATCACCCGCGCGCCTCGCTTTTCCGCCTGTTCGGCAAATTCGATCACCAGAATGGCGTTCTTCGCCGCAAGCCCCATCGTCGTGAGCAAGCCGATCTGGAGGTACACGTCGTTCTCCAGCCCGCGCAGCGTCACCGCGAAGATTGCTCCGACAAGCCCGAGCGGGATCACCAGCATCACCGCGACAGGAATCGTCCAGCTCTCATAAAGCGCAGCAAGGCACAGGAAGACGACGAGCAAAGACAGCGAATAGAGCAAGGGCGCCTGGCCCGAGGACAGCCGCTCCTGGAAGGACAGGCCCGACCAGGCCACGCTCACGCCGGGAATCTGCTTGGCGAGTTCCTCGATCCGGTCCATCGCCGCGCCCGAGCTCTGCCCCGGAGCCGCCTGGCCCTCGTACTGGAAGCTGGGATAACCCTGGAAGCGCGAGAGCGTCGTCGGGGTGGTCGACCAGCGGGTGCGGGCAAAGGCGCTGAACGGCGCCATCTGGCCGTCATTGCCGCGCACGAACCATCGGCCGATATCGTCGGGCGTCGCGCGATAGGGCGCATCGGCCTGCACGAACACGCGCTTGACCCGTCCGCGGTCGATGAAATCGTTGACATATTGTCCGCCCCAGGCAGCGGACAAGGTGGTGTTCACGTCGTTCTGGTTCAGCCCCAGTGATGCCAGCTTGGGCTGGTCGATATCGACCTGCAGCGTCTGCACATCGGGCAGCTCGCCGAGCCGAACCCCTGCCAGGACGGGATCGTTCTCGGCCAATTCCAGCAGCTTGTCGCGCGCTTCTGCGAACTCTTCCCGGCTCATGCCGCTGGTGTTCTGCAATTGCAGGCTGAAGCCGTTGGTCTGCCCCAGACCGCGGATCGCCGCAGGCACCAGCACGTTGACCTGCGCGTCGCGAAAAGCCGAAAACGCCTTGTTGGCGCGCTCGGTAATCGCATCTGCACTGTCGTCCTTGCCGGTACGCTCGGACCAGTCGACGAAATTGACGAAGCCCTGGCCGGTATTCTGCCCCGCCGCGCCCTGCCCTCCGCCGGCGACGCTGAACATCACCGCAATGTTCTTGCGCTCGTCGTTCAGCATGTATTTCTCGATCGCCAGTTGCACCTCGCGCGTGCGGCCCTGCGTGGCACCAGCGGGAAGACGAAATTGCAGCCGCGCCGCGCCCTGGTCCTCGATCGGCAGGAAGCCGGTGGGCAGCCGCACGAACAGCGCCACCAGCAGAACCAGCACGATCGCGTAGATCGCCAGGAACAGCCATTTGCGATCGACCACCTTCTCAACCGCGGCGACATAGCGATCGGTCCCGCGCGCAAAGCCATGGTTGAACCAGTGCTGCGCGCGTTCCAGCTTTTCCGCGCCCCACGGCCAGAATCGGTGCATGCGGCTCTCCGGATCGGTGCCGTCATGCCTTTTCTGCTTGAGCAGCGTCGCGGTGAGCGCGGGGCTGAGGATCAGCGCGACGAGCGCGGACAGCACCATGGCCGAAACGATGGTGATCGAAAACTGGCGATAGATCACCCCGGTCGACCCGCCGAAAAACGCCATCGGCAGGAAAACGGCGGACAGCACCACGGCGATGGCGACCAGCGCGACCTGTATCTCGCCCATCGACTTGATCGTCGCTTCCTTAGGCGTCATCTCGGGATTTTCCTCGAGCAGGCGCTCGACATTTTCCACCACCACGATCGCGTCGTCGACGAGCAGGCCGATCGCCAGCACCAGCCCGAACAGGGTCAGCGTGTTGATCGAGAAATCGGCGAGATAGAAGATCGCGAAGGTTCCGAGCAGCACCACCGGCACCGCGATGGTCGGGATCAGTGTCGCACGCCAGCTTTGCAGGAACACGAACATGACGATGACGACCAGGATCACCGCCTCGATCAGCGTCTGCACCACCTCCTCGATCGATAGGCGGATAAAGGCCGTCGAATCATTGGCATAGGCGACATTGTAACCGGGGGGGAAGCTCGCCTTGGCGTCCGCAACCGCCTGCTTGACCAGATCTGCGGTGGCGAGCGCGTCGGCACCGGGCGCCAGCGAAATCGCAAGGCCCGCGCCCGGATGACCGTTGATGCGGCTCGACGCCGAATAGTTTTCCGCGCCCAGCTCGACCCGAGCGACATCGCCCAGCGTGACGATCGCGCCGGTCTGCTCCGACTTGAGGATGATCGCCTTGAACTCGTCAACGGTGCGCAGCCGCGACTGCGAGGTCACGGTCGCGTTCAGCCGGTTGCTCTCGGGCTGGGGAAGGCCACCGACCTCGCCTGCCGCGACCTCGGTATTCTGGTTGCGGATCGCGGTGATGATGTCGCCCGGCATCAGCCCGACCGACGCGAGCCGGTCCGGATCGAGCCAGATGCGCATCGCATATTGCGAGCCGAACACGTTGGTCTCGCCCACGCCTTCGATGCGCGACAGCGTGTCCTGCAAGTTGGAGACGAGAAAGTCGGAAACGTCGATATTGGTGCTGCGGTCGGTCTCGTCGTAGACGCCGACGATGAACAGGAAGTCCGGGTTGGACTTGGTGACGCGCAACCCCTGCTGCTGCACCTGTTGCGGCAACCGGGCGAGCGCCTGCTGCACCTGGTTCTGTACCTGGACCTGCGCGATATCGGGATCGGTGCCCTTTTCGAACGTCGCGCTGATCGTCACCTGCCCACGCGAGGTCGAGCTCGAGTTGAAATATAGCAGCCCGTCGATGCCGGTCAGCTGCTGCTCGATGATCTGGGTGACGCTGTTTTCCAGCGTCTCGGCCGAAGCGCCGGGAAAGGTCGCACGTATATTGACCTGTGGCGGGGCAACATCGGGATATTGCTCGACCGGGAGCAGATAGATCGCGCCGATCCCGGCGAGCATCGTGATGATCGCCAGCACCCAGGCAAAGATCGGCCGTTCGATGAAGATGCGCGACATCGCCGCGCCTCAGCTTTTCTTGTCGGGTCGGGGTGCCGCGATCACCTGCGGCTTGCTGGCGGGGACGGGACGGACGGGCGCGCCGGGCTTCACCTTGCCCAGACCCTGCACGATCACCTTGTCGCCGGGCTTGAGACCCTGGGTCACGACCCAGTCATTGCCGACCGCGCGCTCGGCCTTGACCTTGCGCTCGGTTGCCTTGTTGCCGGCATCGACAACAAACACGCTGGCCTCGCCGCGCGCATTGTGGGTGACCGCGGCCTGCGGCACCAGGATGGCGTTGGTGTTGATCGCCTGGTCGAAGCGCGCGCGCACGAACATCCCCGGCAGCAGCAGCCCCTGCGGATTGGCAAAGCGGGCGCGCAGTGTGACCGTTCCGGTGGCGGCGTTGACCATCACTTCGGAGAATTGCACGACCCCGCGCGGCCCATATTCGCTGCCATCCTCGAGGATCAGCGACACCTCGGCGCTCGCAGGCACTGCCCCACCCTGCGCCAGCGAGCGGCGCAGCGCGAGCAGATCGGCGCTCGACTGCTGGATATCGACGAACACCGGATCGACGCCCTGGATCACCGCCAGCGGCTCGGCCTGGTTGCCCGTGACCAGCGCACCCACGGTGAAGAGCGAACGACCGATGCGACCGCTGATCGGCGCAGGCACGCGGGTGAACTGCAGGTTCACATTGGCGGTCTGCACCTGCGCCCGGCCCTGCTGCACCGCGGCGGCGGCCTGGCGCGCGGCGGCCTGCGCATCGACATAGTCCTGCATCGCGACCGCCTGCGCTTCGGCCAGTGGCTTCAGACGCTCGGCACGGATGCGCGTGGCCTCGGCATTGGCGATAGCGCTGTTGAGGTTGGCGCTGGCCTCGGCGGTCGCCGCGCGATAGAGCCGCTGGTCGATCTCATACAGCGTCTGCCCGGCGCGGACATAGGCGCCTTCGGTGAAGAAACGCCGCCGGATCAGGCCGGTGACCTGCGGACGCACCTCGGACATCTCGAACGCGGCGATGCGGCCTGCAAGCTCGACCGCGACCGGCACCGAACTGGTTTTCGCGACAACAAAGCCGACCTCTGGCGTCGGGCGCTGCCGCCCCTTGCCCTCATCGCCCGCAGAACAACCGGCGAGCGCCAGCGCCGCCAGGCCGGTAACGGCATAGCGCGCAAGAAACGTTCGTGTGGGGCGAACGGAAAGCGGAATGGCTAACTCGCAGAAACCTGGGGGACACCGTATACGATGGTTACTTCGTATCTAGCTGGTTAACCCATGATAGGGCAAGATTGTTTCCTGGTTCGCACATTTTTTGCCGGATTTCGCTAAAAACACAGGCTCAGGCGTGGCCAACCTCCTTGATCGGCACGCTGGCATCGGCGAGTTGTTCAAGATCGAGCGGGATCGCGTCGAGAATGGCCTTGCGGCCTTGCACATAATCCTTGGTGGCATTGACGCAATCGAGCGCGATGACCTTGCCGCCGCGCAGATACACGACCGAGAAGCTACGGCTCGCCGGATCGCCGCGCACCAGCTCCTGATCGTAATCGACCGACAGGCCCACGGTCTGCAGCCTGAGATCATACTGGTTCGACCAGAACCAGGGAATCGCGTTATAGGCCTGCGCCTGATCGAGGATGTGCGCTGCAGCAACCTTCGCCTGGTCATTGGCATTCTGCACCGACTCCAGCCGAATGACCCTATCGTTCGCAAATGCATTAGCATGCGCGGCGCAATCGCCGATCGCATAGACATGCGGCAGGCTGGTGCGGCAGAATTCATCGACATCGACGCCGTTGCCACCGGCCGCTCCGGCGCTGATCAGCGGTCCCGTCTGCGCGATAATGCCGATGCCGACGATGATCATGTCCGCCGCAATCCGCTCGCCATTGCCGCATTGCACCGCAACGGCATGACCCGAATCGTCGGTTTCGATATGATCGACGGTATAGCCGGTGCGCAGATCGACACCGTGCGCGCGATGCTCTTCCTCGAAAAACGCCGACAGCGCAGGGCCCGCGACGCGCGACAGCACCCGATCGAGCGCCTCGATCAGCGTCACCTGCTTGCCGAGCTTGCGCATCACCGCCGCCGCTTCCAGCCCGATATAACCCCCGCCGATGATGGCAACGCTCTGGGTCGTCTCCATGCGCGCCATGATCTTGTCGACATCGGCGCGGGTGCGCACGGCGAACACGTTGCGCGCATTGCTGCCCTGGCAATCGAGCATGCGCGGGGTGCCGCCGGTGGCCCAGATCAGCTTGCCATAGCCCACGCTCGCACCGCCGCTCAGCGTCAGGCTGTGCGCCACCGGATCGACCGCGGTGACGCGCTTGCCGAGCTGCAGGTCAATTCTCCGCTCGGTCCAGAAGGCTTCGGGGCGCAGCAGGATGCGGTCGAACGGCTTGTCGCCCGCCAGATATTCCTTGGAGAGCGGCGGCCGCTCATAGGGAGGGAAGGATTCGTCGCCGATCAGACCGATCGTGCCCTCAAAGCCCATCTGGCGCAGGCAGATCGCGGCCTGGGCTCCGGCATGGCCTGCCCCCACGATCGCGATGTCATAGCTGTCCTGCACGGCACTCCCTCCTCAAGATCCGGCCCCTGCCCTTACGGCATCGCCAGCCATCTGCCGGTTGCGGTCGCGGAAAACAAGCCCGCAAGCGACGCAGGCAATTCTTGGCGCAGACAAAGTGCAATTTGGTTTGACCGCGGCGCATCGGCCAATTATAGGGCGCGACCTGCACCGGCCAATGGCCCGTGCCTGCCGGGATGGCGGAGTAGCTCAGCTGGTTAGAGCGGCGGAATCATAATCCGTAGGTCGGGGGTTCAAGTCCCTCCTCCGCTACCATTCCTTCAAGACATTCGGTGCACCGACCCAAACGTCGCAGCCCTCGAGCCGGCGAGGGCCGTAATCGATTCGCCCACATGACGGCTGGTCAGCTGCCGCCGCCCGTCGCTCCCCGCAATCCTGGCAAGACTGCCCCCGTCGCGCGCGGCGTTCGTCGACAAGCCTCGCGATCAGCCAGAATTCCTGCCATCCGCATCGCGGGAGCGCCCCCCAAGATACAAAATAGCGCAGCGATATGCCTGAATTATAACATAATGTCTGGACAGGCGGCTCAGCCTGCCGATAGGCAAAGCGACAGGGCGCGGGGCTGATCGGTCGAACCGTGCCGTCATGCGGGTGATGCGGTCATTGACGGGCAATTTTCTTGAGCCAGCCGGATCAAACTGAGCGCAGGCTCGATGGCTGGAAGGCCATTGCGGGCTATTTTCGCCGCGACCGCACCACCGTGATGCGATGGGCGCGCGAACGCGACCTGCCCGTGCACCGTTTGCCCGGCGGCAAGCAGGGTTCGGTCTTCGCCTATGAGCATGAGCTTGCATCCTGGGCCGGGCGTGCGGAGCAGCGCGACCTGGACAGTCCGGCCGATCAGCCACCGCCGCAGGTTCCGGCTGCAAGCGACCCGCCGCCGCCGAATGCCGTGCCTTCGAGCGTCGCCCCTTCCCCGGCAGCGCGCGGGGGCAAACGCCTTTTCGTCGGTGCAAGCGTGGTCATCGCCATCGGCGCGCTGGTCGTTGCGACCGTCATGCTGACTGACATGCTCGCGCCTGGCCCATCCCCGATCGAGCGGGCCGCAGCCCTGCCGCACAACAAGACCGTTACCGACGATTATGTCGCCGCGCGCGACCTGTGGGCACGGCGCACCCCCGAGGACCTGCGCCGTGCCATCGCGCTGTACGAAAAGGTGATCGCCGCGGACAAGGATTTCGCCCCGGCCTATGCGGGCCTGGCCGAGGCCTGGCTGATCTATCGCGAATATGGCGCGGCGACCGAAAGCCGGGCGTACAGCGCCGCCAAGTCGGCGGTCGAACAGGCGCTCGCGCTCGACAACCAGCTCGCGGCGGCGCATCGCGCCAACGGCTTCATCCAGTATTGGTGGAGCTACGATGCGCAGCGATCGGTCGATTCCTTCCGCCGCGCGCTCGCGCTCGACCCGCGCGACGGGCTGACCCATTTCTGGTACGCCAATGTCCTGTCCGATCTCGGCCAGGATGCCGCCGCGCAGCGCGAATATGATACCGCGCAGCTGCTGCTGCCCGGAACCCCCGCCATCGCTGTCGAGCGCGCCTGTGCGCACTGGCAGGCGGGGCGCGACCGGCGCGCGGTGATGGAGCTGGAGCAGCTGAAGTCGCAATATCCTTCGGACGCCACCATCCGCAACTGCCTGGCCTGGGCGCATATCTCGCGCGGCGACATCAAGGCCTATGCGCGTGAATATCGCGCGCTGGCGGCGCTGCGCGGGGTACCGGAAATGAAGCGCCTGTCTACCCAGCTCGATGCTGCCATCGAGCGCAATCCGTCCACGGCGCATCTGGTCCTGGTCGCCGAGGCGCGGCGCGAATTTGCCGAGGGCGAGCGCAAGACCCGCATGACGCCCGCCTTCCACGCCTCGTGCATGGGTGACCGCGCGACCCTGGTGACCCTGCTCAAGCAGGCGGCGACGCTGGGCGAGCGCTGGTATTCGGCAACGCTGAACAAGCGTATCGCGGATAAGTGGCGCGGCGATGCCGAGGTGCAGCGGCTGCTGCGCAAGGTGGTCATCGCGACACCCAGGGTCGATCTGTCCTGATGTAACGCCGCGCCGGGAGATATATCTGCGATTTCCCGTCATTTGCGACAATATGCCACAGACGTGATCGGCATCTTCGCGCCTAGACTGGTAGCGGTCTGATCGACGGTGTGCGGGGTAATTCGTCGACCCAAAACGGCTGCTGGCCAACCTTCGTGCCCGCGCATCGGCGATCAGGCCACCGATGATCCCTTGTGGAGCGATCCATGGCGCGAACCTGGCTGGTCCTGCTGCTGATTCTGGCGGTGGCAGCGCTCGCGCTGATGGTGCCGCGCGAGACGGCGGGCGCGCAGCGGCTGGAATTCGCCTCGCCCAGCGATACAGCCCTCAAGGGCAGTGTAGAGCGCGTGCAGGCCGATCTCGCCCGCAATGTCGATAGCTGGCAGGGCGCACGCGATTGCGGTTCGCCGGCCCGAGCCCGCGCCGCGCTCAAGCCCGCGCTCGCGCAATGGCTCGGCAGCCGGATGACCGATCGCCCCATGCAGCGGCTGGCGCGCTGGGGCTATCATTCGGGTGAGATCTGGCACGAGGCGCAGGTGATCGAAGGCCAGCCGCAATGCCGCGCCGGCTTCCGCCGCGTTATCGCCTTTGCGGAATTTCGCTAGAGCCGTGCTGGTGTGACGACTGGCATTGCAGCGTCATGGGATTCTGGCAGAGTTGGCGCCTCGCTCAACCTGCTGCCAGGAGACGATGATGCTGCCCACCTTTGCACCCCGCGCGCTTGCGCCTGTTGCCCTCGCCGTCTGCCTAATCGGGTCGAGCCTCGCTGCCCAGGGGACACCGAGCCTGACGCTGTTCAACGGCGAAGGTCTTGACGGGGCCGCCGTCACGGTGCGCAGCGATGTCGCCAACCTGCAGGACGTGCCGGCCGGCGAAGGCTTTGATGGAACGGCAAACGATTATGCCTTCTCGCTCAGGGCCGAAGGACTTTGGCTGGTATGCATGGATGCGGGCTTCCGCACGCGCTGCCGCGAGGTGTCGGGCGACGTGCAGACGCTCGGAGAGGATGGCGGTTCGATCAGCTCGGTGCGCTATCTGGGCCCTTCTGCTCAGATGCCGGGCCGCGGCAGGCCCCCCGGCACCCCCGGCCAAAGCGTCATGCAACCATCCGCTGACGCCGCGCCGATGTTCAACACGGACCTGTTCGGCAGTGACCTGCGCGAAATCATCTACGACCGGCCGGGAATGGACTGGAAAAGCTGCAAGGCGGCGTGCGACGATGAGCGGCAATGCCGGGCCTGGACCTATGTCGTCCCCGGCCGAACCGAACATGGCGAATGCTTCCTGAAAGAGGCCGTGCCCGAGCCGTCGGAAAGCGAATGCTGCGTTTCGGGAATCAAGCGTGCGAAGACACAAACGGGGTCGCTGGCGCTGCCGGCCGAATTGCTGCCTGCACACAGGCGACGCAGCGACCGGCGCGACTAGGACCGCCTACCGGTCAGGCCTGCGCCAGCAGCTTCTCGCTCATTTCCCACAGCCGTTCGGCGCTGTCCTGGTCGACCGCGTGCGGCTCGACATCGCGATAGCGCACCGGCTGCTCGCCAGAGAGCCCAGCGATGTTGCAATCCTCGCAATAAACCCCGCCCTTGCCTTCGAGCAGCGGGCTAGTCGCCGCCCAGAGCGTGGTCGTGCAGCCCTGGCTCGGCGTCTTGAACATGGCGCGGGCGCCGTCGGAAATCTCGCCCTGTTCGTTGAGCCAGCCGAGCACGATCATTTCCTCGGTCGGCAGATGGCGCTGCAGCGGGGTGAAGATACCGCCCGGATGCACCGCGAAAGCCTCGCCGCCGCTCTCCTTCAACCGCGCATCCATGCCCAGTGCGAACAGGCTGTTGGCGGTCTTGGACTGGCCATAGGCCTTCCACTTGTCATAGCTGCCATCGGTCCAGTTGGGATCGTCCCAGCGGATATCCGAAAGCTTGTGCCCGGTGGAAGACAGCGCCACGACGCGCACCTTGCCGGTGCGCTGGAGCAGCGGCAGCAAGGTCGTCGCCAGCGCGAAATGGCCCATATGGTTGGTGCCGAACTGCAATTCCCAGCCCGGCCCCACCCGCGTTTCGGGACAGGCCATCACGCCGGCATTGTTGATGAGCAGGTCGAGCGCGGTGTTATCTGATGCAAAGCCCAGTGCAAACCGCTTGACCGACGCGATATCGGCCAGATCCATCAGCGCGATGCGGATATCGCCGGGCATGCCCGCGAGCGCGGCATTGGCCTTCTCGGTATCGCGCGCAGGGACCGTGACCGCTGCGCCCGCTGCCGCCAGCGCGCGCACTGTTTCCAGCCCGATCCCCGAATAGCCGCCGGTGACGATCACCACCTTGCCCTTGAGGTCGATGCCCGCCAGCACCTCATGCGGTTCGCTGTGGCGACCGAAGGGGGAATCGACGGGCTTCTGGTGGTCGGCGATCATCGGCGGCTCTCCTTGCGCGTGCGGCGCTTCAGGCGAGCGCCTCTTCGAGCGGACAATAGGCATAACCCAGGTCATCCGCCACTGCCTTGTAGGTCACCCGCCCGTTCCAGACGTTGAGGCCTGCCGCCAGGTGCGGATCGCTGCGCAGCGCGTCCTTCCAGCCCTTGTCGGCCATGCGCAGCATGTGCGGCAGGGTGACGTTGTTGAGCGCATAGGTGCTGGTGCGCGCCACCGCGCCCGGCATGTTGGCCACCGCATAATGCACGATGCCGTCGACCACATAGGTAGGATCGGCATGGGTGGTGGCATGGCTGGTCTCGAAGCACCCGCCCTGGTCGATCGCGACATCGACCAGCACCGCGCCAGGCTTCATCGTGCCCAGCATCTCGCGCGTCACCAGCTTGGGCGCGGCAGCGCCGGGGATCAGCACCGCGCCGATCACGAGATCGGCATTGGCGACGCTATCGGCGACGTTGGACACATTGGCAAAGCGCGTCTTGGCGCGCGCCTCGAAATAATAGCCGAGTTTCTCGAGCACCTCGGGGTTGCGGTCGAGGATCGTCACGTCCGCGCCCAGCCCTGCCGCCATCTGCGCCGCATTGAAGCCGACCACGCCGCCGCCGATCACGCACACATTACCCGGCAGCACGCCCGGAACCCCGCCGAGCAGGATGCCGCGCCCGCCATGCGCCTTTTCGAGCGCCGTCGCGCCCGCCTGGATCGACATGCGCCCGGCAACCTGGCTCATTGGCTTGAGCAGCGGAAGACCGCCGCTGGCATCGGTCACCGTCTCATAGGCGATGCACACCGCCTTGGAATCGACCAGATCCTTCGTCTGCTCCGGATCGGGCGCGAGGTGCAGATAGGTGAACAGGATCTGTCCTTCGCGCAGCATCGCGCGCTCGATGGACTGCGGCTCCTTGACCTTCACCACCATCTCGCATTCGGCAAAGATTTCGGCGGCAGTCTCGATCAGCTTCGCGCCAGCGCGCTGATAATCGCTGTCCTTGGCACCGATGCCCAGGCCCGCGCCCGACTGCACCCATACCTCGTGCCCGTGCTGCACCAGTTCGCGGGCGCTTTCGGGCGTCATGCCGACGCGATATTCGTGGTTCTTGATTTCCTTGACGGTGCCAACGCGCATGACAGTCTTCTCCTGCTGGTTGTGTTTGTCCCGCCCTTTACTCCTGCCTGCGATCCTCCGCGACCAGTTTTGTTATTTTATTACTTTATTGCGTAATTTTCCGAATCGGAACCGGAATATTGCAGATATCCGCGCCGCCAGCGGGGATATTGAAAAAGGCGTCCTTCCGGTTCGCCCGCGCACGCGCATACGCGGCAAACGACTCGCTGCTGCTGTTCAGATATTCGAGCCTCGGCCGCTCGGCTTCGGGCAACTCGGTGGCCAACCGCACCGATCGGATGACGGTCCGCTCTTCGGGGCTTTCATAGAAACCTAGCGCACCGGTACCGCGCGGCAGGCTCGACATGTGCTCGATCCCCTCGACCACGCGCCCGACCAAAGCGATATTGCGGTCCAGATGCCGCGGCGCATGACCGATCACGGTGTAGAGTTCTGCGCCAGATCCAGTGTCGGGAGACAGGTTGCGGCCGACACCGACCATGCCATAGCAATGGACCGGCCAGACATGATCGTCGTTGCCGGCGAGCGGCCAGCCACCGGAGAAACCCAGCGCCTTGGCATAGGCGTCAGGACCCGTCCAAGGCTCGGAACCGCTGTTACCGGCAGCGATGTTCACGCCCTTTCGATCGAACACATATTCGCCTTCCGGCACCTTGGCGATTCCCGCAGGCAGCGGCTTGGCCTTCGCCTCGTCCTCCGCATCGGGATCGCCCCATTGCACGACATAATTGTCCTGCACGCGCACGATCGCGGCGTCGTCCCACCAGTGCACGGCTGCCAGCTTGCGGATATTGCTAACCCAGCCGCTGCTGAAGGGCGCGGACATCAACTGGATGACCACGCGGCGCGGCCTGCCCTTCGCATCAGGCGCAAGGTCCATCACCAGCAGATCGTCCGCCGGGATACGCACCCAGTCGTCTTGTGGCGCGGCGGCGATAATGTCTCCCGGCCCCGGATTGGTCGGCGGCGGATCGCTGGCGGCCAGCAGGGTCAGGGGCAAGAGCGATGCGGCGAGACGCAGGGCGGTGGAGCGGAGTCGGATGGCTGTCATGGCGCGGACGCTAACATGGCGCACCGGCTTGCGAAACCGCCGTCCGCCGTGCAAGCTGCAGGCGCGTATCGAGGGGGATGGGCATGACTGGGGCAGACGAGGAATACGACGACACGCCGCTGGCACTGCGCAATAGCCGCACCACGCTCGACCGGTTGCTCGACGAGATGATCGAACAGCCCGAAAACCTGCCATCGATCGCCGAACGCATCCACCAGGTGTTCGGGGAAACCCGCGCGGTCATGGTGCTCGACATGAGCGGCTTTTCGCGCACGACCCAGCGCCATGGCGTCGCCGCCTTCCTACTGATGGTGCACCAGATGAAGCGCCTCGCGCTGCCCGAGATCGAGGATCATGGCGGGCTGCTGATCAAGGCCGAGGCCGACAATCTCTATTGCCTGTTCGATGATACCGACGACGCGGTGCGCGCCGCGCGCGGCATCATGCGTCAGCTGAACGCCGCCAACATGGTGCTGCCCGAGGAACGCAAGCTCTATGCGTCGATCGGCATCGGCTATGGGCAGGTGCTCAACATCGACGACGAGGATGTTTTCGGCGACGAGATGAACCTCACGTGCAAGCTTGGCGAGGATGTCGCGCAACGCAGTGAGATCCTGCTGACCGAGGGCGCCCGCGCGACGCTGACGCTCAAGCATGTCGAGACCCGGCCCGAACAGGTCAGCATTTCGGGCCTCGTGCTGGGCTATCACGTCGTGTCCTGAGCGCGCCTCTCCCGTGCAAACACCGCTTGCGCGGTGCACCGCTTGGATATAGGGGGTCGCCTTCCAGGACATGCGGAGCGGTGGCCGAGTGGTCGAAGGCGCTCGCCTGGAAAGTGAGTATACGTCAAAAGCGTATCGAGGGTTCGAATCCCTCCCGCTCCGCCACTCATCGCCGCGATCAGACAGCCCCTGACTGGGGTTCAGCGATGAAACAGGCGTAAGGCCACGCCTTGCCTGGCGACCGCTGCAGGAGCGAGGACAGTAATCGCGCCGGGCAGGACCTTGAAATGCGCTGGCGTCGCGGTGACGATTTCCCCGTCGGTGTTGATCGGCATAGGGCGGCGCGTCTCGATATCGAACTCGACGCAGCGGGCGGTCCTGACCTCTTTCCAGGCACCATGCGTACCCGTGCGGAAGGCGCGCACCATCAAGGCGAGCTTCCAAAGGTTGCGCATCTCCAGACTGTACAGGTCCAGCGACCCGTCATCGATCGCGGCAGTCTGTTCGACGACATTGCCACCCCCGTAAAGACGCCCGTTGCCGATCGCGATCTGATAGGTCTTGACCCTGATCCTGCTGCCTTTCTCGGTGATCCTCGCGCGAAAGCGCCGTGCCCCGGCCAGGATCCGCAGCGCGGCGACCGCATAGCCCAGCCGCCCGAAGCGCTTCTTGATCGCAGGATCGAGCTTCTGCGCCAGATCGCTGCTGAGGCCGATGCTGGCGACGTTGAAAAAGGCATGGCCGTTGACCATCCCGACATCGATCTGCCGTGTGTGCCCGGCGACAATCACGTCTGCGGCGGCAGCAAAATCGAGCGGGATGGACAGCGTCCGGGCAAGGTCGTTGGCGGTTCCGGCCGGAATGATGCCCAGCGGCAGCCCGCTCTCTATCACCGCCGGGGCTGCCGACGAGATCGATCCATCGCCGCCGCACACCACAATGATATCAGCTGATTGATGCAGCCGGGAGATGTCCCGCGCGATTTCGGGCAGGTTGGCGAAGGGCTCGACAATGACCGAGAGGCCCGCCGCTTCTAGCCGCGCGCGCACCGGCCCGAGTGCAGCCTCGCCCTGACGCGATTTGGCATTGTGGAGCAGCAGGACACGCTTGCCGGTATCGGATCGCACGAACAGACCTATCGCTTCAGGAGGACGACCGTACCAGCCATAGCCGGTTCTCGCACAAAGCCCTGCATAATCTTTGCAGACAGGTCCGAAGCCAGGTTCGAGGGCTTCCGAGCAGATGACCGTATCGGGAGTGAATTCCTCGGCTCGAGGTCCCGAAACCGGGCTTTCCACGCCGCCCAGCTTGGTTCATGAACAGGCTTTGCATTCAAAGGAGCCTGCATGCATTTTGACGAGGTCGTTCTGGGTCGCCGCAGCATCCGTGGATACAAACCCGATCCGGTGCCGCGCGTTCTGATCGAGGAGATCCTGCGGATCGCGATGCGCGCCCCATCTTCGATGAACACCCAGCCGTGGAATTTCTACGTGATTACCGGCGAACCGCTCGACCGGATCCGGCAGGGCAATACCGAGAGGATGATCGCCGGCGTGCCGCAGTCGCGCGAATTCCGCACCGGCAAGCCCTTTGCCGGACCGCATCGCGACCGGCAGATCGGGGTCGCCAAGCAGCTGTTTTCTGCAATGGGCATCGCGCGCGACGACGCAGA
>Ga0181595_10001894_pt1 | contig 21791 bp, 24 predicted proteins | sample 041ome_7_FD_145604 | JGI IMG/M metagenome (GOLD analysis project Ga0181595, IMG submission 145604) | Coastal salt marsh microbial communities from the Groves Creek Marsh, Skidaway Island, Georgia - 041401AS metaG (spades assembly) | ecosystem: Environmental > Aquatic > Marine > Intertidal zone...
TTAGTTAATGAATTAAATAAATTATAACTAATCCATAATTAAGCAACAAAAATTAACGCTTTTTAAACTAATGAGGCATAATCTTGACAATATAGATTTCCTCTCCCCCCAGACTTGGGCGACCTCAAGAAAAGGTCGCCTTTTTTTTGACTAAATTGCAAAGCATTATAATAGATGTATTTGAAATACTTGCTTGATAAAATTGTCATTAAAAGATAAAAATTATTATTATTTTAAGAGTTATAAAAAATCTTAATCTGAGGACAATAAGGGTAAAATGAAAATTCTAAGACAAAACAAAAATTTTTTGTTTATAACATTTATGATGACGATTACATATTCATCTCCCTCATTTGCGCAAACGACTAACGGGGAAGAAAATGAGGCGAATGAAGAATTTAATCCTCAAACCATTGAAGACGATTATGTTTCTGTCCCTTTATTAGAAAATGATACATTTACATTGATCACAGGTTTTGATTATTCAAGCGGAAGATTTAATTTACCTACCAGTACTAACATTAGTTATGTACCTTACGCCGTTAAATATGAAACCGGCGACTGGACATTTAGAGCAAGCAGCGGCTATATCAGTTTTGCTGGCCCCCGAAACGTTATCACAGATGATAATGGTGCACCTCTCCTTACGGATATTGACCTTACCCACGAAGAAGCCAGAAGAAGCAGACGAAAAAGTGGTTTTGGAGATGTTTATTTAAGTGCCACTTATGCCCTTGAAAATCCTTATATGGACGATTTCTTTATAGATTTAACTGGACAAATTAAAATTCCAACAGCGGATGAAAATAAAGGACTTGGAACTGGACAAGTCGATTATACTGCTCGACTTGATGCTGCATATTTATTTGGAAACTTTATGCCATTTGGTACTCTTGGGTACCGCTTTGTTGGTGAAACACCAAGGTTTGATCTACAAAATAGCTTCTTTGCGTCAATCGGATTGGCCTATTATCTTACTTTTGATACGAGTATCGGTGTTTCATATGACTACCGCGAAAGCGCAACACCAGGATTTAACAGCCCGAAAGAAATATTTTCTTACGTTGATGTGCAGCTAGATGATCATTGGGGTATTAATTTTTACGGTGTTGTTGGTCTTAATAATGTCACCACAGATTATGGTTTAGGCACTCAGTTACGCTATAAATTTTAATTTAGCGGTATACACTACATTTCTTGGTCAAGTTTCATTAGATTACTCATCGCAGCGTATGTTCTTTTTTTAACAAATTCAAGACCGCCCATACTTTGCATCCATTCAGAATGATCAAGCGCAAAATGCATAGGAATAATGTGTGTCGCATTAAAAATCGAATTTATATATTGAACCCGCTCAGATGTGCTCATGTGCCAAAAGGCAAAATTAAATAATCAACTTTAATTTTTTCGTTTATTTTTTGCTCACCATACATATCCCCAACATGCATGATGGTTTTTCCTGCTACCGTAACAGCTATTCCAAGATTATCAGGACGTCCTTCCCCATGACTAATACCATATAGTTTTATGGGAAAAGGCATGTTTTCTATTTCTAAACTTTCGCCAATTGGAATGTTAAAGCTTTTAATTCGTGTCTCAGCATTTTTAACAGTTCCACCGGCAATCATTAACTGTTTTGATTGCTCCGTTATAATGGCAATAGAATCATCATTATTTTGCATATGTCTTACCATTGCTTTGCCCGTCATGTGATCCCCATGATAATGACTGGCAAAAATAACTTTTACATTTGCAAATAAATCCTCTACATTTTCCATTTTTTCATTGGTGAGATCACTGGCTTGTGCAAATCCATCAAGTCCATCACGATATAATGCGTCCAGTAAAACGCCATTTTTACCGTCTGTGGCATAAAACCCCGCATTTGCGATATGACAAAGCTTTGCCCCTTCTGCATTTGCCGTTATAACAAAGCAATTGATGGCCAATAGAATTATAAAACTTCTCATATAAAAAACCTTAAAACGATATATGGAGTAAAGTTAAACATAAAAACAAACAGCTTAAATTGCCCCATCATCTTATAATGAACGAGGTTAAACTCTTCGATTGTTAAATCGAAAAATAATTTATGCATACGGTAGGTAAAATCTTTTGCGAGTAAAAGCATCACCCCCCAAAACACCAAAAGTCCCCAATTTATTAATGTACACCAACCCAAGAATACTAATAATTGATCATTACTCATTATTCATCTCCTTAATTAAAAAAGGGACAGCCACATGACTATCCCTTTTTTGATTTGATATTAAATCGGCTCACCTGGTGGAATTGGTGCAAGGTCCGATTGTTTCGGCATATAATCGCCTACCAAAAACTCGCCTATGCGGCGGGCTTGTTGTTGATAAAATGCCTTATATTCGCGGGTCATTTCATCATTGGCAATGCGGTCTTCTAATATCACTTTAAGACCGTTTAAATGTGATGCGGTCATTGCTTGTGCGGCTGGTGATGCGTCCGAATTACCCGCCGTCATCATCATATAATGAACAAACACATGACCTACGCGGCGATGAACCGCCGCTTTCAAGGGATCGTCATTAAGCGGCGCAAGAACTGTTTTACTTGCCACCTTAACGATATAACGATCTAGGCTGATATATTGGTTATCACGCACGTTATGATCATTGATCCGCGCAAGACGTTCTTTATTAAACAACAACCCCAGTGTATGATTTGCATGCGCCTCTACCATACCCAGCGCATCAAAGCTTGCACCCGTATCACGTGGGAAGCTCTCATTGGTCAAACGATACCCAAATGCTTTTGGTGGGATAAGGTCTAATATATGCTTTGGTAGCGTCAAATAATCGGCGCTCAAGGCTTGAAGCACTATATCTGTTGCTGCATCCTGACGTTCCCGGCTGACGATGCTATGACGCGGTACAAGGCTTTCACCTTTCAATTCATAACCATAAATCATACCGCCGATTGATTTTGACGTGGCATTTATCTGAAAACGCGGCAGGTAATAAAGCGGCACCAACGTTTCTTCGAGCTGTGAAAGCGGTGATCCATCCGGAATATTATCAATCCCGAATTTTGAAAGCGCAACACGGCGAACCTCATACATATCCTTGGTATTTTGAAGCACATCATCACCAAAATCCCAAAGATGGCTATCCGCATGCAGACTTGCAGCGCCGCGACTATCGGGGCCATCGGCTACAAATTTATGACCGCTGGCATATACTTCTTCCATGATATTCTTAAGTCCTGCCGCTTCTGCGTCTTCATCTTCATATTGGCGGTATCCCCAATTAACGGCGATTTTATTCCATTCACCGATCTTTTCACGGTATGGATTTACGATATCAACATTACCATCACCGTCCATTTTAATTTGCGGATGCGGATAATCCATCACATCATCATCACCAAACAGGCTGGCGATATAATTATGTGCAAACCCTAATGTATGGCCAACTTCATGTGCTCCTAATTGGCGGGTACGCGCAACAACAAGTTCCAAACTTTTATCAAGGCTGCCGCCGTCCTTATATGGGCCAGTGACCGCATTAGCGATCATGAAGTCCTGACGAGAGCGTAGTGAACCAAGCGTCACATGCCCTTTAATGATTTCACCTGTGCTAGGATCACGAACGCTTGCGCCATATGACCAACCACGTGTTGAACGATGAACCCAGTTCACAACATTATATCGCACATCATCCGGGTCCATCCCTTCTGGCATAATTTCAGCACGAAAGGCATTTTTAAAGCCAGCCGCTTCAAATGCCTCATTCCACCACTGAACACCATCCCGAAGGGCATTTCGGATCAATTCCGGTGCACCACTATCAATGTAATATACAATCGGCTCAACGGCTTCGCTCACTGCGGCATTTGGATCTTTTTTCACCAAACGATGGCGGCTGATATAATGCTGTTCAATTGGTTCTGTAATTTCCGTTCCATAATCAACTACTGATGTCTTGTTAAAGCTCATCGCAGGATGGAAACGGCGCGGCTTATAGTTATCATCCGGTAATTCAACAAACGATATACGCTGCTTTAATGTGATGATATTGGGATTTGTCGCAACTGAGCGAACAAAATTACCCGGGTTATTTCCTTTAAAGGTTACAACCGATTGTAATTCAGTGTTTTTTGGAAATGATTTCACAAATTCAAAATCGACAAAACTACGATCTTTATCTAGTGAAAAATCGCCCTGCCCTGTGCGTTTTATTTTTGCTGCACTTCTGTGTTGATCATCAATCATCATTTCACTGATATCAATGAGTGAACCATCATCATCGCTCGCAACAACATCAAAAGAAAATACAATCGATGGCGCAAAGGCATTCACCGCTGCCATGCGTTCCCGCGGGTTATCACTTGTTGCTGTGTAACGGGTGTTTTTCTGATGAAGGAAGACACGCTTACCAACCCGATCAAAATAAACGAGCTTAGTGCCACCTAACTGCCCACGGTCGAGTGCCACATCGTTTGATCCAAGCGCACCTGGAAGGCTCACTTTATAGATGAAGTCTTCTTTGACACGGTCAACTTCAAGATAGACTTTACCATTTTCATGATCGGCATAAACAGTATAGAAACCTTCTCGTTTTTCCATGTCTTTCGTAAAATCAGAAATACTCGCTGCATAAGCAGTGAATGAAAAACAGAATAGTACTAAAGCTGTAGCGAATTGGCGCAACATTTTCTTCCCCTTATATGTGAAATTAATGGAAAGAGCTTAAGCCCTCTGACTGCTAAGTTCAAGTGGCTATAGAATTGAATAAAAAAATATTTTGAATTTCAAAAATTTTGTTTCAAAAAACATAACGTTTACAAGCCATTGAAATTTTTAAATAAAATAACATGATATTTTAATTAAATGTGATTTTTTCTTTAAATAACCTTTAAGAAATAATGAGTTAGTCTTGATCATGTAGTTGATAACGACAGTAGTGAATGGCAACATTCATTGTTTTTGAATACTCTCCAATACAACTTTTATCCCGGTTGTTACTTACATTCAAAAATCTACTGAATAACTGCGATGGAAACCCATTTCCTTTAAATCCGCATGCGCGGGTGATGAATTGTTATAATACACATATTATAACGCTCATCACCCCGCCTCGGATCATATTCTTAATTGCTATAAAACTCATTCCTTGATACCATCCTGAAAATTTTCAAATAGGATCATATCAATGAAATACGGTTTCCCACTACTTGCGTTAATTGCCCTTTCGGCCTGTTCCAATGAACAAGAAGTGCATAGTGGAAAACCCGCTGATCATGCCGATTATGTGGTCATTGGTAAATCCGTTAACACTCGCCAAGAATGGTCTGGCGAGCAAAAAATGCTAAACACCGTCTTTTTTGCAGAAATTTTCCAAACAAAAGACGCCATTGCCGCAGGCGGAACCGTCATGAACGGTGTCTTAACGGGACCCGGCAAAGCCAATGCTGGTCTCCCTTTTGATATGGGTGAAGCAAGATACCTGACGGGCGGCAGAACAGAAACCATTGAACAGTTAGATACCATTTTCCCTGACGCCACTTATTATTTTTCATTTGATACCCCTGATGGGCGCATTGATAACATGCCCGCAACCTTTACACGCGACGGCGATGAAAGTCTAAACACCGGCCCGATTAGCTTAACTCTAAGCCAAGGTGGCAAAATTGCTGACCCCGCGGCCATTGACCCTGATCAGGATCTGCTTGTCACTTGGTCCCCCTTCATAAAGGGTGAAACAGACGATGACAAAATAATCGACGATATGATCTATGCCATGTTCGGCAACTGTATGGGCCAAGAAACGGTTCATAGCGGTCATGCCTTTGATGAAGGATCACTTACGTACCGCGCAAGCAACTTTACAATTTCCGCCTCTGCACTCAATCCAGGACAAAGTCATATGCTCGAAGTTGAGCATTCCAATATGGAAACCGATATTTATCAAGATATTGAAATCATTGTGACCTATGCCGCCTCAACTTTCCTTGATTTACAAATGACAGGCGAAAACACCACAAACCCAGAATGCCCCGTTATCCCTATGGCCTTTGACGGCGGCGCCAACGACCGCATCCGTGGTGGGCAGTAGTAATAAAGGTAAATCTGTGATACTATTCCCTCAAACATAAAGGGGGAAATTATGCGTTATTTATTATCTTTTTTCATTATTATTTTAAGTACTAACTTAGCATTTAGTACAGAAGATCAAATTACAATCGGCACTAAACATAAAATATATTCTGAAACGTTAAACGAAGAACGTGAAATATGGATATATTTACCACCCAATCATAACCCGAATGGTAACTATCCCGTTATGTATGTGCTTGATGGTGATAGAAGTTTTACTTATGCCAGCGGATTAGTGAAACAATTTGCTGAAAATGATAAAATGCCTAGCATGATTTTAGTGGTATTTTAAATACGGATCGCAATCGTGATTTAACCCCTACTCATGTTGAAATTGATGAGGATGGTAATCCACAACCTTTTCTTAAAAACAACTGGTGGTGGTGATAATTTCTTAAATTTTATGAGAGAAGAATTAGCCCCATTTATTGAAAAAAATTATACATCGTCAAAATTTAGAATATTTGCAGGACATTCCTTTGGTGGATTATTAGCCGTCCACGCCTTTTTAGAACAATCAGAATTTTATAACGCTTTTATCGCTATTGACCCTAGTCTTTGGTGGGATGATGGCATACTGAACAAACACTTAGCCGAAAAAATATCTAAACCAAGAAATACAAAGAATACTTTTTACATGTCTTCTGCGAATAATGATGGTGGCAATGGAAATATAATGATAGCTCCACAAGAAGAATTTATGGAAAAGCTGTTAAAATGGGATACAGATACCCTAAATATTAAAAGTGATTATTATGAAAATGAACATCATGGGTCCGTTGATTTAATCAGCTTTTTCAACGGATTGGAATTTATCTTTAAAAATTATCGTTTTTCTTTTGATAAAGCCATAGAAGATCCAACTTTCCTTGATAGACATTTTGAAGTTTTTTTCAAGTCAGGTTGGCTATCAGTTTAAACCAAATGAAGCAGTCATTAACCGCATCGCTTATACTTATCTATTCATGAAGCAAGATAAAGAAAAAGCATTAGAACTATTTAAACAGAATGTCAGAGACTATCCATATTCTGCAAATGCTTATGATAGTATATCCGATGCATACAATTTGATGGGTAATAAGGAAATGGCTATTGCTTCACTTGAAAAAGCGCTTGCAATAGATCCCAAATTTTCACCATCTATTAGAAAACTAAGAGAAATAAAAGGCGAATAATACAGTCTTAAAGCTTAGTCATCACATAGTTAAGCATTGGTGCCCATGTTTCGCCGCGTGTGCTTGTTTGCTCTATTGAAAATGTAATTTTATCAGCTTCATCATCATTGAATGTGAAACGGAAATGCATAATATCATTTTCATATGGGAAATGGATATCGCTTTTAATATTCGTCATGACCAAATGGCCATCACTATTCATATTCCCTTCGTAGATATCCATTAAGCCATAAATGCTATCAATCACAGACATGCGGTAAATTCTACGGAACTGATCATAGGTGAGCGTTAATTCAAGGTGCATTGCCCCTTTTGGCATCATATCGCGGCTTTCGCCACTAACCATAACGCCAGAAAGCCCGGATACCATATTCATTTTCGATGTAGATGTTTTTTGCCATTCACCATTTGCCGCATAGGTGAATTGCTCAACATTCCAGTCACCAACCATTAAGTTAAGTGCATCAACCCTTTCATGAACCACTGATTGTCCATGAGCAGAATAAATGATAATAAAAGGTAATATTAATAGTAGTTTAAATAATTTTCTTAATGTCATTATATCCTCCAATAATAAACCCCGCTAAGAGAACTTAGCAGGGTCTAATTTGAATTTCAAAGCGGATCAGATGACAATCTCGTGATCTGTTATTAAAGCATTCCCATAATGATGGAAGCGCCGCCCCAAACAATAAGTACAAGAATAGGCAAAAAGCTAAGCAAGAAACCGACTGTGCGTTTCTTTGGATCGCCAACATAGCTTCTAAAATAGATGAAACGACCAAGGATATAGACCATGCCAGCATATGCGGCAACGTCTGCACGCACATTCATGGCGAAAATCATCATCGCTGGTATAATTGATACAAGCATTTCAAGCGTGTTCATTTGAACGCGGTAGTATCTTTCAAAGGTTTCATTGCCGGTTGTTGCCGGCGCATCAATTCCATATGTGCCACGCGCTTTACCAACCATAATGCTAAAATAAATATATTGGATAAGTGCTACTAAAATAACTAAGGCCACTAATTCCATATCTCTTCCCTCTCTTCACTAATAATTATTGAACTTGAACGTTAGATTATTGTTTCTCATAACGCAATCCAAAATTAATTACTTATCCTCATAAATTGCAAGATACTCTTTCGCTTCTTCGCATGATGCTTCACAAACACGTCTACTGGACATCACCATCTTTAAATATTTGATGATATTATCTTTTTCTTTATTACTAACCATATAAAGTTTTGCCAAATCAAGTGCAGCCTCTCCATCCCCCGTCAATACAACACGCTCAAGTATTTTCTTATATTCAAGAATATCACCTCTAAGTCGGTAATTAATTGCCTTATTATATTCACTTGAAGAATTCATTGTCGTTTGAAATTTTTTATCCCACTCCTCAGAATTATGATAATTAATTTCTGTTCCCACTCCTGTTGAGTACATGTTTGCAACATCTTGCATACAGAATGCATCACCTGCTTCAGCACCTTTTAAGCAATGTTGAAACAACTCTTTTTTTAACTTCTCAATCTTTGTTAATAATTCTTTCAAATTCATCAAAACTCCCCAAATCGTAAGCATTACAAAATCTGTGTAAACGATTAAAAATATATAATTATTATGATTTTTCCTTCCTTAACGGTATAAGAATGATTAACTACATTCAATCAAAATATAAAAATCAAATTTGAGGAGAAAATCCATGGAAAGAAGAAGTTTTTTTGCAGCCGCTGGGGCAACCGCGCTTGGTGCTACATTATTAAGCAGTAAAGCATCTGCCCAATCAATGGGAAAAGTTGATGCCAAGCTTGCTGAGCTTGACGTCACCGTTGCTGGCGCAGAAGCCCCAGTGGCCGCTTATGTTGGTTGGCGTAAAGTCGGCAATATGGTCTATGTTGCCGGTCAAGTGCCAAGTGGCCCTGATGGTCTGATCACGGGCAAATTAGGTGACAACATGACAACGGAACAAGGGTATCAAGCGGCACGTTATTGCGGCATTAATATCTTAAGCCAATTAAAATCAGCCCTTGACGGGGATCTTGATCGCGTCAAACAATGCGTTCAAATTCAAGGCCTTGTTAATTCAACAGATGATTTTACCGAACAACATTTGGTCGTAAATGGCACGTCTGAATTATTCCGCGACATATGGGGTGAGCCAGGCCTCGCCGCACGCGCCGCCGTCGGTACAAATAGCCTGCCTCTCGGCATTTGCTGCGAAGTACTTGCTGTATTTGAGGTCATGTAAAAGTAGCATTTGTCACTCGCCGACTTGATCGGCGAGCCTATAAGCGAAAACTTTCACCAATGGATTCACCGATCAAGTCGGTGAATGACGAAGGAGAATAAAATGCTAAGAAGAACATTATTTGCATCCGCAGTGGCCGCGATTTTATCGGCATGTGGCAAATCCGAAGAAACGGCCCCAGAAGCGGCCGCTGAACACGTCCCGTCCACAACTGGCGGTAAAGTTGATGCTAAGCTTGCTGAACTTGGCATTGAAATTCCTGAAGCCGCGGTTCCAATCGCCGCCTATACTCCCATCCGCAAAGTCGGAAATATGGTATATATCGCCGGTCAAGGACCACAAATGTCAGGTAGCGTTGGCATTGAATATACTATGGAACAAGGCAAAGACGCTGCCCGCCAAGCCGCCATCAGCGTGCTTTCACAATTAAGAAAAGCCTGCGACGGTGATCTTGACCGTGTGAAACAATGTGTGCAACTTCAAGGGATTGTGAGATGCACGGATGATTTCACCGAACAACATTTGGTAATTAACGGCGCATCGGAACTTTTACGTGATGTGTTTGGTGACGCGGGACTTGCCGCACGCGCCGCCGTTGGAACCAATGCCCTTCCCGTTGGATTTGTCTGCGAAGTCATTGCCACATTTGAAATAGCATAATGTCTATCCACACAAAGAAATATAAAAAGCTTCTCCTTGAAAGACAGGAGGAGCTTTTATCGCTTATCAATGAACATAAAGAAGATAGCGCACCCGTTGAGCTAGACCAAACCATGGTTGGTCGGTTAAGCCGCATGGACGCAATACAAGGCCAAGCCATAGCCGAAGAAGTAAAACGCCGCCGCGACAATGAAATTTTAAGAATAAATGCCGCTCTTCAACGCATACCCGAAGATGAATATGGATACTGCCTTAATTGCGGCGATGACATTGCCGAACAACGCTTAGAACTTGATCCATCAACTGCACTTTGCAATAAGTGTGCTGTATAAAAATCCTTCTTTTTATTTTATCTATTTGACAAAGGCTAAAACCCTGCATAATGAAAATTAAACTTAAGTAATTAAAATTGAGGACGAAATGGAAAATTTTTCTGTCGGTTGGGAAGAATGGCTTTCTTTACCAGAACTTGGACTTCCTGCATTAAAAGCAAAAACAGATACTGGTGCTCGCACATCAGCAATTCATGCATTTGCAATACAGCCATTTGGCAGTGACAAAAAACCATACGTGAGATTTGGTGTTCACCCTGTTCCAGATAATACGGACATCGAAGTATATTGCTCTGCACCAGTTGTTGGTCAACGCGAGGTAACTTCTTCAAATGGTCAAACCGAACTTCGCTATGTGATTAAAACCCCTATTACTATTGGTGAACGTACTTGGGATATAGAAATCACGCTCACAAACCGTGAGAATATGGCATATCGCATGTTGCTAGGAAGAAGTGCCTTAGATGAATTGGCCGTAAAACCTGCGGAAAGTTTCCTTCAACCCGAACTTTCATACGATCTTTATAACAAGATTACGAATAAAAAGCCGGTTAAGCGTCCTTTGCGCATAGCAATTCTCACCCGTGAGCCACGAAACTATTCGACAAAACGGTTCGTTGAAGAGGCAGAACTTAACGGACATGCTATAGAACTTATCGATACGAAGCGATGCTACCTTAATATTCAAAGCTATAACCCTGAAGTTCACTATGATGGCCGGGCCTTACCTCCTTATGATGCCGTAATTCCGCGCATTGGTGCCTCTCTTACATTTTATGGAATGGCTATCGTTCGCCAATTCGAAGCAATGGGAACATTTTGTTTAAATAGTGCATCATCGATTGGCGCGTCACGTGATAAACTTGCCGCACATCAAATTTTAGCCCGCCACCGAATTCCTATGCCAACCACAGCTTTTGCCAATTCGCCAAAGGATACAAATAGCTTGCTTGATTTGGTTGGAGGATCGCCAACAGTATTAAAACTGCTACAAAGCACACAAGGGCGCGGTGTGGTACTAGCGGAAACAAAGAAAGCAGGCGAAGCGGTGATAAGCGCCTTTCAAGGTCTTGATGCACATTTTATTGCACAGGAATTTGTAAAGGAAGCAGCAGGATCTGACATTCGATGTTTTGTTGTTGGAAAACGTGTTGTCGGCGCCATGATGCGTACAGCAGGTGATGACGACTTTAGGTCAAATTTACATGCTGGCGGTACCGCAAAAAAAGTCAGACTTACCAAAGAAGAGAGAAATATTGCTATTAAAGCTGCACGTGTCTTGGGATTGATCGTCGCAGGAGTTGATATCATTCGTACGGACACAGGATCAAAAGTTCTCGAAGTGAACAGCTCACCAGGAATAGAAGGGATCGAAAAAGCGTCGGGTAAAAATATTGCCGAGAAAATCATTCAACTTATCGAGGCAAACGTACCTTCAACCATCCATCCAAAACGCCATAGAAGGTAAGCACTTATAATAAAAAAGGACCGCCCTTCCAAGTGGTAGAGCAGCCCTTCCCCAATATTCTTTTAATTAGCTTACATAGCTTTCTTTAAAGCATCATTCATGTGACCGAGTGCTTTTTCAAGGCTTGAACGTGGAACACCAATGTTCATGCGCATAAAGCCTTCTGCACCGATACCGTATCCGCTACCTGCGTTAAGCTGAACGCCTGAATTTTCAACAAGCCACTCACCAAAGGCCATTTCTTTTGTAAGGCCACTATGACGACGACCGGCATCTCTCATTTTGTCATGATATGATTTACGGTATTCGTCTGTAATCACCTTATCAATGATGCCGTTACAATCGAGCCATGCTAGATATGTTCCTTCTGGTTTAGAATATTCTACACCTGGCATGTTGCCTGATTTATTTACATATTCAACAAGGTAATCAAAGTTACCGTCGATATATTCTTGAACATCATCAACCCACTGCGCACCTTCACGGAATGCTGTTTCACAGGCAATAAGACCAAATGAGTTACAACCAGCATCATGTCCGCCACCAATCATTGTCGCATTCATAAGATCTTGGTTTTGTGTAAAGAAATACGCAACTTTCAAGTTCGCTTGACCGAAAGTTTTTGATGGTGAACGGTAAGTAATACTTGAATTTGCATATTTTTCACCGATTGAAGCATAAGGAACAAATTTTTGTCCTTTATTTACGAAATCACAATGGATTTCATCTGCAAGAACAGTAACACCGTGTTCCATACATACATCACCAAGTTCACGAAGTTCATCCGCTGTCCAGCATTCGCCAGACGGGTTATTCGGGTTACAAAGGATCACACATTTTGTTTCATAATCAAGACGCTCTTTAAATGCCTCCATGTCCATTTTCCAACGGCCATTTACTTTCTTCATCGGGCTCATAACTTGTGTCATGCCCGCTTTTGTAATCGCGCCATTGAAACCAGAATATGTTGGTGTGAAGATAATGACTTTACCTTTAACTGGATTAAGACCACGCATAGAAGAAATCATACCAGGCTTAAGCGCTGATGAATTTCTGATCCATTCTTTTTTAACCTCTTGACCATAACGTTCTTTATTCCAGTCAATAATCGCTTGATAATAGCTATCCGGAAGCGTTTCATAACCGTAGTTTTCATATTCAGCGCGCTTTTTAAGAGCACTAACAACAAAAGGAGGTTGTTTGAAATCAAGATCAGCGATCCCCATTGGTACAGTGATATTATCACGACCATAACGTCTAATCGCGCTATCCCATTTTACTGAATTTACGCCGATACGGCTATAGATATCATCGAAATTATATCCTTTGCCTGAACCACGAGATTGTCCCATTCCCATGCCCATAGCACTACCAGAACCTGCGGCAGACATAAGCGCTGTAACACCAGCAGCTTTCATGAAATTTCTGCGGTTTTGTGCACCAAATTTTTTCATACTTTTTTCCTTTATGTTATTCAAAAGGCCTTTAAAAATTGCCCGTTTTTCCCTATAGTGTTTAGACGATTTATGCTTTAACATTTATTATAAATTTAGAATAAAAAACTATAAATCACACTGAAAGATGATATCTTATAACATGACAATTATATCATGCAAAGGGAAAATGTTTTTGCCATGACCGACCATCAGGACATTATTATTATTGGCGCGGGCGTTATTGGTCTATCGGTAGGTAAGCATCTTGCGGAAATGGGCCGTGATGTCGTAATTCTTGAAAAAGAAAAACATTTCGGCATGGGGACAAGCTCAAGAAACAGCGAAGTCATCCACGCTGGGCTTTATTTTGCCCCCGATTGGTTAAAAACCAAACTCTGTGTTCGGGGTAAAGAAATGCTCTATCAATATGCGAGCATTCGACATATTCCCCATAAACGTTGCGGTAAAATACTGGTCGCCAGTGAAACTGATGAAATCGAAAAGCTTAAAACCATCAAAGAAAAAGCGGCGAACAATGGTGTTGATGACTTAACAAACCTTAGTCAGCAGGAAATTCATAAATTAGAGCCCGACATCGCGGGCTTAGAAGGATTACTTTCTCCCTCTAGCGGCATAATCGATAGCCATATATTAATGGTCAATATGATTGGCTATATAGAAGAAAATGGCGGCATGATCGCCTATAACATTTAAATTGACGCAATTGAAAAACATAATTCCGGCTTTAAAGTCACTATGAAGGATGGCTATGCCCTCACCTGCAATATGCTTATCAATGCGGCGGGGCTCGGTGCTCAGGAGTTAGCACGAAAAATTGACGCTCTGCCATCACATTTAATCCCTGATCGCATCATGGCAAAGGGTCATTATTTTTCATATTCCGGCAAAGCTAGCTTTAAGCATCTCGTATACCCCCTTCCCAATAAAGGTAGTTTAGGGTTGCATCTCTGTATTGATACGGGTGGTGGTGTAAAATTCGGCCCTGATATTAATATTGTTGATAAAGAAGACTATGATGTGCCGCTTATTTTAAAGGATAAATTCTTTAACGCGGTAAAGCGTTATTTTCCAAGTGTTGACCCAAAAAAACTAAATCCCGATTATGCGGGAATTCGTCCGAAATTATCCGAAAAAGGCCTTGATTTTAATATACAATTTGAAAACACCCATGGTATAGAAGGATTGATAAATTTATTTGGTATGGAAAGTCCGGGATTAACCAGTAGCCTGGCCATCGGCGATTATATTAGGGAAAAAATGAATGAATATAAATGATCTATACACACCTTGTTTAATCGTCGATAAAAAGAAACTTTTAAATAACTTACGCCAAATGTCCGATAGGGCAGAAAAGCTCGGCGTAATGCTGCGTCCCCATGTTAAAACCAACAAATCCGTCCCCATCGCATTACTAAGCAACGGTGGTGCAGTTGGCCCGATTACCGTTTCCACATTACGCGAAGCGGAATATTTCGCCGATGCAGGTTTTAAGGATATTATATATGCCGTTAGCATGGTCCCTTCAAAACTAGACCGTGTGAAAGACCTGCTTGATCGTGAAGTTGATCTAAAAATCATCATTGATAACGTTGATGTTGCAAAAGCCATCATTGAATACGGTGAGAAATTTCACCGCATTATTAAAGTCATGATTGAAATCGATGTGGACATGCACCGCGCTGGTTTATCCCCTAATGCACCAGAGGTCATCGAAATTGCAAAAATTCTTGATGCTGGAAAAGGTGCTGAACTTGTCGGTGTTTTAACCCACGCTGGGGAAAGTTATAATTGTGAAACCGAAGCGGACTTAATTAAAGCCGCTGAAAATGAACACACTTCAATCGTTCGGGCCGCTGAAAATATTCGCGGCGCAGGCATTAAATGTGACGTTGTAAGCTGCGGATCAACACCAACGGCCACATATGCAGCGGACCTTACAGGCGTCACTGAACTTCGTGCGGGTGTTTATGTCTTTCAAGATGCCTTTCAAGCGGGCCGCGGTAGTTGCAGCAATAATGATATTGCACTTAGTGTGCTTTGCACTGTTATCAGCCATAAAACTAATCAAAATCGTATAATTACGGATGCCGGTGGTATGGCTCTTTCCAAGGATCAAAGCACACGCGGTACTGATTTCGATTGCGGTTATGGTATTGTTTGTGATCTAGACGGAAATATACTTGATAATTTAATCGTCACAGGCGCCAACCAAGAACATGGTTTAATCACCACAAAGGATGGCTCAGACTTTGACTTTGACGCTTTTCCGATTGGTACACACTTAAGAATACTACCTAACCACTCTTGCATGACCGCCGCCGCCTATGATCATTACAATGTGGTTGACGGCGAACAAGAAATCATAGAAACTTGGCAACGCTGCAACGGCTGGTAATATTAATAATTGGGGTCATCCATGATAAAAAGTACTTTCATAATTTTTTTAGTATTATGTTCAACAATACCTAATTTAAGTTTCGCTCAAATTTTTGACCCAAAAATATCACAAGATTATTATTATAATCATATGGAAATGAAGCCGCGATTAGAAAGGCACATGATTTTTTAGATGAAATAAATATTCAAGGTAAACCTCATATCTCGGTACCATCTTCAGCTTATTTGGATTTAAGAACATATGGCTTTGATGAAAAAGTAACAGTCCCTTTCTACGCTGCATTGGAAAAGATTTAATATATATTTTCCGATAAAAACAAAGCAATTGAAGCAATAGAAAAATTTTTAGAGATAAAAAGACAACCAACTACATACAAACTTGCGTCAGTTATTACGCTTGCAATTATTACACATAATAATGGTGATTATTTAAAATCAATAAAATATACAAATTGGTGGCGAAATTATACTGGAGCTAGACGTCATCAATTATATTACATGATGGCAGATAATTATTTAAAATTAGGAGATGTAAAGAATGCAGTAGTCTCCTTTAAAACGGCTCAAGAATTGCAAGAAAATTATTTACAAAATGGTCCTGATATGCGCGATCATTTTGGTATAGAAGAATACGAAGAAAAAGTTTCAATGCTAAATGAAGAGTTAGTAAATATAGATGAGACCTCTATCACCATTGAAAATACTACAGAAATAGTTCCAGAAGTATCAGACATATTTTCGGTAGCTAAACTTACACCAAAATTTCCAAGAGCTGCTCTAAGCAAAGGTCGAACGGGGTTTGTTACACTTAATTTTGATTTAGATTATTTGGGCAATCCAATAAACATAACTGTTTCTGACCGTTCTAATTCATTATTTATTAAACCGGCAATGACATTTTCAGAAGATTTAAAATACATTAAATATGCCCCTCCATTAAATCAAGAAAATATAGCAACTGATGTAACTTATACAGTTGAGTTTGAGTTCGACAAATAATTTAAAAAGAGTATTTAATCAGAAGGATATATTGCTTCGACTGCCCTTGTTGTGAAATCCTCAATTAAATCGGTTCGTCCGCCATGAGAAGATAGTAATCCGTGAAACATAAATCCTACCATGCCAGCGGCCCCTATCGCGGCACCCTGGATGAAGGCTGCTGTATTAGCAGAATAATTAGAAAGATCAATATCGCTAATAGAATAAGATGCGAGTATTTTATCTGTTTTATTATCAATTACATTAATAGTACCTGCCATTATGTTATGAATAGATGGCCACATTTCTTGTCTTTTTTTAGCAGCAATAAAGCTTGCAATTTGAATATTTAGAGTTACCTCTTGATTTCCTTGAGTTTTTTTACTCAACGCCTTCTCAGTAGCCTGTTTAACTTCGGAAGGAACATCAGCCATCTCACTTAAAATAAAATCTCTTTCTTTTGTTAACTCTCTAATTTTAACAATCATTTTCTGCATCGCTCTGCTTACAGATTTTCTTCGTGATTTAGCTTCATCAAGTTTCGCTTGTTCAGCATCAAGTTCTGACTGTTTATTTGCAAGTACTTCATTTAATCTATATTGATATCCGGCACTAAAGCGCACATTAATGTTTTCAATTTTAAAATGACTAAAGTTCTCTTCAGTTGAATTATTTTGAGAATTAGCTGTAAATAGAATTACAAAGATTACAATTATATAAAAAAGTTTTTTCATTATATCCCCCATGTTAATACATGACTAATTACTTCATCAATAATAATTTAACGAGATAATTTATAAAAAGCAATTGCTTAATATCTTTCCAAATAGCATTCATAATTTAAGGAAATAAAGGCATTTGTTCTAATGAAATTGTTTCACGGAGCCCAAACATTAAATTCATGTTTTGTATGGCTTGACCAGATGATCCTTTAACCAAGTTATCGACCGTTGCGATTATAATTGCTCTTCCTGGTACGCGATCTTCAAATACACCAATGACGGTATTATTTGATCCTCTAACATGACGTGTTGCTGGCACTACACCTTCCTCAACAATAGTAACAAATGGTTCTGATTGATAGCGGTCTATAAGGATTTCTCTTAAATCGCTTGCCGTTTTACCATCTTCTAGTGTTACATAAATTGTTTCTAACTCGCCGCGGTTCATAGGAACCAAATGCGGTGTAAATGTAAGAAGCACATCATCACCATAGGCGCGAGAGAGTTCTTGTTCAATTTCAGGTGCATGGCGATGCGATGCGATACCATATGGATGCATACCTTCAGAAACTTCAGTGAATAAATTCCCTTCTCTTAAACTGCGCCCTGCTCCCGTCACGCCCGACTTTGCATCAATGATGATACCGTCTTTGGAAATGGCGTGTTCATTCATTAATGGGATAAGCGCGAGAAGCGCTGCCGTTGGGTAGCAACCCGGACACGCAACAAGACGTGCATTTTTAACGTCCTCTCGGTAATGCTCAGTTAATCCATAAACCGCTTCTTTTTGAAGCTCTAATGCGTCATGTTCGCCGCCGTACCACTCCGCATAGGTTTCCGCGTCTCGAAGACGAAAATCAGCACTTAAATCAACGACCTTAACACTTCCTTGAATGGCATTTGCGTAATCCTCGGGTGTTTCAACGATCATTTCATCGATAAATCCGTGCCCTGTTTCATGAAGGATACCTCTAATGATACGCTGCGATGTCGCATGCGGAAGTGCGCAGAAAACGACATCAAGTTCAAGACCTGCCCATTCAACATCATCAATTGCCATTAAATTTGGCAATCCTTCGCCGCCAAGATGTGGAAAAACTTGTTCAATGGATTGACCCGCTTTTCGGTCAGCCGTTAAGAGGACTATTTCTACATTAGGATGACGCTGTAATAATCGGACAAGTTCTGCACCTGTATATCCACTGGCGCCTAAAATTGCCGCTCTTATTTTTGTGTCAGAAGTCGCAGAATGTGTCATGATAATATCCTTTTAAATAATATATTACCATATATCCCCATTCTGCGTTTTAAACAATCATTTATGCAGCATTTTCACCGAGCAAAGTCGATATAAACTCATTCGATTTCGTCTGCAGGCTTTTCGTGAGCGTCTCTAGCTGCGAAGACGCGCTTGTTAGCTAGCTCACACTCTCAAGTGTTTTTCCAGCCGTTGTCTCAACTTGCTGAATATGCTGGGACACTTCTTGTGTACCTAAAGATGCTTCTTGTACATTTTGGCTAATTTCATGCGTTGCTGAAAGCTGTTCCTGAGTTGCGCTTGAAATGCTATCTGAAATTTCATTTAAATCACTGATAATATTTGATATATCCTCAACACCAGTCACGGAATGTGTGATCTTTTCTTGAATTTCGCTAATTTGTGCATCAATACTTCCTGTGGCATCTGCAGTTTGTGTCGCGAGTGATTTAACTTCACTTGCAACAACCGCAAAACCCTTACCGGCATCACCGGCACGTGCCGCTTCAATGGTGGCATTAAGCGCTAATAAATTGGTTTGCCCCGCAATGACATTGATCATTTTAATAACTTCACCAATGTTAATTGAAGACTCTTTTAAATCATCAATTGTTTCTTTAGCACTCAATGCTTCTTCTGATGCTTTATCCGATTGTTTATTGGACATATCAACTTGCCTTGAAATTTCTTTAATGGATAAAGAATATTCCTCGGCCGCTGCCGCAACGGTTTGCAAATTAACAATTGCTTGTTCGGATGCCGTTGCGACATCAGATGACAAGCGTTGCGTATCTTTTGCAAAGCCACCGACTTTACCTGAAATACTATTTAAATTCCCTGTAGCGTCAAATAATTCAGTAACAAATTGCATGATTTGTTGATTAAATTCATTGCAAAAGAGTCATAAAATTTAATTTCATACTTATTTACAGTTATTTAGAACAAAATATTAAACTTAAATTTTTCAATAAAAACACCGCTATTCAATCAATAACAGCGGTGTTATTAGAATTTTTGATAGTATCAGTGTTCGATTCTATTACTGACCAAGCGCTTCATTTATTGCTTTATTGGCCTCTACATCAAGAAATTGATCTATTTCAATAAAATAGTTTTCAGGATCATAACCGATGACAATATCAATAAGCTCATTACCGTCACTATCACTTTCATGATAAAGTTCCTCATGACGGAATGTGAACCCTTCAACGGTCTTTAAGTGATCCCACCAAGCTTGTGCATTACTAACCATAAAGCCTACATTAACCGCCTTATCTTTGGTCGCTTCATGAATACCAGGACCATTACCGTCAACAAGTCCTAAGAAACCAGATGGGCTAGACGTATAAATATCCGAGAATGGCTGTTCCACTATTTTCTCTATACCGAAAGCTTCTGTATAAAATGTCTCAGCACGTTCAAGGTCATTATGATAAAGCCAATATATCCCCGCATTGAACCCAAGATCGGTTGGGCGCGGGCTTCCTTGATTAGGATCTACATATAAATGTTCTAGCTTATCAAGAAGTGGCATAAAGTTAACATTTTCTGGATGCGGGGCAAAATATTCAAATTCAAGTATATAACCACCGGGATCTGTAACTAAGAAACCGTTATGCGCACTATCACCAAGTGGCTTTGGCGGATTCCAGATTTGCATTTCCTGCTCAACCGCATATTTATACCAACCATCAACTTGATCCGTTAAAATCGCAATTGCAATTGTTTTTGCTTCGTCTGCGCTGTGCATTCCCCTGCCCGATCCATCATCATTTACAATCGTGATGAATGTCGTCGGTGAAAATTGGAAAATGGCAGCAAAACCCGGGAATTCAAAAACACTCTTGAAACCCATTTTATTATAATAAAAATCATATGCTTCATCATAATTTTTATAATATAAAAAAGCATTATTCCCGATAATGTCACGTGTCATTTCTTTGACATCATCCATAGTAGGTGCCGGCTCTTCGCTCGTATTATTTTCTGAACAGGCGGCAAGAACACCAAAACCCATTACCAGAATAACTTTCATTAATTTTTTCATTTATATCTCCCTTTTCTGATGCAACTTTAATCACATGACTTAATAATTTCAATCACTTCCTCGATATCATCAGTTACGTGAACTAAATCAAGGTCTTGCGGATCGATGGTTTTATGTTTTATGAGGCTCTTTTCAATAAAAGGCCTTAGTTCGTTCCAATAATCGGTCCCCAATGCGATAACTGGAAAATTTTTAATTGTTTCCGTTTGCATCAATGTCAGCGTTTCAAATAGTTCATCCATAGTTCCAAAGCCGCCCGGCATCATAATAAATGCTTTCGAATATTTAACGAGCATCACTTTGCGCACGAAAAAAAAATCAAAAGTCACATCTAATGTCGTATAGGGATTAGAACCTTGTTCCATTGGCAATATTATATTGCACCCAATTGACTTTCCCTTTGCATCATGCGCGCCTCTATTGGCCGCTTCCATAACGCCTGGACCACCGCCCGTCATAACGGCATAACCATTTTTTGCTAATGCAAACCCAACATCCCGTGCCAAATCATAATATTGATCGCCTTCTTTAAATCGTGCTGAACCAAAAACTGTTACACATGGTCCAACATGTCTTAAATTTTGAAACCCTTTCCAAAATTCCCAAGTAATTTCAAAAACACGCCCTAAATCACGAGAGAAACCATGACTGCCAGCAAGAAAATTTTCATCTTTACAATTTTTATTCTTCATTCGGCCTTTTCACCTCTCCGGTATTTGACTTACCCTTTGTTTGTATAGTAGCTTTTGAAAAGATCAAAATATTTATTAGGGAAAATTTATGAAATTCGCTGCACTTAAAATCGCTGCTGTATTAACGCTCATTCCAACAATTGCTTTTGCTCAGCTTGTAAAAAAAGATAGCACATCAGACCGTAATTATTTCAACGAAGATGGCTCAATGCGAATTGCCA
>Ga0181595_10001902_pt1 | contig 21753 bp, 19 predicted proteins | sample 041ome_7_FD_145604 | JGI IMG/M metagenome (GOLD analysis project Ga0181595, IMG submission 145604) | Coastal salt marsh microbial communities from the Groves Creek Marsh, Skidaway Island, Georgia - 041401AS metaG (spades assembly) | ecosystem: Environmental > Aquatic > Marine > Intertidal zone...
GTGCTTTTGCTTTTCATGCCCAGATTAATAGTTTTGACAAACAACTCTCCCGGCTGGAACTGGGGCAGAATCTATATTTTCAGCAGACTCACAAAGCCCTGCCGCTAGAGGAACTGATTTTTGACCCGGAACGGCACCATGCATTCCGGCTGGTTAGCGAATACAAAAAGTCTCTGCAAAGTACCGAGCAGTCGCTTTGGTTATTTACCCGTTTGCATTACACAGGCCAGACCCCCATTCAAACCATTGTGCAGTACGATTTCCCGCTGGCTGACGTCGTGCAGGTGTATAGCTACAACAGATCAAAAAACGATCTGCAGCTATTAAGCAGCACTGGCGCTTCAGTGCATTTCTACCAGCGTGCCCTAGCCTACCGTAGCTTTGCCTTTCCACTCAATTTTGAACCTGATCAGGAACTGGATCTGTTTATTAAAGTGCAGGATGCCGCTATAGCCCCGGTAGAATTGACGTTATGGCAGCACAATAACTTTGTGTCGGATCAGCTGTATAAAAACATTTTGGATGGTCTGCTCTGTGGTGTGTTACTGCTGATGGCGATCTACAACCTGTTTTTGTATTTTTCACTGCAGCAACGACTGTATTTGTTTTATTCAGGCTTTTTTATTAGCTGCGCTTTAGTACTGGCCATACTAAACGGCTTGGCGTTTGCGATGCTTTGGCCTGATTACCCTGAAATTAATCAGGCTATTTTGTATGTCGCAGCTGGTGCTACTTTTGCCTGCCTGACCCTATTTAACTGGCATGTCCGCAGACAACAAGGTGGCATTTTGGGGCGTTTTGGTTTTTATCTGTGCCTGGTCAGTGCTTTATTATTATTGTTCAGCCCACTTTATGCCAATAACCAATTGCGGTTTTGGGCTTTGTTAGTTATTACCGCTTTATGTTTAGGTATCAACACTCTGTTCGCCTTGATGCATGCCATCAAAGGCGACCGGGCAGCCAAGACCTTTGCGCTGGGCTGGGCCTTTTTCTTTGGCTGTATTGTGATATTAGCCCTGTCGCAAATAGGTTATTTACCTACAGCACAGGCCTGGCAATACCTTTTGCTGATGGCCGTGATGGGCAGCATGGCGCTGATGAGTTTTAGCCTGTTACAAAACATCAGAGGTACAGTGCAACAGAGCATGGACCATCAGCGTCAGGCCAATGCGCATTTACAGCAGTACTACGACATTTATCACAATGCAGTGGAAGGTATGTTTACCAGTACCTTACAGGGTCAGTTGATCACAGCCAACCAAGCGTTGCTGACCATGTTGGGTTATCAAAACCTGCAGCAAATGCAACAAGATGTAGCGAAAACCGGCATGGCACGTTATTACGCCAACCCAGAGGACAGAGTGCAGATGTTAAAACAGCTGCAGCTGGGTGATAACAAGAATTTTGAAATCAGAGGATTACGTGCAGATGGTTCAGCCTTTTGGGCTCTGATGTCCGCCCGGCTGGCAGAGGGTGACGGAGCACAAGGGGCTTATGTGCATGGTTCTATAGTGGATATCACAGCGCATAAGCAAAATACCGAACAGCTGGCTTACTTAGCAACTCACGACACGCTCACCTCTTTATATAATCGGCATTATTTTATTGAACAACTGGAACAGACGCTGCGGTTTGGACATCAGGCGACCTTGCTTTATCTGGATATAGACCAATTTAAACTGATCAATACCACCTGCGATCACAGAGCAGGAGATGCCTTGTTGTGTCAAATCAGTAATCAAATGCAGCGGGTCTTGAATAACAGAGGAACTTTAGCCCGACTGGAAAGCGATGAATTTGTGGTGCTGTTACCGCATTTAAGCAGCAATGAAGCTTTTGCTATTGCCCATCAACTGCTGGACACAGTCAAAGAATTCCGTTTTATCTGGCAGGACAGCGTATTTAGTATCAGTGTCAGCATAGGCCTGGCTGAAAACACAGACGACAACCAGAGCACTGAACATTGGCTTAAACAAGCAGACTCCGCCTGCTTTGTCGCCAAAGAAAAGGGCCGTAACCGCATTCATATGTTTAATGCAGACGATGAAGAATTGCAGCGTCATCAGTCAGAAATTCAGTGGTTAAAAACCTTAAGACAGGCGCTGGAGCAAGATAATTTTGTGCTGTTTATGCAGCCTATCAGCGCTATCCAAAAAGAGCTGCCAGGCTTGCATTACGAATTGCTGCTGCGGTTATCTTTGCCAGAACAAGGCTTGGTAGCGCCGGGCAATTTTTTAAGCTCAGCCGAACGTTATGGCCTGATGCCACAAATAGACCGCTGGGTGATCCGCAACTACTTCCGCTGGCTGGAACAACAGCCTGCGCATCTGGCGGAGCTGAGTTTAGCCAATATCAATTTATCCGGCGCCTCATTAACAGACCCGCTGTTTAAAGCTTATGTCAGTTCGTTATTCCGGGAGTATCGCATTCCTTTTGCTAAGGTGTGTTTTGAAATCACCGAAAGTATGGCGATTTTAAATGTGCACCAGACGCTGGATTTTATCTCCCACTTCAAACAACTGGGCTGTAAGTTTGCCTTAGACGACTTCGGCAGTGGTTTTTCTTCTTATGGTTACCTGAAAAATTTTCCGGTCGACTTTGTCAAAATTGATGGCAGCTTTGTGCGTGACTTGCTGATCGATCCTTTTGACTGCGCCATAGTGCAGTCTATTCATGATATAGCCCGCGCCATGAAAATTCAGACCGTAGCCGAATATGTTGAAAACATGGAGATTTGTCACAAGCTGACAGAGATGGGCATCGACTTCGCTCAAGGTTACGGAATAGCCAAACCCCGTCCTTTATATCAACAGGACTAGCAGCTTATTCGCTGCTGTTTTTGCCGCAAAAACTATATTTGTTTGCCCCTATTGCTGAGTATTAAGAGCTGTCATTACAATAGTGCCCCGCCCCATTGGGGTAATGCTGTTTGTTCGGAGAACCTATGCAGCAGCTGCGCGACACCGCTTCTCAGTTAATGATCCTCAACGACGAAATTGCCCTGACTTATAGTCGTTACCAAAACGATCGTAAGTTGTTTTGTCGCAGTGGTTGTGGCCAATGTTGCCTGCATCCGGGCATTGAAGCTTCAGTGCTGGAAATGCTGCCTTTAGCTTTGCATTTGTATGATACTGGCCTTGCAGAAAGCACATTGGACGCCTTGCAACAGCATGATCAAGACCAGGCAGGTTGCTTTTTTTATCAGGCCTCATCCGAAGATCGCAAAAGTGGCCAGTGTGGTGTCTACCCCTACCGTCCTGCCGTTTGCCGTATGTTTGGTGCTGCAGGGTATCGTGGCCGCGAAGGCGAAGTCTTGTTGTCCGTCTGCAAAGTGATACGAGCCGATGCTCCTGAAGCAGTCATAGCAACAGAGCAAAGTCTGAGTAGTGAAACTCCACCTATGATGCGTAACCATAAAGCCCAAATCACCCAGCTGGATTACGAGCTCAGCAAAGAAAATATGCCGATTAAGCAAGCAACAGCAGTTGCTCTGGAAAAAGTTATCACCAAAGCCTGGTATGCATCTTTTGCTGAATAACCCTTAGCTTTTTACCGGAACTACAGCAGACTCTTTGGTAACAGTTTTTTCTAAAGTTGCTGATTTGTCGGCCTTCTGTTCTGGCTTTCTTTCTGCATTTTTATCCAGTCCTTTACTCAAAACAGGAATTAAAGCCGCTACATTGGCGTGGGGAATTAACTTGACCTGATCCTGATGGTAAATCCATAAATAGCTGACAGTGCGGGTGATCATCTGCACTTCGTTTAATTGCCGGATTTCTTTGCCACCGGGCTCAATGGGATAAATCAGACTGAGCTGATAGTGTTCTGCCTGGTGATTTTTAATAGTCTGACTTAATTTGTCTACCTGAACATTCCCTGCAACCCAAATGTAACCCACAATAAGAATACTCAGTGCTAACCAATTGGGAAGCCAAATCGAAGAGCGATAATAGCCATCTATCCAGACCGCATATTTAGGATATTTTTTCCTACATCTGCGATCAATCCAGGTAAAGCCAACGACAGAAATGCCACCTAGAAGTAATGCAAACACTGTCATCGGATGAGTAATAGCCGCAAGTAAAAAGTCGGTCAGTTCCAGATAAGGCAACGCATTAAACTGAAATTCAGCCAGTAATGAGATAGTGAAAATCAGCCCCATCACGCTTGCAATTAAATAGCCAAAGCTCAAAGCTAGACTTGGATGTTTCAGCAAAAAACGGCTAAGTATTTTCAGATCTGCATCCATTTGCCTATCCATTTGCGGTCCATAACGAAGAGCCGAAACTTCAGTCTCCCGCCCTCCTTTATTGTTATCCAACAGGGATTTTAACTCGTCCATGGTCAGCTCATATTTACATTATCATTACATGACTTTAAAACAGCGTGAATAGCAGAGCAATACCATAATACTGCTCAATTCCTACTCTGCATTGGTGCTCGATCAGAGCCGCTGTAAAAATTGCTTGGCGTAGCTTAATGCGGTATCGGTATGACTAAAATGTTGCGGCTTGTGTGAGTGCTGGTATTTCATTTCCAGTAACTGTTGCTGAATAGGATTTAAACCAATAAAACAGCGTAATACGCAGCCGTGTTGGTCTTCCCACGAACTAAAGTTCGTCATCATACTGATGGCATCAGGGGTAGCCAGCTCCCAGCCCTGCATATCCATCACCCTGACCCATTTTTTTCCGGCAAATCCTTGTACCACAGCTTTTAAATCCTCGATCAGCTGTTCTGAGCCTTCTTTATTCCAGGCACCCTGAATTTCACACAATAACACCTGACCCTGCGGGGTGACGCTGAACTTACAGTGGGTAATAGAATCGGTCATTGGTACTGCTCCTGTTCACTAACTAGTTGAGTATAGACAGCTTTAGTCGTCACCCAAATCTGTTAGCGCATATCGCTCAATTTTTTTCAGTAAACCCTGACGGGAAATACCCAAAGCTCGGGAAGCCTGACTCTTATTGCCGTTATATTGGGCCATCGCCTGCTGAATTAAACGGATCTCCAGAGCTTTCACCTGCTCATCCAGACTACTTAAAGCGGAACCCGGTACCAATTCGTTATCCGCCTCCGTACTTTGCTGCTCCAAATGCAGCAGTTGAATATCAGCAAGTCGGATCACTCCTTGCTGAGCTATAGCAGCGACACTTTCCAGCGTGTTCTTTAATTCACGCACATTACCAGGCCAGTGCTTTTGCAAAAACCAGCTGATAGCCGCAGATTCCAATTGCAGTTTCTGACCGTACTGAGCACTGAGCTGTTCCAGAAAAAATTGAATAAGCAGTGGAATATCCTCACGCCGCTCATCCAAAGCTACGGTTTCGATAGTGACGCCTTTGATGCGGTAATACAGATCTTCGCGAAACTTACCCTGTTTGACTAAATCCGGCAGATTGGCGTTGGTTGCAGACACTAAACGCATATCAATTTTTTGCTGCTCGCGGCCACCAACAGGATAAAAGGTACCTTCCTGTAACACCCGCAGTAATTTCACCTGCATCGCCAGCGGCATTTCACCTATTTCATCAAGAAACAAGGTGCCGCCATCAGCCAGCTTTAATAAGCCCTGCCGGTCTTTATCTGCACCGGTAAAAGCACCTTTGACATAACCAAATAACTCACTTTCTAATAAATCAGCCGGAATGGCGCCACAATGTACTGAGACAAAAGCTTTTTCGGCGCGGGGGCTGAGCTCATGCAAAGCCCGCGAAATGACCTCTTTGCCCGTACCGGACGGTCCTGTCACCAGCACGCGGACCTCTGTCGGCGCTATACGCTGCACTAAGGTACGAACTGTTTCCATATGCCGCGAATGACCAGCCAACTTCGGCAAAAAGCTATGCTGCTGTAAACCTTGTTTTAGCTGCCTGACTTCTTTTTCCAACTGGTGTTTAGTGATAGCGCGTTTAACCACCACGGCCAGTAATTCCGGATCAATCGGCTTGGCAATAAAGTCCCATGCGCCTTGTGCTATCGCTTGCAACGCCAGCTCACGTTCGGCATGGCCCGTTAGAATAATCACAGGCCGGGTGGAAAACTCAGACACCGCAGCCAGGGTATGAGCCGGATCAAAGACTGGCGGTAAGGCCAGATCGAGCAAAATTAAATCTGCATCAAATTGCTGTAACTTAGTGCGGGTTTCGTCCAGATTAGCAGCTCCAGCCACCTGATAACCCTGTTGCTGTAAAAAACGTTCGGCCAATAAACGAAAAGCGGGTTCATCATCAACAATCAAAATGCGCGCCGGGTTTGGCGTTGTTGCATTAAACATCTGGGGTATCCTTCGGAAACAAAAGTTCAAAACTGACAGGCCAGCCCAGATCAGTGCGGAAGCTGATCTGGCCTTGGTGGGCATCCATAATACGTTTCACTATGGCTAAGCCTAAACCGCTGCCGCCACTGCGTTTACTGATAAAAGGCCGGAATAGTTGTTCAGTGGTTAAGCTGATATCCAAAGCAGGGCCATTATTATGCACCCTCACCCGAATGAAATCCCCAGTTAATGCCACTTCCACACTCAAAGTGGCGTCGGCCTGATTACGTAAAAAAGCATTGGCATTATCAAACAGATTTAAAAACACTTGCTGCACTCTGTGTTGATCGGCCGACAATATCAGACCTGACGGCACTTCCAGCTCCAGTTTGACCTGCTGCCAGTCAAACTGCTGCAACAGGCTTTGCAGCAAAGGTTCCAGCTCAAACTGGCTGTATTGCAACTGTAAACGGCCTGAGTACACCAACATATCGGAAATCAACCGGTCGGCTCTTTTCAGTTGCTGCTGAATATGGCCGCGTAATTCAGCATCAACGCCAGCGGACGCCATCGAAATAATATTCAGCGGGTTACGCAATTCATGCGCCATTGAAGCTGCCAAAGCACCCATTTCAACCAGGTGTTGTTGCGCCAGTTGCTGTTTTTCAGCTTCAGCCAATTGCAGCGACTGCGCCAATAACTCGCAACTACTGCCAAGCAAAGAACCAAACACCTGAGCCACTAAACGAATTCCGGGGGTCATGTCATCCCAGCCCAGTAATTCCACCTGCCATCGTCCGCTCAAAGGATAACAACGAATTTTTAGCTGACTATCGATAGCTGGCCCCCCTGAGGCGAGAGGCAATTCAACCTGTACTTTTTGCTTCAGTGCAGCAGATAGTAACTGCGCTGCTTTTTCGCTCAGCCCACTCCAGTTCTGGCACAAGCTCAATTGCTGGCGCCAGGTGTTGATCAACGTCTGGTCCAGAGTAGCTCCGGGATAAATTAAACGTTCCGCCAAGCGGGCAACAGGTCGGTAGCAGGCTGCAGTAAGCAGCAATACCAGACTGGAATACAACCATAACTGCCAGCCCGGCACACTGGCCAAAGCCCGCATCCCTAACTGTCCGAACACAGAGCTGACCAACGCCATCAACAGCAGCAATAACAAGGACATCACCAGCCAAAGCAAAGCTCTGTTGGCAATCGCATTCACCGCAAGCATCTGGTAACGCACTACGCCATACACCAGCAAAACCGGATAGCTTGGCAACAACAACATGGGATAAGGGAACCAGTCCAGACCAAAAGAAGGAAACACTACAGGGGTCGCCAGTAATAAGCCCCAGCCCCCCGCTAAAAACATCGCAACAATAGAACGTTTTTTATTGCCCTGATGATAACGCCAGCCGAACCACAACACGGCATGAGCCAAAATACCAAGGATGACTGTGTACAGCAGATTCAAAAAACCATAGGAGTGAAAGACAAAAACCTGGCCCAAAGCTATGCTTTGCAGCACATCACCGGCATCCAGGCTCCAGCTCAGCAGCACGACCAGAGCGGTCAGAAAATACAGCCAGCCAATGTGACGTCGTGCCCAGCTTAACCAGGGAGCTTTCACCTTATCCTGCTCAACAAATCTCAAGGCAAAATGCAGGAAAAATGTTGGCATCAATGGATTGGCCAATAACAGATAACGTCCCAGCTGCGGCTGGTCGTGTATAACAAACACATGACCTAAACACCAGAGCGCCATCATGGCACCAAAACCAGCCAAACCAGCCAGGCTTTGCTGATACCTCGAATGCCACCAAAGCCAGCCTGACATCAATCCGGCGCACGCGCTGGTGACAAGCATCATCAGCTCAAAAGCTAAAATCAAATCCACTGCTTACCGTCAACTTTGTTGTCATCACTTTGGTTTTAAATCGTAAATCAAGTTGACACCCGCTGCAAATTTATAATTTTATTGATTTAGAATCATAAAGTTACAAATAAATAAAATTATGGCCTGATTCTGGCAATACAGGAATACGCAGCGCTGTTGCTGCCTAACTTGTCAACAAAGAGAACATTATGCCAGACCTGTCTATGCTCGCTGCCGAACTGCTGACCATGTTGCTGTTGTTGTCCGTGGCGTTAGCGCCATCTGTGCTTAGCCGAGTCAAAGCACCTAAATAACGAGGTTTGTATGGAACTTGATGTCAGTATCCTCTCGCGTATCCAGTTTGCTTTTACCGTAAGCTTCCATATTATTTTCCCGTCCATCACCATAGGTTTAGCCACGCTGATTGCGATTTGGGAAGGCTTATGGCTGAAAACCGGTAACCCCCAGTACCTGCAACTGGCCAAGTTCTGGATCAAACCTTTTGCCATTACCTTTGGTATGGGCGTTGTATCCGGCATAGTGCTGTCGTATGAGTTTGGCACTAACTTCTCCAAATTTTCTGAAATCGCAGGAGCTGTGCTTGGGCCTCTGATGGCTTACGAAGTACTGACTGCTTTTTTCCTGGAAGCTGGCTTTTTAGGTGTGATGTTATTTGGCTGGCAACGTGTTAGCGCAAAAATGCACTTCTTTGCCACAGTCACAGTAGCTATAGGCACCTGGATCTCCGCCTTCTGGATCATCGCTGCTAACTCCTGGATGCAAACCCCACAAGGCCATCAGATTGTCGATGGTAAATTTGAGGTCGTCAGTTGGCTGGAGGTTATTTTTAACCCTTCCATGCCGTATCGATTAGTGCATATGTTGCTGGCTGCTTTTATCACAGCAACTTTTGTGGTGATGGCCACTCACGCCTGGTATTTACGTAAGGGTCAGCACAAAGAGTTTGGCCGTAAAGGTTTGTCGATGATGTTATGGTTTGCTTTAGTGCTGACCCCACTACAAGCCTGGATTGGCGATTTACATGGTTTAAATGTGAAAGAGCATCAACCGGTGAAACTGGCTGCTATGGAAGGAATTTGGGCCGAAAAAGAAAGCAACGTGCCGCTGTTGCTGTTTGCTGTGCCTGATATGAAAGCCGAAGAAAACCATTATGAAGTGGCAATACCTGGCCTTGCCAGTCTGATTTTAACCCACGACTGGCAGGGCGAACTACAAGGTTTAAAATCTGTGCCAGCCGCCGACAGACCCAATGTGCCTATAGTGTTCTTTAGCTTCCGCATTATGGTCGGTCTTGGTGTACTTATGATAGCTGTGGCTGTGCTGGGCGCTTACCTGCGCTGGCGTGGCACTTTGTATCAAAGCAACTGGTTCCTTTGGCCTGTCAGCTTTATGGCGCCAACTGGTGTGATCGCTGTGTTAGCTGGTTGGTATGTTGTAGAAATTGGTCGTCAGCCCTGGATTATTTATGGTCTGGTGCGTACCAGTCAGATTGTCAGCCCACTGCCTGCAGAACGAGTGTTGTTTTCCCTGACTTTGTTTGTCCTGACCTACAGCCTGCTGTTTGGTGTATATCTGTACTTTATGCGCAAGCTGATTAAAAAAGGTCCGGCCGCTATCGAACATCTGGAACAACAACGTATTGGTGTCAAAGCCTCAGGTTACGCCTTGTCTTTTACCAAAGCTTTAGCAACTGACGCTGATGCCACTTCAACCAAAGGAGCCAACTAATGGAACTGGAACTGAGTTTAGGCCTGTTTTATCTGCTGCTGCTTGGCTTTGCCATTCTGATGTATGTGTTGCTGGATGGTTTTGATCTGGGTATGGGCATTCTGTATCCATGGTTTAATACAGACGCAGAACACGACCATTTAATGCGCTCCATTGCCCACGTCTGGGATGGCAATGAAACCTGGCTGGTGTTTGGTGGCGTGATTTTATTTGGTGCTTTCCCGGCAGCTTATGCCTCGATCGCCTCGACTTTTTATCTGCCGATTATGCTGATGCTGATAGGTTTAATTTTCCGAGGTGTGGCTTTTGAATATCGTTTTAAATCAGATACTTCAAAGAGATACTGGAACATGGCCTTTGCTGTTGGTTCCAGTCTGGCAGCTTTTTGCCAAGGCCTGATGCTGGGAACCCTGGTACAAGGCGTTCCGGAAGATTTTATCAATCAGTCCAGTTTCAGTTGGCTAAGTCCTTTTAGTTTGTTTTGTGGTTTAGCGGTAATGGCGGGCTATGCACTGCTCGCCTGTTGTTATCTGGTGATGAAAAGCCGTGGTGAACTGCAACAAAAAGCAGCGCGTTATGGCCAACGTTTATTACTGATTGTGATGTTATCCATGCTGCTGGTCAGCTTATGGACAGTCTGGATTGAGCCGGAGATCCGGGCTCGTTGGTTTGGCGGCTGGCATGCTTTATGGTTAATCCCACTGCCTCTGTTGTCGGTGCTTGCCGCCCGTTTATTATTCCGCGATTTAGGCCGGGTCAACCGTAGCCATAAAGCGGAAACTGCGGTGCATGAACGTCATGAAGAGCGGCCATTCTGGCTGGCGTCTGGATTATTCCTGCTGGCCTTTGTTGGTTTACTGGTTAGCGTATTTCCTTACCTGTTGCCACGCCAATTGACTTATATAGAGGCCGCAGCACCAGATAGCAGTTTGATCTTTATGTTGCCTGGCATCTTCATTTTTGTACCGCTGATTTGCGCCTATACGCTGTGGGGCTACAAAATTTTTGCCGGTAAAGTGGAAGATTATCAGGAGGGCTATTGATGAAATTTTTTGGAAAAGAATTATCTCAAACCCAGTGGTTTGTCGTTTTATACCTCTCTGGTTTTTTAACTTTAACTTTGATTGCATGGCTATTAAAACAAGGAATGAAGTTTTTATAGAGCCTTTAAAAATCAAGTAGTTTCACTCAGTAAATAACAGGCTTTTATTGATCTGACGCAAGAAAAGCGTCAATCCATGGACCTGTTATTTTCATTTTTTTCATTTTTTTATTTGCATTTTAAAAAACACTGCTGCTATAGTCAGACAAAGACCAAGCTGTTTTGGTCCTGACTGGGTGCGAAAGATGAAGTATTTTAGTTTTATCGCAGTGTTGTTTTACCTCAGTTTGCTGTTTCCGACGGCAGGCCATTCTGCATCCAGCAGTTGGGTAGATTTACAACAACCGAATAAAAACTTCAGTCTGGCTCTGGTTGCCGCAGTCACACATTCCACTGTAGATTCAGCAGAAACTTCAAGTGATGATGAGAAAAGTCCGGTCTGTTGGAATAGTTTTGAATTTCCATTAGCATCTGGCAGCGCTTATCAACAAACACAAAGCCAATTCAACACAGTGCAAAAAAGCTGTTACGCAGCACGTGCACCACCTGTACACCTCTCTTAAATCATTGAAATTGTCAGATTTTCCGGCTTTCTAGCCACTACTGACGACATCCATTGTATTGATTTCAGTTTCGCTGCCTCTGAGCGGACTGACGAGAGGTTTCTATGAAAAAGTTAAATTTATTCAACGTTGATGTAATAGACCATTTAGTTCAGCCAGCCGAATTTGCTGAAGCCAATTTAAACTCAGCAGCGCTGGATTTTGTGTCTGACTTTAAGACCAACAGCCCTATGATGATTGATGCTAATACCTGTGCAGTCGAAGCAGAGGATATGATGAATCATGAACACACCAAATTAAAACTGGTCATAGACGCCAATCAGGAATTGATTGGTTTAATCAGCTACGAACAGTTGTCTATCCAGAATGTACTGCAACGTTTAGGCAAAGGTGTGAATCGCACTGACTTAACAGTGGCCGATTTAATGCGCCCACGTGCTGAAATTAAAGCTTTAGCTTACGAGCAAATTAAGCACTGCACTATAGGTGACGTGCTGAACACGCTGCAACACAATGGTGAACAACACTGCCTAGTGATAGATACCGACTCTCACCATATCCGTGGTGTGATATCCGCCAGCGATATCGCCAGCCGTTTGCATATTCCGGTTCATATTGAAAAAGCTCCGACTTTTTTAAATATTTTTGACCGCGTGTATGCCTGATCGACCTTTGACGGGTCGTTAACGCGGCCCGCTAAAGCATGTTTTCTCCTGGTTTTCCCCGTTTCGTAGTCATTCCCGCGGAACGGGGTTTTTGAAAGCCGCCACAGAGTATAGGTACCTCCAAGACCTCCCCTCTGCTGGACTTTTCAGTTAATGGCGGCGTTTTCCTCAACTAAATATAATAAATAACGTCAGTAACTTACCTGCAACTTAGTCCCGCAGAACAAACTACTCAAGTCGAATTCACTAAAGCTTTCCCGATCACAGCAGATACATAAAGCATCAGCTTTCACTGCTTTTGATAAGGAGATACAAATGAACGAAGCCAGCCGCTTACAAAGAATGCGTGAACTTGGAGTACGTCTCCAGGAGCTGCGTTTGCTGCCTTCGCATTCTGTAAACTCTTATGCCGGAGCAGCTATTAACTTTTTGTTCCAGAACTACAAAATTGAAAAACCAGCAGGCGCTCCTTTGGATGTGACCTTACGTGCTTTAGCTACAGGTTTGGCATTAAGACACAATATGCAAACCCGGCCGGACCCGGACAAAGTGATCGACTTTTTCTGTCGTCATTATCAGGTGCATTAACCAACCCTGCTCCGACTAAAGCTGCTGAAAAGCAGCTTTTTGCGTTATATTTGCGGCTTTTGGCCACTATCTGCTTTAGCTTTATCCTCTACACTGCTGCTTATATTTTATTAACTGAGTCATTCTGATGCGAAGCAACCTGGATTGGTTTCGTCATGCATTTGCTTATGAATGTGGCGCTATAGTTCTGAGAACTTTATGCACTCTGGCTGTGGCGGATACAGCCCTTGGCAGCGCTTCAGCTTTTTCGTTATTCAGCTCATTTACTGTGTTTTTTCTCACCTTAACTCACACCAAAGTTTTTGATTACTTCCTGTGGCGCGCCACTGGCTCTTTAGCCAAAACAGGCAAAGTGCGGCTTTTGCATTGTGTCAGTTATGAACTAGCCGGCGCAGCACTTAGTATTCCTTTAACCTTATGGCTGCTGGATTTTCATCTGGCTCAGGCTTTATGGCGGGAAGCCTTGATGTTTATCGTGTTTTTGATGTACACCTACCTGTATAACTATGGCTACGATCGTTTATTTCCGGTATCTCATGCTCAGCCTATCCATTCGCGCTTATAACCCTGAACCTCAAAGCCACAGCCATGATCACCATCAACTAGTGCTGCCTTTGGCTGGCCGGTTAAATCTGCTGATCAATCAGCAACAATTCCAGGTGGGTACTGCAGAATGTCTGGTGATCACTGCAGGTACAGAACATGGTTTTTCTGCCGCAGAACAATGCCGGTTTTTAGTCGTAGATTTAACGCATTTACCTGCACATTTGCTGCATTTAGCCCAGCCGGTGTTTCAGCTGTCGGATCGGATGCAGCCTTACTTATTGGTGTTAGAGCAGCTGTTAGTGCAACAAAATCAGCAACTATTGCCAGCAGCACAGCAGTTTTTTCTACAATTACTCGAAGCAGAACAACCAGCACCAGCAGTGGACAAAAGAGTACGTCAGGCTCTGCTTTATATGCAGGACCATCTGGCAGAAGAGTTAGATTTAGTGAAGTTGGCCAGCAAAGCAAGTTTGAGTCTGAGTCAGTTTAAACAGTTGTTTCGCCAGCAGTTAGGCCGCAGCCCAGGTCAGTACTTAACAACTTTACGCATGCAGCACAGCCGTACTTTATTGCTGTTTTCCAACTTATCAGTGCAGCAAATAGCGCTGGAATGCGGCTATCAATCGGCTTCTGCATTTAGTGCACGTTTTTCGCAGCTTTTTGGGCAAAGCCCACAGCAATATCGTGGCGCAGTTAGAGCTTAATCAGCTCTATAGCACCACGTTTTTGCATAGTGACATAGAGTAAGCTCGGGTCTTTTTGCGAAAAAGTGACGTTGGTTGGGAACTCGCCTTTTAGCTGGTATTCCTTCAGCAACTTGCCATCCGGGCTGACTTTGGCAACCACACCTTTACCATAACGGGCTATATATAAATTGCCTTTGGCATCAGTACGCATGCCATCCAAACCAAAATCCGGGAATTGGATCAGCAATCTTTTATTGCTGGCCTGAAGCTTTTTATTCAAGTCGTATACCCAGACCTTACGCTGCGCGCTTTCATTGGCATATAACCTGGTCTGATCCGGGCTGATTTCCACACCATTGGTCGTTCCCATATCTTTTTCAACCAGACTGGAGCTACCGTCTGCATCAATGCGCCACAACTGACCTTTACGGTTTTTCCAATCCGGATCGCTGGCAAAAATAACGCCATTATTCGCTATGGTTAAGTCGTTGGGCTGAAACATTAAAGGCTGATGGGCATGCAGTTGCAGCTGTTTACCATCATAACGCCAGATATTATGGCCGGTATAATCCGCTATATACATCAGGCCTTTTTGGTCAAAACGAATACCGTTGCCAATACTGCCTTTGGGTAAGGTCAAAGCTAAACTCACCTCACCTTGAGGGCTTACTTTGCCAATAGTGCCTTCGACACCATAATTCACGACATATAAATTACCATCTTTGTCTGTCGCCGGGCCCTCAATACTGGCATGAAAGACTCCGTCCGGCACAAAATCTGTGCTGTCGATTGATGTTTCAGCCTGCACAACTAAAGCGCCACAAGATAACAATAAAATCAGTAACTTATATTTCATCTGTTCTATCCTTTGTCTCTTAAGCTGGCTTTATACCTTGAGCAAACCGCAATAGCTGTTCCGGGTCGTAACGGCCTTTGAGCTGCTGTAGTTTTTCATAGTGATTGCCATAATAAGCTTCAGACCAGTTTTTAATCAAAGCATCTGTATAGTTTAAATAGGCCCCACCAGTACTGTAAGGTTGCATCACAGTACGCATATGATTGACCCAAAGCGCAGCCCCCTGCATGAACTTTTCATCTGCCCCGACAGGGCGACTGACCAGATACTGAGCACTAAAGAGCGCATCTCTGTGGGCAAAAGCAGTGTGATCCGCAGGCACAGAACTGATAGCACCGCCCATCAGGGTCAATAAAATACCACCGGATAAACCTTGTTGCTGGCGCTGCTGCACCTGCCCCAATAAAGCTTCTAATCCGGCTCTGCTGATCGCTTGATTAAAAAAATCTGAGCTGCCCGCCATAGCCACACGTTTTAGTTTGGCTTGCTCTGATTGGTGCGGTAATTTGCACTCCGGCATCTCCAAACCAGCACAGTCGGTCAGCATATATTCGCGGTAATTATGCAGCACCACATCCTGCTCTACAGGTTGCACAGGCAAACGCCGTAACCAATTCACCCATTGCTGTTGCAACAACTTAATCTGGCCTAAACTGGTCACTCGTATTTGTAATTGAGGTTCATGGCCCTGTTCGCCGCTCCACCATAAGGCAGCCTGAGACCATAAAGCTTCGGGTAACTGACGGCTCCAGTGTTGCCATAAATTCAGCACAGGCAAAGCGTCTTTTAACGCAAAATAAGCATGGCAACTTAAGATATCGGCCGTGGCAAAGGTCTGAAACTTCAGGCGGGTGACTATGCCAAACTGGCCACCACCACCTCCTCTTAAGCCCCAGAATAAATCAGCGTTTTGCTGCTCGTTACAACGCAGCACCTCACCGTCCACTGTCACAACTTCGGCCTCCAGCAAAGCATCACAGGTTAGCCCATACAAACGGTCTGCAATGCCAAAACCTCCGCCCTGGGTTAAACCTGCAATACCTACTCCAACGCAGCTACCACCGGGAATAGAGCGGCCTTTTTTACTCAACTGATCATAAATATCGCCTAACTTAGCCCCAGCCCCTATCCAGGCTGTGTCGTCTTCAGCTTCATGCTGAATATCCGCCATTAACGCCAAATCCAGTAAAATCCCTTTGGTACTCGAATAACCGGCATAGTTATGACCGCCACTGCGACCTGTGATCGGCAATTGAAACCAGCGGGCAAAAGCTAAAATTTGCTGCACATCGGAAGTGTTAGCACAACGGGCTATAACGGCAGGAATAATGGCGTCATAACGCGAGTTGGCCGCTTTATAAAACCGACTAAAACCAGCATCGGAAGGAAATAATAACTGGCCGGAAAAACTGGCTTTGAGCTGTTGCCAGTCGCTGGTTTCAGGCAAAGTGTTGGCCGGACTAAACTGGCAGCCAGCTAGCGTAGCTACAGCAGCAGCGCTGCTTAAAGTTAAAAAATGACGTCTGTCCAAAGTGAAATCTTTTCAAAATAAGAACCGCAGGCAAATTAGCATAAATTGGCGGGATCTTCTTGTGGCAATACCGAAATAAGACCTTTCATCACTACCAGTAGTGAATCGACTCTATGTTTTCGTATTGCAGCTAAACTCAGTACATGGACACTTGACGTACAAATTGTGGACAATAGTGACAACGAAGGTTATCATAAAAGATAACATGGTAGGGATTACCTATGAGTTGGAAAATTGATTTTTATGCTGGTGTAGAAGAACAGATCCTCGACATGCCGGCCAAAATTCAGGCAAGGATGATTAAGCTATTAGAGTTAATGGAAAAACATGGAGCAAATCTGGGCCCTCCGCATACCGAGTCTATGGGGAATGGCTTATTTGAAATACGAGCTAAAGCTCAGGAAGGGATTGGGCGCGGGTTATTTTGTTACTTAAAAGGCAAGCATATCCATGTGTTGCATGCCTTTGTAAAAAAGTCTCAAAAAACACCTAAAAATGAGCTGGGACTTGCTCGCGAACGACAAAAAGAGGTTCAACATTGATGAGTCTGCAAAAACTAAAACAACGTGCTTTAGATAATCCTGAAGTGAAAGCTGAATACGAGCAGTTGGAGGCTGAATTTAACTTTATCGACCAACTCCTCTCCATGCGCACTAAAGCCGGGCTTACGCAAGAACAGGTTGCACAAAGGATGCAGACACAAAAAAGCAATATCAGCCGCTTAGAAAAAGGTAACTCCAACCCCAGCTGGTCTACGCTGGTGAAATATGCCCACGCCTGTGGTTTTGAGCTTTCGATTAAGTCGCATAAGATCTGAGTTTTGTCTCTGATCTGGAAGACTATTTTTGTCCACCAGAACGACCACTGAAAGCCTGCTATTTTCACCTGACCCACACATTGGGGTAATAGTAAGTGACAACAGCATATTCACTCCAGCAGAACTATGTCAGCATTATCCTCTTGCTGCGAATAGAACAGCATTTGTTGCGTTGAATAGGCGTCAACCAGCTCAGACGCCGACTCAGGCAGCTTTTCCGACAACTTGATCGCACTGACACCATCAAATAAATACAGATCTCTGTGCGATTGGAATAAAACGCCCCCCTTCACAGGCACTATAGAGCCAGTCATCGGAGGCAGGCTTTGCACACTGAACTTACGCTCCCCCCAAAATAAGAACTCTTCAGTCCGATAGAGCAGTTTATCCTCCTCGTCGAGGCGTGCAGAAAAATTAACACCGGTTTCTGCTAGTTGGGCGGTGTCTCCGGTACTTATCTGGTATCGCTCAAAATATGAAATTCCGCTGCGTTTTGTGGCTATCAGTAGCTCATTGTTGTCACTATACCAATCAAGAACAGCTGTGAATTCAACAGGCATTTTATTAGCGACTGTGGTTTGATCTTCGACAGAGTAGATATACAGAATTTCTCCGAAAGAGAATGCAATACGTTTTCCATCTTTTGACCATACCGGCGCACGGTATATAGGTTGGTTTTCTGGGTTATCAAAAATGAGTTTTTGCTGACCATCCTGATAAAGATACAGCTGCGACCTGCCTGTTCTTGAGGATACAAAAGCAATCTCACGGCCTGATGGCGAATATCTTGCGAGATGATCTTCTCCAGCCGAGTCCACTATCTTCTGTATCAAATCACTGCGACCGATTTCAATCAAATCCGTATCGTATCGGGTAAGCGACAGCACAATTTTATCGCCATCCGGGTGGAAAGCCGGGTTAAAAATCCGTTGATAGCTGAAATAAGGGATATCGGTCCGCGTACCATCTAAGTCCATAATAAATAGTTCGTTTAAATGGTGAACCAGCAGTGACTGATTATTTGGTTGCCAGTTTATCTCGGTAAAACCTAGTGGAAGCTTAGCGAAGGGCTGCGACAACTTAGCCGAACTGATGTGAAATAACCGTAATTCCACTTCGTTGCTGGCATTTTCACCCGCCAATGCCAACATAGTTGTATCAGGAGATAATGCGATACGATAAGGTATAAATTCGTTGCGACTTAGCAATAAGTCAGTATGAATTTTAGTTCGCTCATCAAAGTGCTTTAAACGAGTCACTGGACGGCCATTTATTGGTACAGTCGCCAGCATGTAATAAAGTCCACTCTTATCTGCATCCAGTCGCCAGAGAGCGCCTTGCTCATCGACGCTAAACAGCCGTTCTAAAGGCCCTCCATGGCGGGAAATCTTGCCCACCCAATCACCAGCAGCAGCTCGGACAATAATGTAAAAGCTGCTATTTGATGGGTCCCAAGTGATAGATTGGTAATCGTCAGGACCGGACAAAATGATCTTTTCATCGGAAGAATGCAGATCTTTGACGACGATTTGATTCAAAGCTCCGGTTTGTCGGATAAATGCCAGAGCGGAGCCGTCAGCTGAATACAGGGGCATAAAATCATAATAAGACGATGATGTGATTGGTTTTAGCTTGCCTGAAAATGAGAGAGCTGCCTTTGGGTTGATCCATATCAGCAAGCTGATTACAACCAGAACAAGCAAACTCACAGGTAACCACCAATTCCAATAACTGGTTTGTGTTGCTATGGCTAACGGTTTAACCTCTAAACTATAACCTCGCTTGGTATGGGTATGAATGTAAACAGGTGTTTTTGCTTCGTCTCCCAAAGCCTTCCTAAGCTGTGCAATACTGCGCTGAACAGAGCCGGGACTGAACACTGTGTTCGGCCATAGCTCTTCAAACAACAACTCTTGTGACACAACTTGTTTAGGATGAGCAGCCAGATAGGCCAATACATCCATTGTTCTGGGCTCAACAATGACCGACTCCTGCCCTCTGCTAAGAAGACAACGGTCTACGTCCACCAGGATATCGTTCAATTTAAACTGCTTAAGCAAGTAACATCCTTATTGGCATAAACATCAGAACTTCATCAGAGAAAAATCGTCACTTCTCCATCGGTTTTTGAAGCAATTCAATTTCTAATTTATCGGGTTTTCAACTGTACCAAAATTATCTGATAAAAAGGAAATGCCATGAGAATGAACATACTTGCATTGGTCTTTGGTTTGGCCATCACTTTTCATGCTGGGGCTTGCAGCAACACTAGCCTTAAAAAACAGCTGGAACAGTTTACGACTAAAAACTCTATAGGATTTTCTGCTCTTGTTGCAACGAATGGAAAAGTACTCTGTGAAGCCGCTGTGGGGAACGCCAGTATCGAATTATCTGTACCTATGAACAACCAGCATCTTTTCGAAATTGGCTCTCTGACTAAACAGTTCACAGCTGTTGTTGTACTCTTACTGGCCCAGGAAAATAAACTTTCTCTGGATGATGATATTTCTCTTTATATCCCGGAGATCAACACCACCAAAGGCAAAGTTACAATAGGCCACTTGCTTGCTCATACCTCTGGATTGGTTGACCCAATCAATGAACCCGAGTTTTTAGCGACCCGCGTGCAGGAGAACACTTCATTAGCGCAGCTTATTAACTTATTTAAAAATAATAACTGGCAATATCCTGCAGGTGATAGGGTTCAATACAGCAATGTTGGCTACAGTATGCTGGCGTATGTTATCGAGAAAGTGACAGGTCAAAGCTACAGTGAATTTTTATCCGCGCGTATTTTCAAACCACTAGGTATGACCCACACATACCAGGCCTCTTTTGCTGTAATTCACAATAAAGTAACTGGCTATACATTTGCCGACACGGCGCCTCGCCAGCATGATTTTTTAAATCTGAACTGGGCATATGGTGCGGCAGATATTGTCTCAAACACTATGGACTTGTATCGTTTTACCCAAGCCCTGATGCACAAGCAACTACTTAATAGCCATTACCTCGATCTATTTCTGAGCCGCATTACCCTGAACGACAAATCGCAAACTGATGGCACTTTTAACTATTCCTTATCGATGATTGGAGATACAGCAGCAATTACAATGAGTGGGTCAACTATGGGTTATTCGAGCCACAGCATTTTTTTGCCTGAACAAGACAGTTACATAGTGGTATTAAGTAACAGCGACGGTATTAATGGCGGAAGCTGGATCCCTCCAGCAACAGTTGCAGGCAAACTGGCGGCTAGCCTTCTTTCGTTTCCACTTCCTGACTACAGCCCTGTAGATTTAACTGCAATAAATGCCCAGCAGTATCTTGGTAAATACCAGGTGGAGGAGCAGGTCGTCAGGGCATTGGACTATGTAAATGGTGCATTTGTTTACCAGCGAAACGATGGCCCAAAATATGAAGTAATACCAATGAAAGACCATGGGTTTTATTTTAAAAATACTCTGAACTATTTCTACATAAAGCACATTGGCACTGAGCAACAGCAAATGGATTTTTACAATTTCCTGAGCAATCAGCCTCAGGTTGCCAAGCTTAAGATTCATAAGGTTAAGTGATTGATTAGTAATACTAAGCTACGAGATCCTTTCTTTAAAAACACACTGCGCAACACAGCTCAAAACTTTACTTTGAGTGGGTCGGGATAAACCCGACCCCTACAATTTTTTATCTGTTTTGGTGCAGCCTTCAGCCGATGATCACCACAAATCAGCCCGTAGAAACCACAAGTCCAAAACAACGCCCCCACCACTTTCCCCTTGCCGCCTGAAAAAAAGCGGTTTATGCTGGCCGCACTTAGCTTGTCGGAGTGCTGCACAAACCTGGTTTGTCAGCTGAGACCGCCCTTGGGCGGAATCCGTGGAACCTGAACAGGATAATACCTGCGGAGGGAAACAAGAGCGCACACAGTGGCGGTGATCCGTCTGCCTGTTGGCGCACTCATTCGGCTCATCTGTTGATGGCTGTCCACGCTTTTCCCAAGCTCTGTTGAAAATTAACTATTTAATTATTTCATCGGAGTTTATATGTCAGAAAATCAAAACCGTCGCGCCACCCGCGCTGCCGCCGAACAATTTATTCAGCAGTTTCAGGGCCAGCCTTATCCCGCCAGCCGCAAGGTCTATATCGAAGGTGAATTGCCGGGCGTGAAAGTCGGCATGCGTGAAATTGAACTGCAGCCGAGTTTAATTGGTGGCAGCAAAGATAATCCGTTATTTCAGCCCAATGCACCAGTTCGGGTCTACGACACCTCAGGCCCTTATTCCTGCCCTGATGCTCAAATTGATATCCGTAAAGGTTTGCCCGCCCTTCGTACTGACTGGATCAAAGAGCGTGGCGATACGGAACTGGTGACCGACTTTGGCTCTGTCTACAGCAAAGAGCAGTGGCTGGATGAAAGCCTGCAAAGCTTAAGATTTGAAGCTTTAACAGAAAGACGCAAAGCCAAAGCTGGTGTGGCCGTCACTCAACTGGCCTATGCCCGTCGTGGCATTATTA
>Ga0181595_10001904_pt1 | contig 21744 bp, 18 predicted proteins | sample 041ome_7_FD_145604 | JGI IMG/M metagenome (GOLD analysis project Ga0181595, IMG submission 145604) | Coastal salt marsh microbial communities from the Groves Creek Marsh, Skidaway Island, Georgia - 041401AS metaG (spades assembly) | ecosystem: Environmental > Aquatic > Marine > Intertidal zone...
GCGGCTATCAATGATGCTATCAAAGTGCGTGGTAAAGACTTCAAGGTACATGCTACTCTCCCGAAAAAGAGAGTATAAGATCACAACTAAAACTGCTCGTCAAATCGATAGATTATTGTTCGAAAAACGTTCGCGATCTTGCCCTGCAATACAACCCTACCGGTCAGGATCTAGAGTTTTTACGTCGGCGTAATACCGAACTGGGCGCGCCTTATTTTTTCCAGGAAACTAATACTGTTCGGGTTGTAACGGGGCTAACCGGTGTATTAAGCAATGGCTGGGAGTGGGACATATCGTACAACTATGGCCGCAATACTGGTACTGATGGCTGGACCTTTGATATTGACCCAGACAGAGCCGCACAAACTTTAGATGATAGCATTTGCACCTATGACAACAGCAATGGTATTCCTTGTGGTGACTGGTTCGGGAAAAACGAGCTGACGCAAGACGTTATTGATTACGTAAAATACCGCCGTGAAGGAACCGGTGGCAATGAAATGCGTGTCTGGTCTGCAAATATGAATGGTTATTTATATGAGCTACCAGCAGGCGGTCTAGGTTTTGCTATCGGTGCTGAAAGTCGAACAGAAAAAGGATGGCGAGATCCCGATTCCACGGTACTGCGTAACGGATTAGAGGATCCCATCAGCGGAAGTTATGATGTCAATGAAATTTTTGGTGAGTTATCCGTCCCTCTGCTGGCCAATGAGTTTTTGGTTAAACAGTTATCAGTTGAACTAGCTGCACGATACTCCGATTACAACACAGCAGGCGCGGAAACGACTTACAAAATGGGTTTAACATGGAGTGTGAACGACAGCCTGATGCTGCGTGCTGTGCGTTCAACAGCGTTTCGTGCACCAGTGATTACTGAGCTCTTCGGCGGTACCAATGGCGAAAACCTACGCACGATAGACCCTTGTGAAAATGCTACCGGCGCGATAGCTACAAACTGCCAGGCGGCAGGTGTACCCGCAGATTTTGTACAGGACGGCACGACAATTCTGACCAGTGTTGGCGGCAACCCCAAACTGGAACCGGAAACGGCTGACACTACCACAGTAGGTATCGTGTGGCAGCCTGAATTCCTTGAAGGTTTTTCTGCGACGATAGATTACTTCGATATTAGAATCGACGAAGCTATTACATCTGTTAATGGTTCCGATATGCTGCGGTTATGCTATGAAGACCCTATCGGTAACGCGAAGTTCTGCGATACCTTTACCCGGCATCCGGTAACTCACCAGGTTAATGAGTTGAATCAGCGCCCGGTGAATGCTGCGGTAGAAACTGTCAGCGGTGTTGACCTTAACACGGTATACAAATTTAACCTTTTTGGTTTGAGCAGCCGAGCGACTTTAGACATCACCCGTTTGCTAAAACATGAAAGCACTCCATTCCAAGGCCAACCTACTATCGACAAAGTAGGTTTTATTACTGAGGACCAAGGAAGTTACACTGAATGGCGTAGTAATTTTAGCTACAGCGTGATGACAGATGACTGGTCAGCGAGCTATTCCTTGCGTTATATCGGCAGTGCAGATGACGTCAATGGTACTGATTCCGACCCACTTGGTAAATCTGTCGGTTCAGTTACTTATTCCGATATATCAGCTTCATGGTACTACAGTGATGCGTTAACATTTAGCCTGGGGGTCGACAACATTTTCGACAAAAAAGCACCGTACCTGACGTCATGGAACGATGCCAACACTGACGTTATGACATATGATCTTTTAGGACGCCGCGGCTTCATCCGCGCCACCTACCAGTTCTAAGTCATTGTTAACCGGTAGCACCTGAGTGGAATGCTTGTATACCATTCCACTCAGGTGCTTACTTTATTCAATAGTAAAAATCAAAGAGTTGGACGGAACGAATGGTTTCATGTGCAGTTACTAAGCTGCTGTGTGAACCAGCCGCACTAGAGGGCTGATAATGAATAAATCAATGCGGCTGCTGAAAATCAGCAGAAAATACCATAAATGGCTGATGGCGTTTATTGGCCTGCAGTTTATGGTTTGGTCGGTAACCGGGGCCTATATGGTGTTTTTTGATATTGATTATATCCATGGCGATACTTTGGTTAATAATGAACAGGATAAAATCGATCCACAGCAGGTCACCTACTCACTGCAAAGTTTGTTAAAACACTATCCGCAGGCAAAAGCCATTTCCTTGGGGCGTTATCTGGATAAGGTTGTATATCGTTTTACACTGGAAGAGCAAAAGTTAGCCATTGATGCCAGTAGCGGCGCTGTAATGCCGCCGTTAGATCAGGCTCAGGCAGAAAAAGCTGCCCGCTTCTATTATAGCGGTGCAGGCACAGTCGAAAGTGCTGAGCTGATAAGTGAAAACGCCCCGTTTGAGCTCAATCCTGCAGTCATGCCAGCTTGGAGGGTAAATTTCACGGACTTCGGCGCCCCGGCAATTTATGTGTCTGCTGAGACGGGATTATTGGTTGGTAAACGGCATAGTTTCTGGCGCCTGTTTGACTGGATGTTCCGCTTTCATGTGATGGATTATGACGATGGTGCAGATATTGATAACAGCCTGTTGTTCTGGTTCACCATGTTAGGCATTTTAGCCTCGGTACTGGGACTAGTGCTGGCCTATTTCCGCGTGTTTCGCAAAGCAGATGAAGCATTACTTGCTCCTGATAGCAATGACAGTCACGTAGCAGGAGTAGCACGATGAATTTGGTCAGAAAAATCCATAAATGGGCCTCCGTTATCGTCGGTGTTCAGTTTCTTATCTGGCTGGGTAGTGGCATGTACTTCAACTTTATGGATCATACCAAAGCGGCAGGACACACTTACAAAGTGCATCAGCATCCGTCGCTGGCCTGGAATACGCTGGCGTTGCAGGAGCCAGCCGACGTGCTACGGCAGTATGCACCCAGCACCACGCTGTCGTTAATTGAGTTAGCGCAAAAACCCTATTATTTGCTTAACCATCAGCGCGGTTTGTACGCTAACTTTGTCAACAAACACAGTTTGGTCGATGCGCGGACAGGTTTGCCAGTGACGCTTGATGTTGATTTTGCCAGACAGTTGGCCAGTGCATCATATAACGGGCCGGGAGAAATTGTGTCTGCAACATTGCTGCAGCCACCGATTGCCGATTTACTCAAACAAAAGAATCCAGTGTGGCAGGTAAACTTTGCCGATGAAATTAACACCAGCGTTTATGTTGAGGCCGATTCAGGCCGTATTGCCGGTCACAGTGATGATGATAAACGCCTGGCCGACTTTTTCCTGAAACTGCATTTTATGGATTATGCCAATGAAGGCAGTTTTAACAGCGCGCTAATGATAGTGTTTGCCTTTATTGCCCTATGGCTTAGCGGTACAGGTCTAGTCTGGACCATAGATCTGGCTCTACGCGGCCAGTATAAAATTAAGCTGTTTGCTCGCAAAACCACCGTTAAGTTATTTGACCGTAACCAAAAAAGTCTGGGACAGGTGGCTTTTTCCAATCATAAAAATTTATTAGATGGTTTGGTTGAGCACAATATTATCTTGCCTTCAACTTGTGGCGGTGGCGGTACCTGTGGTCGATGCCGCATTATGATAAATCAAAATGTTAAATCTACCGCTGCGGATCTGCAGCATTTTAGTGGCTTCGAACTAGAACAGGGTTACCGGTTGGCTTGTCAGCACTTCAGTGATGATGTTGAACATATGACATTAATGGACATAACTGATGCGAAGAAGTACCAGTTGGAATTAGTTAGCAGTAAATTTTTAAGCCCTTTTATTAAAGAGTTGCGCTTTACTACTCAATCGAAGATTCCTATGCGATATAAAGCTGGTGCATTTATGCGCTTCTTTATCCCTAAGGCAAGTGGCTGTTCGGTGCCCTTGGATGTGCCTGAGTTGCTACAACAGGACTGGCAGCATATTGACCGATTAAACTATCAACACGGTGCCTGTAGCAGGAGCTATTCCTTGGCTGGCATAGATGATACGACAAACGAGTTAGTGTTTGTCATTAAACTACAAAGTGCTAAGAACCCGTCCGTACTACCCGGTATCGGTTCGAACTATCTGGGTAACTTACGCATTGGCGACCGGGTTGAGGCCTTGGGGCCTTTTGAAGAGTTTTACGCTAGCCCCGGTAGCGATAAGACAATGGTACTGGTTGGCGCAGGTTCAGGCATGGCGCCACTTAAAGCGCTGATCGAAGAACAGTTAGCACTGCATCGGAATAATAAAGGTGATAAGCCACCACGCCCGCTGCATTTCTTTTACGGCGCTCGCAACGAAAATGATGTGATTTACGTTGATTACTTTTATGAGTTGGCGAAGCAGTATCCGCATTTTCATTACTACCCGGTGTTGTCACGACCGGACAAAGGCTGGCTTGGTGCGACTGGCTATGCTCAGTACGTGCTGGCGTTAAACTGGCAGAATGTGGTTGAGCAAGGTGAACCTGAGTTTTATTTGTGTGGGCCTAAAGGCTTAATGGATGACACTATTCGGTTGCTGCGCGACAAAGGTGTGCCAGAAAGTAATATTGCCTTTGATGAATTTAGCTAGCTAAAACGGAACTGCGTGGGACGATTCCGCGCAGTTTTTACTTTGAAGCTGTGATCAGGCTGTTTTAAGTCTGATCACAAAACGCGTGCTCTCTAAATCTGATTCGACATTAATTTGTCCTTCGTGTGCTTCCACAATGGCTTTGGTAATAGCCAACCCTAAACCCGCCCCCTCGCTATGCCGTTGCCTTGATTGATCTGCACGATAAAAGCGCTCAAATAAATACGGTAAATGTTCCGGAGGAATAGGCGGTCCAGGATTTTCGACGCTGATAGTGATCGAGTCTGGTGATGCCAGTGCTGTTGTTACTGTAATGCTTTGGCTCTGAGCAGTGTATCTCAATGCGTTTGACAGCAGATTGGTTAAAGCATGTCGCAGTAAGGTGCGATCAGCCTGCACCAAAATTACCGGACCGGAAAAATGCAAACTAACACCAGACTCTTCAGCAAGGGCTTCAAAAAAGTCAAAAATCGCCTGAATTTCGTCCGCCAGATTTAACGTTTGCTTTTGCAGTGTGAGTAAACCGTTCTGGCTTTTCGCTAACCACAACATATCGCTAATCATTTTATTCAGCCGCTCCAGCTCCTCAAGATTGGAGAACAGCAGATTCTGGTACTCGTCGGCGCTGCGCGCGCGCGATAAACTAACCTGGGTTTGCGTGATCATATTGGTCAGCGGTGTTCGTAGCTCATGCGCAATATCGGCACTAAAGTGCGACAGCTTGGTAAACCCTTGCTCCAGCCGGTCTAACATCAGATTAAAAGACTGCACCATATGCCGCAGCTCGGCCGGGACCTCGCCCGGTGATAAGCGAATATCCAGTTTATTGGTTTGAATATCACGCATTTGCGCGCTTAAACCCCGAAGTGGGTTTAGCCCCTGGTGCACTGCAAGCCAGGCCGCCAGTAGAGTAAGCAGGGCGGAGCCAAGTAAAATCAGCCCCAGGCTACGCTGTAACTGCTGCAAGAAATGTTCATGAAAACTGATGTCGATAGCGGCAATCACCTGATACTGCTGATCTGCCGTGGTGAAAAGGCTGAACACGCCGCGATAGGCTTTGCCGTCCAGCTGCCAATTGTGGATGGCTTTGGCATTATAGTCGGCACTGGCCGGGGTATTGGCCGCTAGCAAGCTTAAATCAATGTCGGCGTTACGGTAGACTAAGCGGTTCTGGCTATCCATTACCTGATAGTAAACACCGTGATGGCCCGATACCGCTTTGGAGAGCGTCTGCGCCGGCTGTTGCTGGCCGTTCTGCCCGGCAGTCATCGTGTGCTCAACCGCATGCAGGATCACAGCTAATTCGTCGACATCCTGCTCGATAAAGTGATGTTCGACGGAGCTAAGCAGCAATTGCTGCACGAAAAACAGGCAAACCGAAATAGTCAGCGCGACGAAAAGGACCACGCGAACGGTGATCGACAGGGGGCGTGTGCCAGCTTTATGCATCAGTTTGCTCATCGTCCAGTTTATAGCCCATACCGCGCACGGTGTGGATCAGTTTTGCCGCAAAGCCATCATCAATTTTGGCGCGCAAGCGGCGAATAGCAACGTCAATCACATTGGTGTCGCTGTCAAAATTCATATCCCACACCTGCGAGGCGATAAGCGAGCGTGGCAGTACTTCGCCGCGGCGGCGCATCAGCAGCTCAAGCAAGCTAAATTCCTGATTACTCAATGTTATTTTGGCGCCGCTGCGGCTGGCTTTACGCTTGGCGATATCCAGTTGTAAATCGGCGACCTGCAATAATTCTGACTGCGGTACGGCCTGACCACGCCGTAGCAGGGTTCTGACCCGGGCCAGCACTTCAGAGAAAGCAAAGGGTTTGATCAGGTAGTCGTCGGCGCCAAGCTCCAGGCCTTTTACCCGGTCGTCGACACTGTCGCGGGCCGACAGAAACAGTACCGGCGTGTGGTTATGGTTTTCTCTTAGCGCCTGCACAATGCGTAAGCCGCTGACGTCCGGCAGCATCACATCCAGCATGATTAAATCGAAATCTTCTGTCATCGCCAGATGATGCCATCCAGGCCATTTCTGACCAGTGACACCTGAAAACCGGCTTCGCTCAGGCCTTGCTTTAAATAGTCACCGGTTTTTTGTTCATCTTCTACAATCAGCAAACGCACCTTGTCATCTCCAAACATAGCTTTGGCAGTATTAGGCCATAAAGCAGCAAACAGCAACATGACGCTAAGATTACAACTTTGTCATGTTCAGGTCATGCTGCTGACAGTTTCGCCCTCTACAATGCTACGTTTATAGAGAGTATTGAAGGTTGCAGATGATAAAGGCTAACACCATGATGCCGGTATCGGTTTCACGGCGCCGGTTTGTGCAGGGGCTGGCGGTGGGCGGCGTGCTGGTTTGAAGTTGATGTCACGGCTTATCTGGGCAGTGGTGGTCGCACCGCGTTAAGTGCCGAGGCAGAATACGAGCTGCTGTTAACGCAGCGTCTGATCCTGCAAGCCCGGGCGGAGCTAACCGCCTATGGCAAAGACGATGCAGTCAATCAGCTGGGTAAAGGCCTGTCTTCACTGGGCGCCGGGCTTCGGCTACGCTATGAATTTAGCCGCCAGTTTGCGCCCTATGTCGGGGTAGAGTGGCAGAACAAATATGGTAACACGGCAGATTTTGCCCGCCTGCAGGATGCATCGACAGCAGAAACATCCTGGGTTGCCGGTGTGCGGTTCTGGTTTTAATAGATCAGGGTTTTAATCAATTTGGATGTTAATAAATAAGGTGGTCAACATGAAAAAATTAATCCCGCTGCTTACTCTGCTCTGTTTGGCGTTTGCCGGGTCTGTGCTGGCGCATGTTAAACAAAGCGGCTCGGTGCCGGCGGATAACGCCATGCTAATGCAGGCACCGGATGTACTCAGTATCAGCTTTAGTGGCCCGATGCGGCTGACGAAAGTCACGCTGTTGCACGATAACGGTAACACTGTCGATTTTGGCTTTACGCCCACCGCTGTCGCCACGCAGTTTAGCTGGCCGTTGCCAGTGCTGGAGATCGGTAGTTATCAGGTTAACTGGGTAGGTTTGGGCGAAGACGGTCATAAAATGAAAGGTGATTTCAGTTTTATGCTCCACGCCGGCGCTGACGCCGGGGTGAAAGCTGATAGCGCGCACGCGCATCAGCACTAGATGGCTGGAGATTGGCGATGTTTAGCGATACCTGGGTATTAGCCTTATTCGCCCACAAGCTGCTGAGTTATTTAGCGGTTAGCGGCAGTATTGGTGCGGCGTTTTTGCTGCAGTTGCCGGCGCTGGCTCAGCCACCGTCTGATAGCCTTGCCTTTCGGCTGTGGTTAAAACGCCTTGTACTGGGGTGGTCGGCCGCAGGTATGGTGCTGGCGTTACTGTATCTGCCGCTGCAGGCTGGTGCGCTGGCCGAAACAGGCGTAGCTGGCATGGCCGACAGGCTGATGCTACAGATGGTTTGGCAATCGGCAATGCGAACCCAGCTGCTGTTACTGCTATGTGGTTTTGCCACGCTGTGGCTGTGGGCCTGGCGTGTTAAACATAGCAACAAAGTGGTTAGTATTACGCTAGTGAGTATCGCTGCGTTATTGCTGGCCGCCAGCTTCAGTCAAACCGGCCACGTTGCCAGTTTGACTGGCCTGTGGCAGCTGCTGCTAACGCTACATGTGCTTGCGATTGCGGCTTGGGTTGGGTCCTTGCTGCCGCTGTGGCAAAGCTGTTACCGCTTAGCCCCGGACAGGTTACTGGCACTGATGCAGCAGTTTGGCCGCGTAGCGGTAATTGTGGTGTTAGTGCTTATCAGCTGTGGCGTGTTGATACTACTGCAGCTACTCGATTCGCCTGCAGCACTGTTTGTCACCGACTATGGCCGCTTAATGTTGTTTAAGTTGATGTTGGTCGCGGCCATGTTACTGCTGGCCGCCTGGCATAAATTTAATCTGGTCAAAGCGTTGGCGAAGCATCAGAACAGCCGGTTGCTGGCACGGTCTATTTTTATCGAAATGCTGTTGGCGCTATTGGTACTGGCAACCAGCAGCAGTTTTACCACTGTGGTGGGTTTAGCCCATTAAGCCCACTTTATTCTAATAATTACAACAGGATACCTAATATGTTTCGCAATAAAGTTCAAACCTTATCTGCCATCAGCCTGAGCCTGGCGTTGTTCTCTCCCGTTAGCGCGCTGGCGCACGGCAATGAAAAGCATGCCACCCCGGCCTTGTTTGTTGGCGAAAGCACCGCCGCGGCGCAGACGGTAACAGCGTTTCATCAGGCGTTACGATCTGGCGATGCCGCTGCTGCTCGCGCCATGCTGGCCGATGACGTGCTGATTGTCGAAGGCAACGGTGTTGAGCGCTCGGCTGATGAGTATGCCAGCCATCATATGCTGGCCGATATGAAGTTTATGGCGGCGGTACAGGTAGAAGCGCTGGAACATCAGACCAAGGTGCTGGGCAAGGTGGCCTATTCGGTTAGCCGCAGCCAACTGACTGGCGACTATAAAGGCAAGCCGGTTGACGTTATCAGTAAAGAAACGCTGGTGCTGGTAGATACAGGCGCCGGTTGGAAGATCGTGCATGTGCACTGGTCGCACTAAGACAACAGCAGGAGATCACTATGAAGCTAACTCTGGCAGCGGTTGTGTTGGTAGCTACTGCGTTACTGGCCGGCTGTAAAGACGCCGGCCCGGCTAAACCGGAAACTACAGCTGTGCCCGACAGTGCAGCAGCACTAACCCTCACGGTATACAAAACGCCAAGCTGCGGTTGCTGTAAAAAGTGGGTATCGCACCTTGAACAGCAGGGAGTGGTTGCACACACGAAAAATTATGATGATTTAAGTGGCATTAAAGCCCGCTACGGTATCTCACCACAGTATTATTCCTGTCACACCGCCGTATCGGAGCAGGGATATGCCTTTGAAGGCCATATCCCTGCTAAATACATCCGGAAATTTCTTGCTGAGTCGCACCCGGATGCAATTGGCCTGAGTGTACCGGCGATGCCGCTCGGCTCACCGGGCATGGAGGTCGAAGACCGCTTTATGCCGTACGACATTCTGCTGCTAAACAAAGATGGCAGCGCCAGCGTCTACGCGCACATCAGCGATGCCTCAATGCAGTAAGTCAAACGATCGTCTACCACCTTTACTGATGTGCAGCTCATCTGCACATTGCAACAAAACGCAACCTTTAGGCCTGGCGGCGGCTTTTAGCTTTAACTTAAATTAGTTAACCGGCCGCCCGGGTCTTGCTTGAGTATTGCGCAAATCATTGATCTGGATTAATGACTAAGCGGACATATTGTATATACTTTCACAACGGCAACAAAGGGAGAGTTATCATGGCAATTAAAGCCGGAAACTGGAAAGGTTTGCATGGTCTAACGGTTGTTATTTTAGTTGTAGCCGCGCTTTATTTTTTGTTAGTTGAGCATGGTAGCCACCTTCTGCCCTATTTACCTTATCTGATTTTGTTGCTGTGTCCGCTGATGCATGTATTTATGCATAAAGGGCATCATCAAGACCATACACATAGGGATGCAGAAGATGCTTATCGCCGTGGCGTAGAGGAAGGAAAAAAGCAGTCTGCACATTCTAAACAATAGGAAACGTAATGAGCAGTGCAATGCAGCATAACAAAAGTTTGGCAAGGTTTACGGTGCCTGGCATGGGGTCGGATCACTGTGCCGGCATAGTGAAAACATCTTTAAATCGCTTGGGTGGTATCGGTGAAATTACCACTAATATTGCAGCGCATCGGGTCGAAGCTCACTATGACGCCAACGTGTTAACTTTGGCTCAGCTTCGCGGCGCCATTGAAAAAGCGGGATATGATGTTGCATCTGCCACAAACTTTGGTTCAGGGAAAAAAGTACAGTTGATTGTGCCTGGTATGGGCTCAGATCACTGTGCGGGAATTGTGCGCGAATCATTACAGCGGCTGCAAGGCATAGAGGACATAGAAACGAGTATTGCCAGCCACAAAGTATACGTAACGGTGAATGATGGTGGGCCAGATGCTGAACAACTTAAACAAGCAGTAGAAAAGGCGGGATATGACGTGGTGCAGTTGTCCGCGGCTGATAATGATGAATCAGATCAGGACATCGAAATTGAGCAGGCTTATTTAACACAAGCCCACAAGCGATTGTGGATAGCCTCGGTTCCAACAACACTGATTATGCTGCTGATGGTGCCTCATATGTTCTGGCAACCCATTCCTGGATACCTGGCTATTGTCGCGCTGCTGGCTTTTCCTGTGGTATTTTTGTTTGGCGGTGCGGCAACTCATAATTCTACCTGGCGCTCACTGACCAACCGCACGTTTAATATGGACGTGCTGATTTCAATTGGCTCAATTCCGCCTTATCTGATTGGCCTGGTCGGCTTTTTTTATAGTATGACTTCTTTTATCGAAATGGCTGCCACCATCATGACCTTTCACTTGCTGGGACGTTTTCTGGAAGCCAAGGCGAAGGGCCGAGCCTCTCAGGCTATCCGTAAGTTATTGACTATGGGCGCTAAAATCGCCCGTATAGAACGAGACGGCGCAGAGCTGGAGATACCGGTCAAGGAGTTAAAACCTGGCGATGTGATGCTCATCCGTCCTGGTGATAAAGTGCCAACAGACGGCGAAGTACTGGATGGAGAGAGCCATCTGGACGAATCTATAGCCACTGGTGAATCAGTGCCGGTGTATAAGGCAGCAGGCGATAATGTCATCGGTGCTACTATTAATAAAGAAGGTCGATTGCGGGTAAAAGTCACCAAAGTGGGCGGCGATACGTTCTTATCTCAGGTTATCAAATTAGTGGAGCAGGCTCAGGGCTCGCGGGTGCCTATTCAGGAATTTGCAGACCGCATGACGGGCCGCTTTGTTCCTGTCGTGTTATTTATTTCGCTCGGCAGCCTGATTGTTTGGTTATTGGCTGCTGATAGCTTGCGGCCTATGCTGGAGTGGGGGGCCGGCTTTCTACCCTGGGTCGACCCAAGTGCAAGCACAACCGTGTTGGCGATACTGTCGGCCATTGCTGTGTTGGTTATTGCTTGCCCTTGTGCCTTAGGCCTGGCTACCCCCACGGCGTTGATGGTGGGCTCAGGTATTGGAGCAGAGCGAGGCATTCTAATCCGCTCCGGCGAAGCAATTCAGACCTTTAAAGACATTAAAGTCATGGTACTCGATAAAACTGGCACTATTACCCGCGGTGAACCCAAATTGACTGAATTGGCAACTGCTGAGGGCGTGACCGAGCAACAATTGTTGCAGTGGGCGGCGACGGTGGAGAATGCGTCTGAGCATCCGATTGCCCGAGCTATTGTTGAGGGCGCCCGCGAGCGTGGTGTAACACCTGGCGAGGTGACTGAATTTCGCTCTACCGGCGCCCGAGGAGTGTCTGGTATGGTTGCGGGTGCTTTTGTGCTGATCGGAAACCGCAAATTGCTCGATGAAGAGGGCGTCATAGGCCTGCAAGCGCTGGATCAAGAGTTAGATGAGCTGGAAGGGCGTGGCCGCACCGCTGTGCTGGTTGCGGTTGACGGTAAAGCCTGTGGTGTTGTCGCCGTGGCCGATACCATTAAGATGGAGTCAGTTGCTGCCATTCGTGGCATGCATGAGCTGGGCCTGCATGTGGTGATGATCACTGGCGATAATGAACGTGCGGCACGCGCTGTGGCTAATGAGGTTGGCATTGATGAAGTGCAGGCGGGGGTGCTACCCGCCGGCAAAGTCGATGCGGTGCGCGAACTACAAAAAAAATATGGCAACTACGTGGCGATGGTGGGTGATGGCATTAATGATGCCCCCGCGCTAAAACAAGCAAATGTCGGAATTGCTATTGGCGCAGGAGCTGATGTCGCCATCGAAGCGGCCGATGTAACCCTGGTGCGGGGCGAGCTAACTGGCGTGGTTGATGCGATGCATCTATCAAAGGCGACCTTTAATAAGATTGTGCAAAACCTGATTTGGGCCAGTGCCTATAACATTGCAGCTATCCCGATTGCTGCGATTGGTTTACTACACCCAATGATTGGGGTCGTGGCAATGACCGCCAGTTCATTATCAGTAATTGGTAATTCATTACTGCTAAAACAGCAATTTAAACGAAAAATAATGTCTTGAACGTTAAAATTTAAAGATGCGTGATCTTAAACATCACGCCGGCGTAGGCAAAATCAATTTGGTGATACGCCATCTATAATTTAAAAGTTATAATTGATGGGCCCTGAGTCGCCACATAAAGCCGTCAACACAAAATGGACAGGCTTGCATATCAATTCTTTTGTGAAATTGGGTACGCTGATATTAGTACAAACATATTATAAGTGAGAAACGTTTTGCGTAAAGCTTCATGGTTTTTTTGGCTAATATTAATCACTTTCCTTACCAGGGAAGCGTTAGCCAATGGCTTTGATTCGTGTACTATGTTTCCTGAGCAGATAGTGCACACCACTACAACCTCTCAACACCAAGCTGAATCAGAGCATTCGGCTATCCTTCACAACCTTTTAATCAACCAGTCTGAGCGAGGTTATTGTACAGATTGCCAACTTGATGCAAATTGCATGATTAGTGGTATTCCGCTAATTTCCCCGCCGCCAGTAAGCATGCTCACCCAGCAATTTACGTCGGTCACAACTTATTTTGCTGATAATAAGGCAGTTCCTCCATCACCTTATTTTCCGCTATTAAGACCGCCAATAACCTAAATCACTTGATTTTAATACGTTTGAGAAAGGCATACTGCAAAGTATTTTGCTAACACTAATAATGAGAGCATGTCGCTTCGTTAGTGGTTAGTTTGCTTTTTGTTAAATTGTTTTGGAGGCACTAATGAACTTGTCAAATGTTACTTTCTTTGTCGTTTTGTCGCTAAGCGTCAGCAATGTTATTGGGTATGCTCAGACGTTTCCTGAGCCACTGAAGTTGGAGCAGGCGGTTGCACTTGCCGTAGATGCTGATCCCTGGCTTACGGGAAGCCAGTTCACTCAGGAAGCTCTCAATGATGAAGCGATAGCCGCGGCGACTTTACCGGACCCACGAGTGAGCTTGATGGCGGGCAATTTCCCCGTGGACACTTTCGATTTGAACCAGGAAGCCATGACCCAGTTGTCGGTAGGGGTCAGCCAGATGTTTCCACGGGGCGATAGCCTTGCGCTCGCCCAGCATCAAAAGCAGCAACTAGCCGAGCAACATCCACTGCTAAGGTTGGATCGCAAGGCCAAGGTAGGCGCTACGGTCAGCCAGTTATGGCTGGAGGTCTTCAAGGCGCAGGAGAGTATCCGGCTGATCGAACAGGATCGCGCACTGTTTGAGCAACTGGTGGATGTCGCCGAGGCCAGTTATTCTTCGGCATTGGGCCGGGCGCGCCAGCAGGACGTGATCCGCGCGCAGTTGGAGCTGACGCGTCTGGAAGACAGGCTGACGATGCTCAGGCAGCAACAGCAAGCCGCACAGAAGCTCCTGTCCGAATGGATCGGCGCGCCTGCCACTTTCCCTCTGGCTCCGGTACTACCGACACAGTCTCTTTCCAGGCCGTTGTCGGCACCGACCATTGAGTACGCCAACGAGCATACGCGCTACGAATGGATCCGTCATCATCCCGCGTTGCGGGCGCTGGATCAGCGTATCGATGCCACGCAAACCGGTGTTGATCTGGCCAAGCAGAAATACAAGCCCGAATGGGGCCTGACCGCCCAATACGGCTATCGCGACAACGATCCCATGGGGCGCGACCGGGCCGATCTGTTCTCCGTTGGCGTGAACTTCGACCTGCCCATTTTCACCGGTAACCGGCAGGACAAGGAAGTCAGCGCCGCCGTCAATCGAACCGAGGCCATCAAAACCGAAAAGCACTTGCTTGGTCGTCGGCTGATGGCGGAACTGGAAACCGCGAGCGTGCAACTGGCGCGTCTCGATGAACGCCAGGCGTTATACACCGATCAGCTGCTGCCGCAAATGGCTGAGCAGGCAAAAGCTTCGCTGACCGCCTACAACAACGACGACGGCGACTTCGCCGAAGCCGTGCGTGCCCGCATTGCCGAATTGAATGCCAAGGTCGACGCGCTCGCCATTGCCGTGGATCGGCAGAAGACCATCGCCCAAATCAATTACCTGCTCGCCGAGGCGTCGTTCGACGATGCACGGCCGGCGAAACCGTTTTAAAGGAGTTCAACATGAATACATTCACCAAAACCTTGCTGGGCACGGCCGTCGGCGCGCTGCTCGGCGCATCCGGCGTCTGGCTGCTCGGCAACCCCGATGAGGGGGATATGACAGCAACCGGCGGTGAACGCAAGCCACTTTACTGGGTGGCGCCCATGGATCCCAACTACAAGCGCGACAAGCCTGGCAAATCGCCCATGGGCATGGATCTGATCCCTGTGTACGAGAAATCCGCCGGAGAGGATGAAGCCGGCACCGTCAAGATATCGCCCGAGGTCGTCAACAATCTCGGCGTGCGCACCGCCACGGTTGGGTCCGGGTCTCTGAATCTGGATGTCAAAACCGTCGGTTACGTGCAATACGATGAGAACCGGCTGGTGCATATCAGCCCGCGCGTGGAAGGCTGGATCGAGAAGCTCCATGTCAAGGCCGCCGGGGATCCGGTCAGACAGGGCGACCCCCTGTACGCCCTCTATTCACCCACCCTGGTCAACGCCCAGGAGGAATTGTTGTTGGCGTTGAAACGCGACAATCCGGTGTTGATTGGCGCTGCCGTGGAACGCTTGTTGGCGCTGCAAGTACCTCAGGCAGATATCGACCGGCTGCGTAAAACCCGCAAGGTCAGCCAGACCATCACCGTTGCCGCGCCGCAGTCCGGGGTACTGGACAATCTCGCGGTGCGTGAGGGCATGTTCGTCAAGCCTGGCTTGAGTCTGATGAGCATCGGCCAGTTAGAACATATCTGGGTGATCGGTGAGGTGTTCGAACGACAGGCAAGCCTGGTCAAGACCGGCGACCAGGTGCGGATGCGGCTCGATTACCTGCCCGGTCGGGATTGGTTGGGCCAGGTGGACTATGTCTATCCGTCTTTGAATGCCAAGACACGTACCGCGCAAATCCGGGTGCATTTCGACAACCCGGACGACTTCCTCAAGCCGGGCATGTTCGTGCAGATGGTCATTGAGACCCAGGCGGGGGCTGAAGCACTGTTAATCCCGCGGGAAGCGCTGATCCGTACCGGCAGCCAGGCGCGCGTGGTGTTGGCGCTGGGTGATGGCAAATTCAAATCGGTGGCCGTTGAGGTCGGGCGTGTGGGCGAACGGCAGGTGGAAATTCAGTCGGGACTCAAAGAAGGGGAACGCATTGTGACCTCTGCTCAGTTCCTGATCGACTCGGAATCCAGCAAGACGTCGGACTTCAAGCGCATGGCCAAGCGCGATCAGCAAGGCGAATCAATGGATGTAAAGGCAGACGCTGATTCCCGCTCAGTCTGGGTGGCCGCACGTATCGACAGCCTGATGCCGGATCACCGCATGGTGACCCTGGAGCACGAGGCCATCCCGGACTGGCAATGGCCCACCATGACCATGGATTTCACCGTCGCTGAGGCTGTGGACATGGATGCGCTCAAACAGGGAATGCGCCTGCATGTGCAGATCACCAATAACAACAGTGGTGGATACCAGATTACCCAAGTGCATATTCCCAATGAGCAAGGCAATGATGCCATGCCTGCAGGAATGGATCACGGTCAGCACGAGGGTATGGATCACGGTGATATGTCGATGCCGGAGCACAGCGAACACCAGGGCATGAACCACAGCGGTCACGATCAAAAGGAGCACAATCATGATTGAATCGATAATCCGTTGGTCCGTCGGTAACCGTTTCTTCGTGCTGCTGGCTACTTTGATGCTGGTGGGGATAGGTCTCTATTCGCTGAAAAACACCCCGGTGGACGCCATTCCCGATCTGTCCGATGTACAGGTCATTATTAAGACCAGTTTTCCTGGGCAGGCGCCGCAGGTGGTGCAGGACCAGGTCACGTATCCACTGACTACTGCCATGTTGTCGGTACCCGGTGCGGTTACCGTGCGCGGTTATTCCTTTTTTGGCGATTCCTTTGTGTATGTCATTTTCGACGAGGATACCGATCTCTACTGGGCACGTTCCCGGGTGCTGGAGTATCTGTCTCAGGTCGCGCCCACATTACCGCCCAGCGCCCGGCCGCAACTAGGACCGGACGCCACCGGAGTTGGCTGGGCCTATCTCTACGCCCTGGTGGACCGTACCGGCAAGCATGATCTTAGTCAGTTGCGCAGCCTGCAGGACTGGTTCCTGAGATACGAGCTGCTAACCGTGCCGGGTGTTTCCGAAGTCGCGGCGCTCGGCGGCATGGTTAAGCAGTACCAAGTGAAGGTAAACCCGGAGAAACTGCGTGCTTTCAGTATTCCCCTGTCTCTTATTCAGATGGCGATCCAGCGCGGTAATCAGGAAGTGGGCGCCTCGGTGGTGGAAATGGCCGAAGCCGAATACATGGTGCGCGCCAGCGGTTACGTCCAGAGTATCGATGATCTGGCCAACATTCCGTTAGGGTTGGATGTTAACGGTACGCCGCTGTTGCTCAAGGATGTGGCGGATATCGAATTGGGGCCGCAAATGCGCCGTGGCATCGCCGAGTTGAACGGCGAAGGTGAAGTGGTGGGCGGTATTGTGGTGATGCGTTTCGGTGAGAACGCCCAGAAAACCATTGATGGGGTCAAGGCCAAGCTGGAAAAACTCAAGGCGGGTTTGCCCGAGGGCGTGGAGATCGTAACCGTTTATGATCGTTCAGGGCTGATATCTCGCGCCATTGACAGTTTGTGGAAAAGTGTGGTCGAAGAACTCGCTCTTGTGGCGTTGATCTGTGTCATTTTCCTGTTTCATGTCAGGTCCTCACTGGTGGCGGTCATCAGTCTGCCACTAGGTATTCTTACGGCTTTTATCGTGATGTATTGGCAAGGCCTTAATGCCAATATCATGTCATTAGGCGGTATAGCGATTGCGATAGGCGCCATGATTGATGGCGCGATTGTCATGATCGAAAACATGCATAAGCATATGGAACGTACGCCCTTGACGCCAGAGAACCGTTGGAAAATCGTGGCGGCGTCAGCCAGTGAAGTCGGTCCGGCGCTGTTTTTCAGTTTGCTTATTATCACTGTGAGCTTTGTACCAGTATTCACCCTGGAAGCCCAGGAGGGCCGGATGTTCAGCCCGTTGGCCTTTACCAAAACCTATGCCATGGCAGCCAGTGCGGCGCTTGCTATCACAGTGGTGCCGGTTTTGATGGGATATTTCATCAGAGGCAAGGTGGTAGCGGAAAACAAGAATCCCGTTAATCGATTACTGATTGCCGGGTACATGCCCCTGCTGAAAACCGTATTGCGTTTTCCGAAAATCACACTTGCCATTGCGGTTGTGATTTTCCTCGTTGGGATCTGGCCGGTTAACAAGATTGGTAGTGAATTCATCCCCGATCTGGATGAAGGTGATCTCATGTACATGCCGACCACTTATTCGGGGATCTCGATAGGCAAAGCCAGGGAATTGTTGCAGCAGACCGACAAGCTGATCGCGACAGTGCCTGAGGTAAAAACCGTGTTTGGCAAAATCGGCCGTGCCGAGACAGCCACGGATCCAGCGCCACTAACCATGGTCGAGACCTTTATTCAGCTCAAACCCAAAGATGAATGGCGCGAGGGCATGACCACGGAGAAGCTCAAGAAGGAGCTGGATGCGCTAGTGAAATTCCCCGGTCTGACCAACGCTTGGGTGATGCCGATCAAGACTCGCATCGACATGCTGGCCACCGGCATCAAGACGCCGGTAGGCATCAAGGTGGCGGGCGAGGATCTGCGAGAAATTCAGAAGATTGGTCAGCGACTAGAGCAGATCCTCAAGGATGTACCCGGTACAGCCTCGGTGTATTCCGAAAGGGTGGCCGGTGGGCGTTACATCAAGGTGGATATTCAGCGTGCACAGGCGGCGCGCTATGGCCTCAATATTGCTGATGTGCAGCAGGTAATAGCCACGGCCATTGGGGGAATGAATGTGGCGCAGACCATCGAGGGGCTGGAGCGTTATCCGATCAATCTGCGCTACCCGCAGGATTATCGAGACTCGCCAGAACAGCTGGCGCTGCTGCCCATCGTTACGCCCAGCGGCCAACGTATTGCGCTCGCCGATGTGGCCAATGTCTATGTGGAGGACGGCCCGCCAGCGATCAAGAGCGAGAACGCCAGGCTGAATGGCTGGACCTTTGTAGATATCGATGGGGTGGACGTGGGCAGCTATGTACAAGCGGCCATGGCAACGGTCGAGCAGCAGTTGGATTTACCGGCCGGTTACTCGGTGGCCTGGTCCGGTCAGTACGAATACATGATGCGCGCCAAAGAGAAACTGACCTATGTGGTTCCTTTGACGCTTGCCATCATTATCATTCTGTTATACATGAATTTTCGTAACTTCACTGAAATAGCCATTATTCTGGGAACACTACCACTGGCGGTAATTGGTTCAATCTGGCTGATGTACCTGCTTGGCTATAATTTTTCTGTCGCGGTTGCGGTTGGTTTTATTGCACTGGCGGGGGTTACGGTGGAAATAGGTATCATCATGTTAACTTATCTTAACCAAGCATATCACCAATTGATAGATACCTGTCGTGAGCGTGGAGTGCAACCATTAAAAGAAGATTTGCTCGAAGCTGTGACACAGGGCGCGGGACTTCGTGTAAGACCCGTAATGATGACTACGGTCTCCACTATCGCTGGATTGCTGCCCATTATGTTCAGTTCCGGAACAGGTGCGGAAGTTGTTAGCCGGATTGCGGCGCCTATGGTGGGCGGAATGGTGAGTGCTGTGATTTTAACGTTGTTGGTATTACCCGTCGTGTATTACCTATGGCGCACCCGCTCGCTGAAAGCATAATATTGCCAAACTAAATGGGGCAGACTTGTCTGCCCCTGCCGTAGCTCTGTGGTATGAACCAATAAAGCACCAAAAGCACAAATAGGTCAGGGTGAGATTACGAGTGGTCATTTAATCACCACACTCATGCCAGCTTCCAACACCGCATCAAGATAAGCCTCATTCATCAATGCCTGACGCTGCTTTCTTCTGATACTCATTTTCCGCTTCTCAGCGCGTAACATATTCAAGCCGAAGTGTCGCATCGTGGCAAGATTGGCTGCTGCATTACCACGGTATATCTGGCACGCATCCTCACTTAAGCTCACATCCAGCACCCAGTGCAGTTGGTTTTCAATACACCAATGCTCGCGTACTGCCTGGGACAGCCTTTCTGCGTTAAGGTCGGCTGAGCTGATAAAATAACGTTGCTCTAACGTAAGCGTCCATTTTAGGACGTCCTATCCCAACTAAAGATCGCGCGATAAGCTGTGCACTCATCATAACAGGAGAGTAACATGGCAAAGCGAGCTTACCGCAACGCTGCACAATGGCAGCAATTAATCGACTTATGGCACACATCAGAGCTGAGCATCACTGAATTTTGCCAAACCCATCAACTCAGTACCATGTCATTTTATAAATGGCGGCAACGCTTGGCTTCACAAACTGAGCAAGCTAATGTGCACCAGGACACACAGTTTATCGATTTATCCGCGTTTGCACACCAAGGCAACACCCGCTGGCATATTGTGTTGTCACTGGGCAATGGCGTTGAACTCACGCTTAGCCAGCAATAATGTTTATCCCTGCTGCCAACCAAAAAATCTGGCTGTGCACCACACCCGTGGATATGCGTAAATCCTTTAACGGCTTAAGTGCCCTGGTGCGCAATAAACTTTGCCATAACCCGCAAAGCGGCCAGTACTTTGTGTTTATCAATGCCCGCAAAACCCAGATGAAGGTGCTGTACTTCGAAAGCTCTGGCTATTGTGTCTGGGCTAAGCGCTTAGAGCAAGGCCAGTTTCCGGTGAAACCGCACCCCAATGGGATCCAATCGCTCACTGGATGTACCCTGCAAATGATCGTTGACGGAATTACCGTACTTCGCCACAAACAAGCGAAGCGCTATGGGCAGTCAAGCGCTTGATAAGCCTGTATAATTGGCGCTATGAAAATCAAGCCTTCATCCTCATCCAACGCGGCAACGGACGCAGAGACACTGGCCAAACTGGCCAGTGAAAACGCGCGTCTGCAAGCCTTGGTTGAAGCACTGCAGCAAAAAGACACCTTAGCGCAAGCCCACGCTGAATTGGCACAAAAGCATGCTGCCTTATCACAAAAACACAGTGTACTTGAGCAAAATTGGGATGAGCTGCAAGCGCAGTATGCCAAACTGACCCAGTCCTTCGCAGGCATTAAGCAGCGCTTAGCCTGGTTTGAGAAGCAGCTGTTTGGTCAGAAGTCAGAAAAGCGCGCCCTGGAATTGGGTATGCAGTTAAGCTTACTGGGCGATATGGTGCCAGCGCTGACCCAACCCGAAGGTGAAACCGAATATACCACCTACACCCGCAGAAAAGGCAAACAGCGCCCGGATGATTGCGTTAATGACAGTGGCCTGCGTTTTAACGATAACGTGCCGGTGAAAGTGATTACGCTTATTCCCGATGAGCTAAAAGGGGATGATGCCGACCAATATGAAGTGATTGGCGTTAAAAGCACCTTCCGTTTAGCACAGCGCCCTGCGAGCTTCGAAGTGCTGCGCTATGACCGGCAAATCGTAAAACACAAAGGCAGCGACACGCTCCTGCCAAGTCAGGCTCCCTTTAATGTATTGGATAAAAGCGTGGCGGATGTGAGCTTTATCGTCGGGATGCTGGTCGATAAATTCCAATACCACTTGCCGCTGTATCGCCAACACCAGCGTTTAGCCGCGGCAGGCATTACCTTAAGCCGCAGCACCTTGGGCAGCATCGTGGCGCGCGGTATTGATTTACTCTATCCGATTGTGGATGCGATGCTAAGTAGCATCTTACAAAGCCAGGTGTTAGCAATGGACGAAACGCCGATTAAAGCAGGCAAAGCCGGGCCGGGTAAAATGAAGCAAAGCTACTTCTGGCCGGTGTATGGCGATAAGGATGAAATTGTTTTTACCTTCTCCACCAGCCGCGGGCGGCAGCATATAGAAGAGATAGTAAAGCATCGCTTTAAAGGCACCTTATTAAGCGATGGCTACAGCGCCTATGCCAGTTATATCAAAGCCAATGAAGGCTTAACCCATGCCCAGTGCTGGGTGCACAGTCGCCGGCAATTTATTGAAGCGGAAA
>Ga0181595_10001915_pt1 | contig 21676 bp, 19 predicted proteins | sample 041ome_7_FD_145604 | JGI IMG/M metagenome (GOLD analysis project Ga0181595, IMG submission 145604) | Coastal salt marsh microbial communities from the Groves Creek Marsh, Skidaway Island, Georgia - 041401AS metaG (spades assembly) | ecosystem: Environmental > Aquatic > Marine > Intertidal zone...
CCGGGCCGCAATGGCTTTCTGATCATGTTCTGAAAGATCGCTGGGTGCTGGCGGTAGCCGGAACCCATGGCAAGACCACGACCACCAGCATGCTGACCTGGATTCTGGAATCAGCGGGTCTGGAACCGGGCTATCTGGTAGGCGGGGTGCCGAAAAACTTTTCCACCTCCGCGCGTCTCGGCAAAGCTCCCTTTTTTGTGATCGAAGCCGATGAATATGACAGCGCCTTTTTCGACAAGCGCTCCAAGTTTATTCACTATCGCGCAAAAACCGCGATCCTGGGTAATCTGGAATTTGATCATGCTGATATTTTTCCGAACCTTGCTTCAATTCAGGCGCAGTTTAATCATCTGTTAAAAACCATCCCCCAAAGTGGCCTGGTCATTGCGCCGCTCCATAATGCCAATCTGGATGCAGTATTTGCCAAGGGAATTTGGTGCCCACAGCAGTTTTTTACCATTGGTGATGATGCGCAAGCGCAATGGCGTGTGCAGCCCCTGGATAAACAGGGTGCGCATTTCAAAGTGAGCTATAGCAACGCCGAGGGTGAAGTGCATGGCGAAGTAAAATGGGATTTGCTTGGAAATCATAATATTCAAAATGGTGCAGCTGCACTGGCAGCAGCCTGTCATGTAGGCGTGTCCCTTGAAGACGGCTGCAAGGCACTGTCAGCCTTTGCCGGGGTAAAACGCCGACTGGAACTGCTCGGCAAATTCGCCGGGGTAAAACTGTATGATGATTTTGCCCATCACCCCACGGCCATCAAGACAACGCTGGATGGCTTCAGGGCAAGACTGGATGAAAGTGCGGAATCCGGGCGTCTGATTTGTGTGATCGAAGCCCGCTCCAACACGATGAAAATGGGCTACCATCAAGCTACACTGGCAGCATCACTTAGTGCTGCTAATCTGGTGATTTGGTATAAATCAGAAGCCACCAAACTGGATCTTGTTGCTATTGGTGATGAGTCCGGTACCGATTTTCGCAGCTTTTCGAACACCGATGCGATTATTAGCGAGGTCGTGCAGGAGGCCGTTGCCGGGGACCATGTCATCATCATGAGTAATGGCGGCTTTGAAGGTATCCATCAGCGACTGGCCGAGGCTCTGTCAAAAAAAATTGAATAAACTATTAGCGCAGTGAGTATTTAATGTAGGAAATGCTTGTTGCAGGAAATGCTTGATGCAGTAAGTGCTCAATGGAGTAAATACAAAAGCAGGAAGTGCTAAAAGCAGGAACGAAGAGGCTGACATTGGAAACAATTCCACTTTTCCCACTCAATTCCATTCTCTTTCCAAAGGGGCGTATTTCCCTGCAGATTTTTGAATCACGTTATGTGGATATGATTCGCCAATGCCTGAAAGATGGCACCGGTTTTGGCGTGGTGCTCATTGAAGCGGGAAGTGAAGTAGCATCCAAAGAGCAAAAACTGGATATCCACCGAATCGGCACCTACAGTACCGTGGTGGACTGGAATCAGCTACCCAATGGCTTGCTCGGTATTACCGTGGAAGGCCAGACTACATTCAAGATTGTCGAATCATGGCGTGAAGAAAATAATCTGTGCCGGGGTGAAGTGGTTTTCAGGGAGCAGGATTCCCAGGATGCCGAACCGGTGGATGTGGGTGAACAGTTTCAGGAATACGTTGACCTGTTGCAGGGCTTGGCCAGACATCCCGCCATTGAAGAGCTCAAGCTGGACATCAGTTTTGATAATTTACGCGAGATTGCCTGGCGCCTGAGTGAATTGCTACCCATTGCCAACCGGGAAAAGCAGGCGCTGCTGGAATTAACCGATCCCTTTGATCGCCTGGAGCAGATTGAAATCTACATTAATTCGATTAATCAGCAGGAAAATGGCGGACTTTAGCCCTTACCCGGGCTGCTTGCTGGAAATCCATAGCTCAATTCTTCATAATCGACCTCTTTTACGGAAAAGCCCATGCTTGATACCTTACTCAATCCCGGCACCATGACCCAGTCACAATGGATGATTGTGGGAATCCTGTTTCTGTTGCTGCTTGGTGTTGTGTTCTTTCTCTACCGAACCTACCTGGTCATCAGGGAGTCGAGCAGGAAAAAATACAAACCCAATATCGGCTTATCGCGCATTCAGGATGTGGAAAAGCAGAACAGTGAAGCCGACGAATCCTAGTATTTTTCAAACTGGAATTCCCCAATGAGTTGTAATCCTGCTCGAATGCTGGCTTTTCTGGTTTGCCTGTCAGTACCGTTTTCCAGTAGCCTGGGCATTATTATTCGCCACGACAAGTCAGATAGTGACTATCAGGTCGACGTAACGGCCTACCCCCAGTTGTTTTATCTGCATACCCGCTTCAACAACAAGATCTGCATGGCAACCCTCATTGCTGGTCACTGGGCGATTACCGCAGCCCATTGCGCTGAGCAAACCCCTTTGCTGGATACCTATAACCGGCATGACGAGTATCAGCTGAGCATTGCTGGTCAATCCTACAAGGTTGCAGAGCTGGTATTACATCCCCGCTATAACACCGGGAATGAATTGGAGAATGTGGATCTGGCTCTGATCCGTCTGGACAGGGATGTCACGGGTATTGCTCCTGTCGCCCTGAACCGGAATACTGACGAGGCTAATCAAGTGTTTTCCCTGCTCGGGTGGGGCTTTACCGGTATTGGTACCATCGGTATGAAAAGTAATGATGGCAAGTTCCGGCGCGCGCAAAACCGGGTGGTTGTTGCGGATCAGTGGCTTGAATTTGTTTTTGATGATCCCAGGCAGTCCGATAATCAGGCGCTTGGTCTTGAAGGGGTGCCCGGACTCGGCGATAGTGGTGGTCCCGCCTTGCTGGAAGTCGGTAATTCCCGGGTGCTGGCAGGTATCGCTCTGGGAGAGCTTGAAGTGGGCGAAGCGCCATTGGCCCAGGGGCTTTACGGGACTACCCAGCTTTATGAAAGAGTGTCCAGCCATCTGGAATGGATAGACGCTATTCTTTCTGAATAACTCCATCTATTTAAGGGGTTTAAAAGATAGTTGGTACTAACTATTATATTTTTGCATCCGGGTTTCAAGTGGCTGTCATGTTTGTGTAGTGGTGTGACAATAACGCCATTTCCTCATCTTGTTCATGAGAATCTACCTTTCCGCTCAGTAATGATACTTATTTATAATTATATAAATATTTAAATTAGTAATAAACTATCAGAGTTCAATTTATCCAGGCGTCTTTCGGCAAAAAGCTGACTTGTTATTGTTTAAACCGACGTTAGAATAAGTACTTTCCAGTTAGTTATTACCTATCAGGTAAGTGCTATGTCCACCAAAAAACCATCCATCAAGCAGCTTGAATACTTTGCCACCATTGCGCGTTCTTCCAACTTTCGCAAAGCGGCCGCCAAGCTCGGTATTTCCCAGCCAACCCTGACTAGTCAGATTGTCGCGATGGAGGAAGCGCTGGAAGTACAGCTGTTTGAACGTTCCCGTGCCGGCACCTTGTTATCTCCGGAAGGGAGGGAATTGTTGCCGCTAGTAAGGGATATTCTCGAGCAGTATCAAAACCTGATGGAAACGGCCAATCACACTAACCGGGATATGGGCGGTACCTTCAAGCTTGGCGTGTCGGACTCTATTGGTCCCTATTTATTACCCCAATTGTTACCTGTTCTGCATCGGCGCTATCCAAAACTTCAACTGCACCTCAGGGAAGGTGATCCCGGTGAACTGGAAAGCGGTCTGCGTAAGGGAAGTTTTGATTTCATCATGACAGTATTGCCCATGCAGTCTACGGAAAATCGTGTGCGGCCCCTGTTTATGGAACCAATTAAAGTACTTGTCTCTCCGGAGCACGCTTTGGCCGGGCAAACAGTTATTAGCGGGGAGGAGTTGCAGGGGCAAACGGTGTTGAGTATTGATGATCACTTTCATCTACAGCGACAAATCACCGGGCTTTGTGAACGTTTTGGTGCGCACCTGAAACGGGATTTCGAGGGCAACAGTCTGGATACCTTGTGCCAGATGGTGATGATGAATCAGGGCATAGCTTTCCTGCCAGCCCTGTTTGCACAAAATGAATTGCACAAGGGAACTGGCTTGAAGGTACTGAGTTTGCAGGAAGAAACCGTGGTGCGAAATCATGTAGCGGCCTGGCGCATCAATTCCTCATCCAGGCATCTTTTTCAGAAACTGTCCTATGACATCAAATCCATTGCCATGGAAAAATATGCCGGCATCCTTGCAGAAGTGATCACCGAAGAAAATATCTAGGCATTCAGGGCAGGCATTTTCAAGTGCCAGTCAGTGTCTTGCTGAAAGGCATGGGCCAGACTGAACATTACCTCTTCTTTCAGGTGGGCACTGCTGATTTGCAGTCCAATCGGCAGACCGGTCTGACTAAAACCGATGGGAACCGAAATAGTCGGTATGCCATAGAGGTTGAAAGGCGCTGTATTGCGTGTTGATGGTTCTGCACCTGCTGCTTCGGCTGGATTGATCGCACTGTCTATTCTTTCCGGTAAGCCGGGGGCAGTGGGTGTGACTAGCACGTCTACTTCATTAAACACTGCTGCAATGGCATGGCGAACGCGCACCATGTCCTGTTGCGCACGAATATAATCTTCAGCGCTGACTGCTCTTGCCGCCAGCAGTCGCTCAAGGGTAACCGCATTATAATCAGAGTGATTACGCTCATCGTCCAGGTATTCTTCATGCCAGGCAGCACTTTCAGCCAGCAGTGGCGCAAAATCAGGAATCGCTGGCAGACTGACGTCAGTAGTCTGCGCAGTAGCTGCAGTGAGTACTGTCATTGCGTTATTGACTGCCTGGTCTGTATCCGGATGCAGGCGGGCAAAATAGTCTCCCGTTGGCATACCAATCCTCAGCTTTTTTACCGGCTGCATTAATGCGCCAATATAATCTCCCGGCGCAGACCTGATGCTGACCGGATCCAGCGGGTCGAAGCCGGCCATACTTTGCAGCATATAGGCAGTGTCGGCCACACTGCGGCAAAGCGGACCCACATGGTCCAGTGATTCTGCTACCGGAATAATATCGCGAATGGAAGCAAGGCCATGACTGGCTTTCAGTCCGGTTACACCACAATAGGCAGCAGGCAGGCGAATGGAGGCAAGTGTATCGGTGCCCAGTGCGGCGCAGCACATGCGCGCGGCCACGGCAGCGGCAGAACCACCGGACGAGCCGCCGGGAATGTGGTCAAGGTTCCAGGGATTATGCACCGGGCCAAAATGAGTAATGGCTGATGTGCCGCCCCAGGCAAATTCATGCATATTGAGTTTGCCCAGCAGAACACAGCCGGCCTGTTGCAGCCTGGTGTAAATTGGCGCATCCACTTGCGCTACCCGATTTTGTAACAGGCTACTGGCGGCGGTGGTGCGAATGCCCGCGGTATCAATATTATCTTTCAGGCCGATAGGGATGCCATGCAAAGGGCCACGCCATTGGCCGTTAGCCAGTTCCATTTCCAATTGTTGCGCCTGGCTCATGGCCAGATCTGCAGTCACCGTGATATAGGCATTTACACGGGGTTGCAGTTGTTCAATACGATCAAGATAGGCAGCGGTCAGATCTACAGGCGAAAGGATACGACGTCGTATAAGGTCCGAGGCTTCCACAAGAGAAAGCATAGTCAGGTCAGTTGCCTGAGCGCTTAGCGGCAGGCTGCTTAGCAGGGTAGCAGTGGAAAGGCTGCCAGCCAGGAAAGTACGGCGATTAGTCAAAATTTTCCTCGTATTTCATTGCATATTCGGGGTTTACATAGTGCCTAAAACAGAAATACAAATCTAATATTTATTCGGCTGGTGAATCCACTCCCGGGTTAATTCTGCAGCCATAAATTCCGAAGAAAGTGCTGGGGCTGGAAAAAGTCATAGTCCGGGTTCAATTTCTCTGGAGACGGAAACTGCCAGTATCGGTGCCATCATCCCAGGTGCCGCTTATATTTCTTTGCGTTGCTGATCCCAGGTTTCCGATAATACCCTGAATTTTGTAGCTCAGCGTATTTCCTGCTCTGTCTTCGCCAACGGCGCTAATATTTACGCTCCAGTCTTGTGGATCCAGAGTTACATCTGATAAAGGAATACGCACACCATTCTCAATGATTGTTCCTGTAATTTCCTGGTCAGGCTGTAAATCAAGCAAGACAAGCACGCGCGTGTTTTTGTCATTTACAAGCCTGTCACCACTCCAGGAGCCAACAAGGGGGTGGCCTTCCTGTGAGAACAGCGGGTAGGAAAAACCCAGCAGAATAATGAAAACCGCTGCCAGAGTTTGTCTGTTTAAAAGACTGGATGAATATATCATGTGCCTGTAGCTCATTGTTGAACCCTGTTTTTATTCACTACCCAAAAAATGTTGAACGTCGCGTTCATTATCCTGACAAAAGTACTCATGCAATTCGCCAAGCTCGGAACCATCCCAGCTGGTCCAGTTCCAGGCCACATCAAAGCCTCCAGACCAGGTTTGCGTATAGGCGCCAGGATCATCAACGGTGAGTTCATAACGCAGTGTCTCAAAATCGGGGCGTGAAATGCGTTCAGTTAAATGCAGATAGCGCGTACTGGGTAATGAGCCAGAAGCAAACCAGGTTTTCTCGTTAAAACCGTTGGTCTCCACTACCAGGGTGTCTTCTTCCCAGTGCGCAGTGGAATAACCCAGGTAGGTAGGAATCAGATCAGGATCATTGATATCCGGCAGGGGACGACCATCGGTATGAATCATGCGCCAGGTATGAGGGCCGCCAGCGAAAACCAGATAAATCCGGTTCAGCTCTGGATGTTGAAGAATTTCAAAGCCATTCACTGTTTGAATCTGGCGGGTAATGCCTCCAGGTAAACAGCGGGCATGGGGATCATCCTTCTGGTTGTTTGCCTTGCGGTACTCCAGAAGCGCTCTTGCCCAGGGTTGTAGGGGTAACTCTTCTTCCAGCAGGTTACTCTGATGACTACGCCCCCTGCGATCGAAAATTCTTCCTGAGCTTCCCCAGAAACCTTTCTGCCCAGGCTCCAGCCCCAGGTTAACCTGCCCATTTGCTAGCCTTGGCGTTGGTCTCACCGGCGCACTGTCTTCAGCGCTCTGAGCACTTGCATGTGGAGTCGTGATAAAAAAGAACAGGCTTATCAATAACAATAAATTATTTGTTGAAACTCGAATTACCATAACACTGTGTCTCCCGCCAACTACGGCGTAGTAAGTTCGCTGGATCCTGCGCCAAGTTCTTCGCCTGAGGTCAGGGTGACGGAACGGGCGTTGGCCAGATTGCTGCCGTCTCTTGCCAGCCTTCCCTCCACTTGCACCATATCACCGATAGACAGTGTCGAGCGCGACCATCCCTGAATACGAGTCAGAACGGCAGGTGCCCCCATTTCAAGCGCCCATTTTTCATAATTGCCATTTTCATCTTCGACATCGATATAAAGGTAAACATGCGGGTTTTGCCATTCAACCTTGGTCACCATGCCGGTCATTGTTACGGGTTTGTTGCTGTCATACTGGGCGGCGAAAGAATGATGGGCAAAGACCGGAATTGACAGGAATAACGAAAACATCAATCCGGTAAACCCCATTAATTTTTTATTCATGATGTTTCCCCTGAAAGACCTGATTAAAATTTGAACTAAAACTAAAAGCCGACGTATATAGACCGATAATGCTGCCATTTTAATAGCTTATCAATGTTTTTTTCAGGTGATATTCCCCATGGAAATCAGCTATTTGTGAGTGCGTTCAATAATTATTATCAGCTGGATCATGGCGTTACCTATCAAGCTAATAGGTATTTTCAATTTTATTCATGGCTTGCATGGCGCGTAATATAGATGTGTTACTCAAAGGAGCGTAATTTATTATGACTAGGAAAAAATTATCTTTATGTACATTGATTGCTATTGGCCTGGCGCCACTGGCTTCAATGAACCTGGCAAATGCCCAGGATACAATGCCTACCAATGATTACTGGTGGCCCAATCAACTGGATCTGCAGCCATTGCGCATGCATTCTCCGGAATCTGACCCTATGGGAGATGACTTCGACTATGCCGAAGCTTTCTCAAGCCTGGATCTGGATGCAGTAAAACAGGATCTGGTTGACCTGATGACTACCTCACAGGATTGGTGGCCAGCAGACTACGGCCACTATGGTCCGTTCTTTATTCGTATGGCCTGGCACAGTGCCGGTACCTACCGTATCAGTGATGGTCGCGGTGGCTCGGACGGTGGCATGCAGCGTTTTGCCCCCCTTAACAGCTGGCCGGACAATGCCAATCTGGACAAGGCGCGACGTCTGCTTTGGCCAATCAAACAGAAATATGGACGCAGCCTGTCCTGGGCTGACCTGATGGTTCTGACCGGCACCGTAGCAATGGAATCCATGGGGTTTGAAACCTTTGGTTTTGCTGGTGGCCGTGTTGATGAATGGGAGCCTGATGAAATCTACTGGGGCCCTGAAGGGGAATGGCTGGGTGACCAGCGTTACAGTGGCGACCGTGATCTTGAGGATCCACTGGCCGCAGTCCAGATGGGTTTGATCTATGTAAATCCTGAAGGCCCGAACGGTAATCCTGATCCTCTGGCGGCAGCTGCCGATATTCGTGAGACATTTGGTCGCATGGCCATGAATGACGAGGAAACCGTTGCTCTTATCGCCGGTGGTCATACCTTTGGTAAGGCCCACGGTGCCAGAAGCCCGGAAAACTGTGTTGGACCAGAACCTGAAGCGGCTCCTCTGGAAGCGCAAGGCCAGGGCTGGGTTAATACCTGTGGTACCGGTAAAGGACCAGACACTATCACCAGCGGTCTGGAAGGCGCCTGGACGGTGAATCCAACGCAGTGGACGCACAACTATCTGCAGAATCTGTATAACTGGGAGTGGGTACAGACCAAAAGTCCTGCCGGCGCGACTCAGTGGATTCCTGCCAACGGTGCTGCTTCCAACCTGGTACCTGATGCCTATGATCCTTCAGTGAGACATGCGCCAATCATGTTTACCACTGACCTGGCACTTAAGATGGACCCTTCCTACCGCGAGATCACTTCACGCTGGCTGGATAACCCTGAGCAGTTCGAAGATGCTTTTGCCCGTGCCTGGTTCAAGCTGACTCATCGTGATATGGGCCCAAGCACGCGCTATCTCGGTTCCATGGCTCCTGATGCAGACCTGATCTGGCAGGATCCGGTACCGGAAATTGATTATTCACTGATCAATGCCAGGGATATCGCAAATCTGAAATCAGAAATCCTGGATTCCGGTCTGAGCGTTTCACAACTGGTGAAAACAGCCTGGGCTTCAGCGTCATCATTCCGCGGTACTGACATGCGCGGTGGTGCCAATGGTGCTCGCATTCGTCTGGCTCCCCAGAAAGACTGGGCGGTAAATGAGCCTGCGGAACTGGCCAATGTGCTTTCCGTACTGGAAGGTATTCAGTCTGAGTTCAATGACAGACGTTCGCGCAGAAAGGTCTCTCTTGCCGATGTAATCGTTCTGGGCGGCGCAGCAGCTATTGAAAAAGCAGCAGCAGATGCCGGTTACGACGTAGACGTACCTTTTGTTCCCGGTCGTGCTGACACTACCCAGGAATGGACTGATGTAGCTTCTTTTGCCGTACTTGAGCCCAAGGCAGATGGTTTCCGTAACTATTTTGCAGAAGGTGATTCACCTGCAGTAGAACTGGTTGAAAAAGCGGATCTGCTGACTCTGACCGTACCGGAAATGAGTGTCCTTGTTGCTGGCATGCGCACATTGAATGCCAACACCGGAGGTGCACAGCATGGCGTCTTCACAGACCAGCCTGGTACGCTGAGCAATGACTTCTTCGTTAACCTGCTGGACCTGTCTACCGAATGGTCCAAAGGCTCAATGGAAGGTGTCTATGAAGGTCGTGATATTGCCACTGGCGAGCTGAAGTGGACCGGCACACCGGTTGATCTGATCTTCGGTTCCAACTCAGAACTGCGTGCAGTTGCCGAGTTCTATGCCGCAGAAGATGCACAGGAACAGTTTGTGCAGGACTTCGTTGGCGCATGGACCAAGGTAATGACACTGGATCGTTTTGATCTGGATTGATACCTAGACAGAGGATTAATCGAAGCAGTATCGGATTAATCTCTAGTTGAAATGAAAACGGCGACATAAATATGTCGCCGTTTTTTTTTGCTTACTCCACAATGCCCTGGCTGCGCAGATATTCTTCGTAACTGCCTTTAAAGTCGATGATGCCATCGGCCTGTATGTCGATTATGCGGGTCGCCAGTGAGGATACAAATTCACGGTCATGACTGACAAAGACCTGTGTGCCTGGAAAGTTCTCCAGCGCCAGGTTGAGCGATTCAATGGATTCCATATCCAGATGGTTGGTGGGTTCATCGAGGAAGAGGATATTGGGATTGATCAGGCTGAATTTTCCAAACAGCATACGACCCTGTTCACCACCTGAAATTACCTTCACTGATTTTTTCGCATCATCCCCGGAAAACAGCATGCGGCCAAGTGCACCGCGCACTAACTGGTTGTCGCCTTTGGTCCATTGCTTCATCCAGTCAAACAGCGTCATGTCGTCGGCAAAGTCACTATGGTGATCCTGTGCGTAATAACCTACCAGAGCCTGTTCTGCCAGTTTTACCTTGCCGTTATCCACCGCGATATCGCCAAGCAAGCAACGCAACAGAGTCGTTTTACCAATACCATTGGTACCGATAATAGCCACACGCTCGCCAGCTTCAATTTGCAAGCTGAGGTTATCAAAAATGGGCTGATCAAAGGCTTTGCTGATTTCTTCAGCGGTAATGGCCTGTCGATGCAGTTTCTTGTCCTGCTTAAAACGAATATAGGGGTTCATGCGACTGGAAGGCTTGATGTCCTCCAGCTGAATCTTGTCTATCTGGCGGGCGCGTGACGTGGCCTGTTTGGCTTTTGACGCGTTGGCGGAAAAGCGGCTGACAAAGCTCTGCAATTCCGAAATCTGCTCCTTTTTCCTGGCATTGTCGGTCAGCAGTTTTTCCCGTGCCTGGGTGGAGGCGATCATATAGTCATCATAATTACCGGGATAGATACGCACCTCACCATAATCCATATCGGCAATGTGGGTGCATACCTCGTTCAAAAAGTGGCGGTCATGGGAAATAATGATGATGGTGCTTTTGCATTCTTTCAGTATTTTTTCGAGCCAGCGAATGGTGTTTATGTCGAGGTTGTTGGTTGGCTCATCCAGCAGCAATACTTCCGGGTCTGAAAACAGCGCCTGGGCAAGCAATACGCGTAGTTTCCAGCCCGGCGCAATATTGCTCATCGGACCGCTATGCTGGTGCAGCGGAATATCCAGACCCAGCAATAATTCGCCAGCGCGGGATTCGGCGGTATAGCCATCCATCTCGGCAAAACGTATTTCGAGCTCGGCCACCTGCATGCCTTCTTCTTCTGTCATTTCGGGCAGGTTATAAATACGCTCACGTTCGGCTTTTACCTGCCACAACTCCTCATGCCCCATAATGACGGTATCGATGACAGAATGCTCCTCAAAGGCAAACTGATCCTGACGTAATTTACCCAGCCGGACATGGGGCTCCAGCATGACCTGGCCAGAAGTAGGCTTGAGTTCGTCACCCAGAATTTTCATCAAGGTGGACTTGCCACAGCCATTGGCACCGATCAGGCCATATCGGTTGCCGTTGTTGAATTTGGCAGAAACATTTTCAAAAAGGGGTTTTGCCCCAAATTGTATAGTGAGGTTAGCGGTAGAAATCATAAGTGGAGGGTAAGCCTGCAGAAAAACGAGGCGCGCATTCTACCAATTTTGAAGACCAGATTAATAGGGACGCTTGCAACTTAGCAACTTAAGGAAATTGTATGGTTGCTAAGTTGCAAGCGTCCCTTTAGTTAATTAGTTACCAATCCAGATCATCGGGGATTTTATAGGCGGCGTAAAAATCATCATCGTCACTGTTTTCAGTTGCCGGTGAGTCATCGGCCTGGAAGATGACGGCGGAGGCGTCGCGTTGCGCAATCTTATCTGACACATTAATCGGCACCAGCACATACTGATCAGCCAGTTTAACGATGGCGATCATACGTCTGCGCAGATGATCCACCTGTTCTGGACTGATCCAGATATGTTTGATTATGTTGGCGTCAGTGAAATGAAACTTTTCATCGCCATACCTGGGGATGAGATTGGTTTCTATAAGTTGTTTGATCTGGGCGGCAATGGCTGCCTCATGGGCCTTTTGGGTTTTCTCAAGATTTAATTGCCGATCACGGGCTATTTTTTCAGCTCGCGCCCGCTCAAGAGCCAGCTTCTCTTCATCTATTTTGGGCTTTTTGCCCTTATTGGCAAGCTTGTTTTCCTTGCGTTGCTCCCTGGATATTTGTTTGGCTTTTTTGTCATCCACCAGGCCGGATTTCTTTAGCTGGTCTTGTAATGAAATAGCCATGATGATTCTGCTTTTTATAAGTGGGGTAAGAAGGGACTCAAAATGACAAACTTAACCTGACAGCTGAATATTTTTATCAAGTTGCCAGGTTGCAGGTGTCCCTATTTGTTTAACGTGGCGGCCAGATCACATTGCCGTCATCATCCAGCAGTCCCATCTCAGCCAGTTTCGCGGCGACCTCTTCGCCGGCGCGTACCGGTGATGCACCGTTCAGGTTATCGGGTGGCACAATGTTGAGAGATTCAAAGGTGCCATTGGCAATATCAATCATATCGGTAAAGCGAAGATTGGAACGCATGGGGCCGTCATTCACCTGGATCGCGCGCGGCCAGAACACTGGCTGATCGCGCAGTCCGGCCCAGCCAATGATTTTTATGCTGTCGCCTACAGCGAAATCTGTTTTGGCAAAACCGTAGGCTTCCTGTACACCGGTAGGATGGCTTAACAGACGCCATTTTTCGCCCGCCGGAATGTCGCCTCCGGTTATTACGATGTCCATGGTGATATGAGGATTACCCCAGCTGATTTTAGCGATCTCGCCTTCAAAGATTTTGGTGTTGGAGCCAAATTCACCAAACTGGGCCTGTGAACTATGGTGGGCAAACAGAACGCTGGTAAACAACATCGCCGTTGTCATGCATACAGTAAAAACAGTTTTCAATAATACAGTGCGTTTCATTTTTTCGTCTCCTATTCCCAAACAATGCATCGGGCATTGCAGTAGAGTTCAGATTGAGTACCTTCACCGGTGGACGCATTGACCTGCCAATAGCCGGTAAAATCATCCAGTGTAATAGAGCAGGAATTCTTGTCCTGGGGGCTTTGTATGCCACTGATCTCGATATGAGTCAGGAAGCAGGCAGAGTTGGCAGCATTTGCCAGAATCTTTTGTTCAGAAGATTCAATTCCGGTATTAAGCCTGATCCAGGCAGCGGCTTCCGGCTCCATGCTGACGCTTAACTTATTCACATCCAGCTGTTCGGCAATCTGTTCATAATTAATCTGGGGCTCCAGAATCATGGCCGCTTGTGGTTCGGTGTTTTGAGTGCTGTCCTGCAAAACCATGGTAGTAGCGACACTGGCAAAGATGGCAACAATGGCACTAAGAATGACTGTTTTCATATTTTTCTCCGTGACTTAAATCAATTAACAGGAAGAGGCGTTGCATTTTTAAAAACCGGCCTCAATCCACAACTGGGCTGATTCCTCGGTACAGGGCGTTTGCACCAGATCGCGATCAGCTACCTTAATCCATTTATGGGTAAAAGTAACAGCCTGGTTCAGGTAGACTGGATCGGTGAGGGTGATCGTCAGATTAATCGCCAGGCCATCATCGCTCAGGCTGAATCTTTCCAACAGGTGTTTCTGATCACTTGAATCAATACCGGTATGACCTCCCCAGGTGTCTGCAATGAAGTGGCTGCTTTCAACAATCAGATCGCCGTCTTCGAACCAGCCAATGGAATGACCGAGTTTGGAAGGTGGCCCCATGGCTTCTCTTTTGTCGAGGTATACAACGCGTTGCCCCTCCATCAGGTCACGACCGATAATCAGAGTGTTCTCATCCAGTCTGGAAATCTGGTGGGAGTAGGGCAGGGTCATGGATTTGGGCGGTCCCGGATCACCGCAGGTCAGCACCGGGTTCTGGTCTTCACTGAAATTATCTACCAGTTCCTGACCCCGGGCATTGAGCGGCCAGCCTTTAGGGGGAGCATACGTGGGCTGATTCGGCGCGCGATCCCAGAGGCCGGTAAAGTTGGTCGAAGGAGTTATCAATCCTTCCATCTGTGAAGTTTTACCGACTCTGACGCCATCTTTCTCTAGCCAGTTCATTGAACTGTAGGCACGGGCCTTGTTCTTGTGATGAGCGCCTTCCCAGGTGATGACATCGCCAGCTTTGAAGCTGTCTCTGGACCAGCCGGCTTCGGTCATTGCCGCCGGGTGATTCATTTCTATGCTGTATTCAACAATTTTCCCTGCGGGATTGGGTGCTTCAACTTTCAGGAAAACATGAGGCATGCTCCAGCTGTATTTGGTGACAGTACCGCGCAGAACGCGCACATCGTTTCGATCAATGGTGGCATGGGAATGGTGTGCGGCAACCGGAACACTGCCAGCCAGAACAAGCATCAATAACGCGGCAAGAGAGTACGATTTATTCATAAGATCCCCCATGCTGATCATGAATATTTTTTGGTAAGTTAGAAGAATCAAGCTAACGTTTTGGGCTTTCTTAAAGCGCCCTTGGACAGCCATAGTAGCAAAATTTAAAGCAAATACACTATTGCCATGTGCCTGTATGGGTCTGATGGCTACAGATTACCCTGCACAAAGCAGTCCCCGATATCCAGCAGGATATGCAGGTACAGGCCAATGCCAAGCAGGCGCGTTTTCGGGTGAATCAACAGTAGACTGTAAAGGGCGATGGGGATGGCGGTATGCAAAGGGTGAAAGCCGATACTGCAGCGATCAGGATCATAGATAGGATCAGCCAGCAGGTGGTCCACATCAATCAATAGTCCGCACAGGAGCAAGGCAAATGCTTTGGCCCATTTTTTTATATAAAAGGCCAGCGCGACGAATAAGGGGATGAGAAAATGGAGGGCGATATGTATCAATGGAAGAAGTTGCAAGTCACAAGTTGCAAGTCACAAGTCGCAAGAAAAAAGCTGAACGAAAGAACCGAGGCATGAATTAAAAGTCCTTGATTTTGTGGCCGCATAGATTACCAAGGGCATCGTAGCAGGCATACTTGTATAAATCGTGCAGGGTAGGGTAATTAAAAACGGTGGCAATGACTTCATTCACGGTTTTTTCAGATTGCACAATGGCCAGGCCGTAATGAATCATTTCACTGGCAAGGCGCCCCATGATATGGACGCCGCGAATGACCATGTCATCTTTGGAGACAATAATTTTCAGCATGCCGGTTTGTACGCCCATGATTCTGCCCCGCGGTATGTTTTGATGATGAGCACGACCCGTCAGGTAGTCCATCCCGGATTCCTTTGCCTCTTCCTCTGTTATGCCCACCATGGAAACCTCGGGGATTGTGTAGATGCCATAGGGAAACACCTTGGGTAGCGCATCCAGGTCATGGATATCAAACATATTGGAGACTGCCACGCGGCCCTGATCCATGCTGGTGGACGCCAGCGCAGGAAAGCCGATGACATCCCCCACCGCATAAATATTTTCCCGGGAGGTCTGATACTTATCGTTAACCACGATGGCTTCCCGTTTGCCCAGCTCCACATTCACTTTGTCACAGTTGAGTAATTTGGTGCTGCCGCTGCGGCCTGCCGCAAACAGGAACATGTCCACCTCAAACTCCATGCCGTCTTGCAGGCGGATATGAATGTCGTTTTCAATATTCTCCGGCACAATCATTTCGTCAATGGAGGCATTGAGAACAACTTCGACGCCTTCCTCCTGCATATAATCGAGCAGGGTTTGCGCAATTTCGTCATCGAGGAAGGGTAATATTTTGTCTCCGGAATTTATCAGATATACCTTTGCACCCATGGCGCTGAAGATTGTTGCGTATTCACAACCGATGACGCCGGCACCGACAATGCACAGTGAATCAGGAATATGCATGATATCCAGAATGCTGTCTGAGTCATGCACGATGATGCCGTCAAAAGGAATGTCGGGGGGTTGAAATGGGTAGGAGCCAGTCGCTATCAGGATATAGTCGCCAGTAATTCGCTTTTCGCCATCATCACCTGAAATAATAATGGTGTTGGCATCCTCGAAAGAGGCGGTGCCATTAAAAAGATCGACCCCGTGCAGTTCAAAATTTACCAGTACTGCTTTTTCCAGGGTTTCAATAACCAGGTTTTTTCTGTAAAGGAAATTCTGGATAGTGGTTTTACCATCTAGCACCCGATCCTGACCATACATCCCGGTATCATATTTGCCTGAATAATAAAGCGCAGATTCTTTCAGGGTCTTGGAGGGAATGGTGCCGGTGTTGATACCCGCACCGCCATAACATTTTTCTTTTTCAATGATGGCAACTTTCTTGCCGAAATAAGCGGCTTTACATGCCGCTTTTTCCCCGGCCGGACCGGTACCGATGACGATAAGGTCGTAAGAGTTTTCGGAAGGCATCAGGACTTCTGGATTTTCATGTTTTCAGTAACTGGTCAGTGACTAAATAGTACTGGAACTTCCTGATGGATGGAAACGTTACCGGGGTATGGTGGGTGCCTGAGACTGTTAGCGGACGATTATTTGGTCAGCTCATCCGCATTGCCGGAAAACAGACGTGTGCCATCTTCCAGCACGATGCCGCGAATGTTTGCCGTAGCACTGCCATTACGAGCCTGGAATCCCTGAACCTGAATCACTGTGCCTGCCACCAGATGATCACGTTTCCAGCCGCGGCGAATCAGGTTGTTGGCGGCGCTGGTTTCCAGAGCCCAGTTGGTCATACTGCCATCGGCGTTCTCCACATCGATATATATCCAGCCATGGGGATTGGACCACTGCATTTTGGTTACCTTGCCGGAAAGCGAGACCGGTTTGTCGATATCAAATTCTGCGGAGAAGGAATGGTGAGCCAGCGTTGAATTGGCAGACAATAGCGTAATAAGAGTGAGTAAAATTTTAAGTTTCATATTAATTCTCCTGTTGCATCAGGGCACGGTGTTCATCGCGCACATCTTTTAGGTGCCCAAGGTCATTATTATCTTCCAGACAGGCAACTTCCAGCAATTCTTCCTGTTGTTGATTGAAAGGCATTTCTATAGTCCATGGGCGGGAATAGGGTATGGGGTCAGCCACTGTGGCGCGATAAATAATTTGTGACTCGGATACTGGTGTATAGGTTTCAATTACTTTTTGAGCATGACTGATGACATCGCCCAATTCGTTTAACCAGGCCTTGCCATTATAGTTGGAAGATTCAACCACCAGCGTGTCGCCCTGCCAGTGACCTATGGCGTCCCCCATCCACAGACGCACAGAATCCGGCAGATGATTACGATCATCCAGAGGGATCACGCGATAAGACATACGTTCGTGGAAAATCACTACATAACCCGGTGGTTGCAGGATATAAAAAGGCGAGGGCACATAGTGAGAGCGGGGAATACCTGCGACAAAACAGTGGGCAGTAGGATCATCATATCCGCGCCAGGCTTCACGGCGTTCCAGCTGCTCGTTTCTGGCCCATTCCTGATAGGGCAGAACACCGTCAGCGGGGTCAACGACAACGCCTCGGGCGGGTGGAAACATCGCCAGATTTTCACGTTTTTCCAGACCATAGTTGGCACCGCCTGCATCAGACATATAGTAGCCGGTGATATTCGGGGTACCATCGTCATGGCGTTCGATGGCAGAAATCGCTTCAGGCAGAGGCAGCTGGGCACCGGCGTCAGCATCAAAGGGAATATTGTCCTGCGGAATCGGTGCCGGGTACCACAGATTGTCGACGCGTTCGAAATCACCGTTGGATTCTTCAACTTCGGCCTGGCACTGATATTCCAGCAGTCGCTTCATTTCAGTTTGCCGTACCAGGGGAAACTCTATAGTCCAGGGATCGGTGTATACCTTTGGATCATCAATGGTGGCCTGGTACTGAATAGTGTTTTTGTCTATCAGGGTATAACGCTCCGTGATAGTTGCTGCGGCGCTGTGGAAATTGCCGGCGGCATCAAGCCAGGTACGATCATTCAGATCGCTGACGGTGACCACCAGCGTGTCACCTTCCCACTGCGCCCGTGAATCACCCATCCAGAATTCAAAACCGGGATATAAATGTTCCTGACCAGCGGTGTAGATAATACGAAACACCTGGGTCCACTCAAAGGCCATGGCCACATGCTCGTCGGTCTGAAAAATCTGGAAGGGCCAGGGCATGGCCATAATGCGTGGCACTCCGGGCAGGAAACATTTATTCAGTGGATCCAGTTCAGCGCGGTTTTCAAAGTTATTCTGGCGCCTGGCCAGTGCCTGGGGCTGATAGGGGATAGTGCCACCAGCCACCACACTCAAACCGGCGGGCATATCATGATGCGCCACATGATCTTCCAGATTATAGGCGGCCTGGGTCTGGGCCTGCCAGAATCCCTGCAGGAAAGGGGTGCCATCAGCGGTGCGCGGAATATCCTGGGCAAAAGCTGCCAGCGGGAACGCCATAAGAATGAGATTTAGTAGCAGATATTTTTTCAATACACGGGGCATATTGGTCTCCAGAGCAATGCAGGGAGAATAAAGTGCTGCTCAATGATTGTCCAACATCGACCTGTGGAAATAATATGGATGTCCGGTTTTCTCGCGGTTTTAGTTGGCAATACTTCAGAAGCCTTTCAAACTATGGGAATATTGCCTGTGTCGATACTGAGCAATAACCGGGAAAGGTGATATTCATGATCAGGGGTTTACTAACGGTACTGCTACTAATGCCACTCACTGCATTTACGCAAACAGAATTTCAACTGCCCGATGGCTCGGCTTTGCGCGCCTATTTTGACGCCCCGGCTGACTCAAGCCCCCATCCTCTGGTTGTTATCATGGGTGGGGGGGCTGGCGATGCCCGGATCGCCAGCAGTGCCTATCGTACCCATGGTGAGGCATTTGTTGATCGTGGCTGGGCGGTAGCCGCTCCGGTATCTCCTGATGGTCAATCCTTCTGGGGCGATAATGCTGACAAGGTGCGACAACTCATCTCGCTGCTCAAGCAACGTGATGATATTGCTGATGGTCCGGTATTATTGATGGGCATCTCCAACGGGGGTATCTCATCCCTTGAAATTGCCTCCCGTCATGCCAACGAATATCTGGGTGTTATTGCGGTACCGGCGCTGGCCTCAAATGCAGCATCTTTAAGAACAATGAAGGATTTTCCGGTGTATTTGCGCATTGGCAGTGAAGATCGTTTGGGATGGGACAGGCGCTACGATGGCACCGTTGCGGTATTGGAAGGTGCCGGAGTAAAACTTAATGCGCGTTTACTGCAGGGCACCGGACATACCTTTGCCATGGATTGGGCTGATCTGGAAGGCTGGTTGGCGTCCTTGCCTCTGGAGTAGTCATCCTTCCTCATGGTGTTTTAAAAATACATCTTTTGTCCCGGGTAGGGGATTTCTGTGGTGATCTTGTGGTCCTTCCACAGTTTCATGGATAGCGCGTCCAGCGAACTGAGTTCTCCATGTACCAGCATTCTCCTTGGGTTATCCGGTATGGCCATTAGCCACTCGATCAGTTCGGCCTGATCGGCATGGGCAGAAAACCCATTCAGGGTTTCAATGCGGGACTTAACCACCACGTTCTCACCAAACAGACGTATTTTCTTGACGCCATCCACGAGGATTCGACCCAGTGTGCCGACGGCCTGGAAACCGACAAACAGTAATAGGTTTTTAGGATCCCAGATACGCTGTTTCAGATGATGGCGTATACGTCCACCGGTGCACATACCGCTACCGGCAATAATAATGGCGCCATCGGGAATATCATTGAGGGCCATGGATTCCTCGGGGGAATGCACATATTTTAGGCGCGGCAGGAAGCCTTTCAGGGAACCCTTATGCATTTCCCGTATTTTTTTCGCATCCTTTCGGTCCAGCACACTGAGACATTCATCGTAGATATCGGTAACCTTGATGGCCATGGGACTATCCAGATACACCTGCCAGGGATCCAGTCGACCTTCGTAATGCAACAAGGCCAAATGAAATATAATTTCCTGGGTTCTGCCAACCGCGAAGGAAGGGATCATGACAATGCCCTTGTTTTCCCAGGTTTCTTTCAGAATCTGCTCCAGCTCGTCTATGGTTTCTTTCTGGCTAAGATGACAGCGATTACCATAGGTGCCTTCCATCAGTATCACGTCGGCCTTGTTTACCAGCGCAGGTTCATTCATCAGAACTGAGACTTTTTTGCCAAGATCGCCAGAAAAAACCAGTGTCTTTTCTTCGCCGTCTTCCTCGAAGGTCAGAGACGTAATGGCTGAACCCAGAATGTGGCCGGCATCAGTAAAACAAACTGATGACTTGCCGGTTTTACCCACCGGAAATTTTTCTCCATAGCGCAATGGCTTTATCAGACTCAGGGCTTTTTCCACATCCTGTTTTGTATAGATAGGCTCCAGCAGCTTTTTGCCCTTGCGCTGTCGACGGCGATTTTCATGCTTCAGATCACGCTCATACAGGCCCACGGCATCATTAAACATCACCGGTAATAATTTACTGGAACCGTTGGTGCAATAAATGTCGCCTTCAAAACCATTGTGCACCAGTAGCGGTATCAATCCGCTGTGATCAAGATGGGCATGGGAAAGAAAAAGGGTTTCGATGGTGGTGGGATCGAAAGCGAATGCTTCCTTGCCAAGTCTATGAACGTCATCGCCGCCCTGATGCATGCCACAGTCAAGCAGCACTTTGCCAAGATCCGGAGTTTCAAGCAGATAACACGAACCGGTTACCTGTTGTGCCGCACCGAGAAAGCGTAAAGATGCCATAAGCTTATTACCTCTGAATTATTGTTGTTGTCCTCGCACCATTACAGCGCTGTCAGGTGAGTATACGCAATGATAATTAGCGCCTGATTTGATTTGGGATAAATGTCACAATAAAGCTTATGCATGATCATTCACAGCATTCTCATAAACACGGAACCTCAGGCAACAGAATTGGCTGGGCCTTTGCCCTCAATGCAGGGTTTTGTGTAATTGAATTTATTGGAGGGTTTCTTACCAACTCAACGGCGATTATGGCTGATGCTGTTCACGATCTGGGCGATAGTCTGTTCATTGGCTCGGCATGGCTGTTGGAACGCCTGTCAAAGAAAAACCCGGATCAGGTGTTCACCTATGGCTATCGTCGCCTGTCCCTGTTTGGAGCTTTGATCAACAGTATTATTCTGGTAGTAGGCTCGACCTGGGTATTGTTTTTGTCTGTCCCGCGCCTGTTTAATCCACAAATGCCGATGGCTGAAGGTATGCTTGGTCTGGCAGTACTGGGTATCACGGTAAACGGTTTTGCTGCCTATAAACTCAGTGGCGGTCAGACCATGAATGAAAAAGTCCTGAACTGGCATTTGCTGGAAGATGTGCTTGGCTGGACAGCGGTATTACTTGTCTCCATCGTTTTACTGTTTGTGGACTGGCCGATACTTGATCCATTACTGGCGGTAATTTTCACCAGCTTTATTCTTTTTAATGTGTATAAACATTTCAAGGAAACGCTGAAAATATTTTTTCAGGCAGCCCCGGCATCACTGCTGTTACACAAGATTAATCAGGAGTTGAAT
>Ga0181595_10001922_pt1 | contig 21636 bp, 12 predicted proteins | sample 041ome_7_FD_145604 | JGI IMG/M metagenome (GOLD analysis project Ga0181595, IMG submission 145604) | Coastal salt marsh microbial communities from the Groves Creek Marsh, Skidaway Island, Georgia - 041401AS metaG (spades assembly) | ecosystem: Environmental > Aquatic > Marine > Intertidal zone...
TGCGTAAACAGCAGTCAAACTTGACGCATGCCGATCAAAACGAGTAAAAGTAAGTTGAAGTAAACGCGGGAAGAAAAAACCTGATCGGCATGATGTTATTGAGCGATCGGAATGATGTTATTAGCCACCGCGTGATGGCTCACAAGAAACTGATCTGGTATTAAAAGTCCTGTCACCGATAGACCAGGCCTATGCAGAGTTTGATAAAACGCGTTGCCTTAATTACTCGGCCGAGGGCAATGGCTGCATTTTAGTCCGTCTGGCAGATAAACCGCGGCTGTTTGCAGAGATACGCACCCTGATTAAAACGGCCAAGTTTATTCGTAACGCAGGGGGCAACCGTCCTGAGCAGGAGCGCCTGCTACGTGATAAGGCATCTGAAAACACTGCCCGGCATAAGCGTATTACCGTGGAGCTGGAAGCCTTACTAAAAGACGCCGACTTTTACGCTCTGGGTTCAGAGCTAAACCTTAAAGGCAGTGTGGTGAGCACCATGCTGGACGAAGCCTACAAGTACGTTATTGAAAACACCTTTGGTAAGCTTAAGCTGATAAAACCCTTTAGTGGCGATATTCGCCGCGAGATTCAAAACGTATTACTGGCTGATGATATTACCCAGGCTAATTTTGATTTTACCGACGCCGATATTAACCCACAAGCTTGCCTGGAGGTTGAGAAGCACATTGCCTTAAGCGATGAATACAATCGGGCGATTAGTGCCGACGACGTGGTAAAAACCTTTGGCCGGCGCCCTTATGGCTGGCATGACGATGAAATTATTCTGATCCTGGCGCGCTTGGCGCTGGCTAATAAAATTTGCTTCCAGCTACGCCAGCAAGATGTGCCATTACGCCAGCTATACGACAACCTGCTGCAGGTGCGTAAACGTGCAGAGCTGAGGGTAAGGCGCATTAAACAGCAGTCTGATGCCAACTTAAAGCGTGCCGCTAAACTTTACCGTGACTTGTTCAGCGTAAACCCGGCAGAGAATGAAAAGGCGCTGTTTGACGACGCCGTAGCGCGGTTAAACAGCTGGCGCAAAAAGCTGGAAGAATTTAAAGCCAAAGCCTCTACCGGTAAATTCCCCGGGGTAAATGAAATTAACGACGGTATTGCCTTACTGTCGTCACTGACCCTTCTGCAGGGCAGTTATCAGTTTATTGACCGTTTTATTGATGAAGAAGGCGCCTTACTGGATTTTGAGGAAGACTATCAGGATCTGGAAAACTTCTACGAAACCCAATTCAGTACCTGGCAAAAGCTCAGTATCGCCCTGGCGGTAACCTTTGAGCGTAACCGGTTAGCGCTTGAAAAAGACAACAATGCCGCGGCAGCACTGAGCCAGCTAAATGCCATTTATCAAAACCCTCGGCCATACCGTCTAATACGCGATATCGAACCGCTTGTTAACACAGTAAGCCAGGTAAACGAGCAACTACTGGCAGAAAAACGAGAGTTAGCAAGCAGCCGGTTGCATATTCGTATTGCCCGCGTAGACGAGCACCTGGAACTGGCCAATGCCAGCGCCGAGGTAAAAAACCAGGCCCTGCGACCATTTCAGCTGGCACTGCAGCGCCTGGATAAAAGCCAGAGTATTGCCGAAATTCACCAGGAAATTACCGACGCTGAAGACTGGGAAGACGAGGCCGAGCAGCTTATTAACAGGTTTATTGAACAACAAGCCCAACTTAAAAAGCCCACTGAACCCACCACCAAAGCCTCACCGGCCGGGGGCGGCACTTCCGGGGCCTATGTGATACCGCCAACGCCACCAGCAGGTGTGCAACAGCCAGCGGTTAAAAAAGTGGTGTCACTGGAAACCAGCAGTGTGTTTAACCAGCTTACAGAAAGCGGCTACATTGAAACCGAGCAGGATATAGAGCGCTACCTAGCGGCATTAAAAGCCGAGTTAACCAGCCTGGTACAAAACAACCATAAAGTACGTATTAAATAAGCAGGATGCCGCAAAAGCATGAATACCAAGCATTTAAAAAACTACGCCCCTAAAGCGCGCCGCCAGTTTATACAAGCGGTTGAAAACCGTCTGGCCTGGCTGGGCATTTACCCTAACACGGTGGCCGAGGTGAGTTTTCAGGGCGACTCAGCGTTAATTGAAGGCAGGGTATTTAGCCGCAAACAGGCGGAGCAGCGCAACCGCCTTATCGACCGCATTGCCAGCCGGGGCGCAACGGGTGGCTTTGCGATGTTTGCGCGTGAAATGGCCTACACCTGGTTTAACCGTCTGGCGGCTATTCGTTTTATGGAGCTAAAAGGCTACTTAGAGCACGGTTATCGCGTGCTAAGCAGCAAAGACGGCAGTGCCGGCTTACCAGAAATTCTCGATTACGCCGCCGATGTCGCCGATTTGCTGGCGCTTGATAAAAAGCAAATGATTGAACTGCAACTGGCCGGCAACCAGCAGGAAAAGCTTTACCGCGAGCTGTTGCTAGGCCAGTGCCATTACCTGCATGCCATTATGCCCTTTATGTTTGAAGCGCTGGACGATGCCACCGAGTTATTACTGCCCGATAACCTGACCAAAACCGACTCTATTTTAAAAGGCCTGGTAGAAGAGATCCCGGAAGCAGACTGGCAAAATATCGAGGTTATCGGCTGGCTGTATCAGTTTTATATTTCTGAGCACAAAGATGCCGTTATTGGCAAAGTAGTAAAGTCAGAAGATATTCCGGCCGCTACCCAGCTGTTTACCCCCAACTGGATAGTAAAATACCTGGTGCAAAACTCAGTAGGGCGCCAGTGGCTGCAAACCTACCCGGATTCAGCCATTAAAGCCCAAATGGAATACTATATTGGCCCGGGTGAACAACCGGCCGAGGTTATTTCCCAGCTACAAGCCCATACCCCGGCCAGTATTGAGCCTGAAAGCATTAAAGTACTCGATCCGGCCTGTGGCTCGGGCCATATTCTGGTCGAGGTGTACGAATTACTGCGAGAGATTTACTTAGAGCGCGGCTACCGGCTGCGCGATATTCCGCAGCTTATTCTCACCAAAAATATCTTCGGCCTGGATATTGATGATCGCGCCGCGCAGCTGTCTGGCTTTGCGTTAATGATGAAAGCGCGTGAAGACGATAGGCGTATTTTTGACCGCATAAAAAACGACCAGTTACAGCTGAATATTTTTGCCTTGCAGCAAACCGATACGCTGGATATTAATCGGCTATGGCAAGCACTAAACCTGGAGGGCAAGCAGCAGCGTGGCAGCAGTGGCGATTTATTCGGCGGCCTGGACGATGCTCTGCCACAAGTGGCCGAGCCTACCCAGCATGGCTTGTACCATCAGTACTTTACCTTGCTGCAATACTTAAAAGCCGCTTTTGCGCAGGCGAAAACCCTGGGGTCGTTAGTGCAAATTGAGCATAGCAAGCTGGAAGCCCTGCAAAACCTGCAAGCGCTACTGCAAGAAAAACAGCAGGGTACCGATCCGGCTGCCAAGCAGGCGGCTGAGGTGCTAATGCCGATAGTGCAGCAAGCACTAGTGCTGGCGCAGCAGTACGATGCCGTTATTGCCAACCCGCCTTATATGGGTAGTAAGGGCATGAATGCTGATTTAAAAGACTTTGCAAAAGACAAATACCCAGACAGTAAGTCAGATCTATTTGCCATTTTTATTGAACGCGGCTTCGGGTTAAACAAAGACTTTGGTTACAACGCAATGGTCACCATGCAAAGCTGGATGTTTTTATCTTCATACGAATCATTGCGGCTTAAAATTCTGCAACAGTCATCTATTGAATGTATGGCTCACATGGGAAACGGTGTTATGGGCATTGCCTTTGGTACAGCGGCGACTGTATGTAAAAAAGGCGGTAGTCCATTAACCATTGGGGCTTACTGTTATGTCGAGAATGACGATATTGGCGACGATGATAAACCAAAGCAGTTTCCGCCGTTAAACGAACGCAACCTGAACGCAGCGAAGCAAGCGAAAGCGCATACCTAACAGCAACCCAGAATACTTTACTTTGGCGAAGATAACCGCAATTGAGTGAATCAAAAAATATGAAGAAAAATATTAAAATCTTCGTGTCATACGCCAAGAAAAATAAAAAAGCCAAAGCCGATTTTTTAAATCGGTTTAAAGATTACGCTGGTGCTGATAGCAAATTCAAATTTGAGTTCTGGATTGATGATCAGTTAGCTGTAGGTAAAGATTGGGACGAGTCTATTCATAAAGCGCTTGCTGAATGTGATTTTGGCATATTGCTGCTGTCACCAGCTTTTTTGCAGTCAAGTTATATTGCACAGAACGAACTACCATTGCTTGTGCAAAAGCCCCTGGTTTTCCCGGTTGCTTTAGCACCAATCGATTTCAAACGACATGATCTGAAAGGGCTTCAGGCTAAACAGATTTTTAGGTTAGATGCGACCAAGTTTGATAAGCCGCGAGCTTTCTCTGAACTAAAACCCAAACGTCGTGATGAATTTGTAATGCGGTTATACGAGCAAATGCACGATCAATTAGTTGCGCATATTGCCCATCAAAGCAACGGTTAACAGCAAAGAATGAATTTGATCAAAGAGTCTGATATGGCGCACGCGCGCAAAGCATTACCCAAAGGGGAATAGGCATGAGCCAACAAGAACAACAAGACAAAAGCCAGTATTTTTATCGCGCTTCGGCGGCGGATTTTTTGAAAATACCCGATTGCCCTGTAGCTTACTGGGCTAGCCCACAAATGTTAATTAACTTCGAAAATGAAACTCCGCTGGGCGACTTGGCTGATGTAAAGAGAGGGATGACAACATCAGACAACAATCAATTCATTAGATTTTGGCCTGAAGTATCTTTTAATCGTTCTTACCAAACGGCTAAAAATGATGAAGAAGCTGTTGCGTCTAAAGCCAAGTGGTTTCCTTACAGCAAGGGAGGTGGGTATCGAAAGTGGTATGGTTTTATGGAGTTTTTTATCAACTGGGAAGAATCTGGAAGGGATGTAATAAATTTTGCGAAAACTATCAATCAGTCGTATACAAGAACGATAGTTAATGTTCCTTACTATTTTTTACCTTCAGTTGGGTTCTCTTATATAACCAGCGGGCCGTTTAGTATGCGTTGGATACCTGAGGGGGCGCTTTATGATTCGGGAGGTCCAGGTGTCTTTGCTGATGAAGAAATGAGAAAGTTTATTTTAGCTTGCATGAACTCAACGCCAGCGATGAAGTTACTAAAAATTTTGAACCCAACTATTAATCTTCAAATAGCTGATGTTGTGCGCTTACCAATACCGGCATATAAAAATTTGGGAGCGATAAAAGCTATTGAAGAGTTGGTCCCTGAATTAGTTAATTTATCGAAAAGTGATTGGGATTCGTATGAAACGTCATGGAATTTTACATCGCATCCGTTCATATCTGTAGACAATCACGAACCATATTTAAAATCAATTTATAGAGGAGTCAGAGGCCGTTGGGAAGCAACCACTTTAAATTTCAAGTCATTAGAGACAGAAAATAACCGTTTTTTTATCGAGGCTTATGGTCTTCAAAAAGAACTTGTATCAGAAGTTCCTCCTGAAGAAATCACACTTACTTGCAATCCTTATTATAGGTACGGCGCTAATCGAAGCGAGCCCGAATACGAAGCGTTGCTCCAGTGCGACACTTTAAAAGAGTTATTATCTTACACTATCGGCTGCATGATGGGCCGCTATTCCATCGACAAACCTGGTCTAATCCTCGCCAGTCAGGGCGAAACCCTCCAGGATTACCTTAACCAAATTCCTAACCCGCGCTTTATGCCCGATAGCGATGCCATTTTGCCGCTTACCGATCAGGAATGGTTTACTGATGATGTTACCAACCGCGTACGTGAATTTGTAAAAGTGGTGTGGGGCGAAGAAACGCTGCAGGAAAACCTGGCCTTTATTGCCGAATCGCTCTGTTTGCATGCGATTAAACAGAAGAAAGGCGAGGGCGCAATGGATACCATTCGCCGCTATTTAAGCACTCAGTTTTATAAAGACCACTTAAAAACCTACAAAAAACGGCCCATTTACTGGCTGTTTAGCAGCGGCAAAGAAAAAGCCTTTGAATGCCTGGTGTACCTGCACCGCTACAACGAGAGCACTTTGGCGCGGATGCGCACCGAATATGTTACGCCCTTAATGGGCAAATATGACGCCCAGCACAGCTTATTACTGGAGCAAAAAACCGACGCCAGCCCGGCGCAGCAGCGCGAGCTGGAAAAGGAGCTTAAAGCACTGGAGAAAAAGCAAACCGAACTGCGCGCCTTTGACGAGCAGCTAAAACACTACGCCGATATGCGCATTAAGCTGGATTTAGATGATGGCGTAAAAGTGAACTACGGTAAGTTTGGTAACTTACTGGCTGAGGTGAAAGCTGTAACCGGCGATAAGGGCGAGTAATTAACGGGTGTTATTCATGCGATTACCCTGTATCAAGGACGTTACATGCAGCTAAGGCCCTACCAGGACGACGCTATTTTTGCTCTGTGGCAATTTATGGCCCAAACCGCTATTACCCGTGGCTTGGTCGTGTTGCCAACCGCCAGTGGTAAAACTATCGTATTTGCCGAGTTTATCCGGCAATTACTTGAAGCTAAGCCCAGCTATAAAGTGCTGATCCTGGGTCATACCCAGGAAATTGTTGAGCAAAATGCGGTAAAGCTAAAGAGTATTTGGCCTGATGCGCCTGTGGGTATTTTCTGCGCTGGTCTTAAGCAATACGATATTTGCCAGGTTACCTCGGCCAGCCGCGATTCGATAATCAGTGAAATTGGCGAGCACCCCTATTGGGACTTGGTGATTGTGGATGAAGCGCATCTTATTCCCCCGGCCGAAACCACGCGGTATCAGCAAATACTCGATACCATTAAATTACATGCTGGCTGCTACAAATTACTGGGCTTTACCGCCACGCCGTTTCGTACGAAAACCGGCTACATTTATGGCAATGGCCCGGCAGCCTTGTTTAGCGAGGTGCTTTATCACAAACGTATAGAGCAGCTGGTAAATAGCGGCTATTTGTGCCCGTTAAGAGCGGTTAATACCGCCGACAACGCCATTGCCGATACCCGTGCAGTGCGATACAACAAAGACGACTTTATTAAAAAAGAACTGGATCAGGTAACGGATATCGACAACCTGGTGCAAAACATTGTCACCGACTGGCTGGCAAAAACTTCTGCACGCTTACCCACGGTATTCTTTGCCAGCTCGGTGGCCCAAGCCTGTATGTTTGAACAACATTTGCGTGAGTGCGGTTTTAATTTCCCGCTGATAACTGCCCATACAGCCAAGGCCGACCGGGCGTTATGGTTACGCCAGTTTGATTGCGGTGAAATTAACGGCCTGATTAATGTGTCCACTCTGACAACCGGCTGGGACTGCCCGAGGATGGCGTGTATTGTGCTTGCCAGACCTACCCGCAGCCCTGGTTTATTCTTGCAGATAGTCGGCCGTGGCCTGCGTTTACATAGCAGTAAAACCGAGACACTGCTGCTGGATTACGGTGAAAACTTAAAGCGGTTTGGCACTATTGAACGGGTTAGGCCGGCAGGTGAAGCGGTAGACCCAAGACAGCAAAGCGAAAAAATTAGCATCTGCCCTTGCTGCGACACTCTGGTGTCGGTTTTTGACGTAGAGTGCCCACACTGCACCGAGCGGCTGCATGAAGACGACAACAACTTTTCCTGCTGCCTGAACTGCGCGGCCTATAACGATTTTAATGCACTGTATTGTCAGGTTTGTGGTGAACAGTTTGATGCATACGCAATAAAATAATCATTGATTTAACTCATTTTTGGCTGGAATAACAGGTGTTTCTGTTGACATTTTAGGTGCGTAAATAGACTCTATGACCATGAACGCCAAGGGTTGTTAGTGCTAAGTATTCGAAAGGGACGTTGGATGAGTACAAGTTTCGATTTTTTAATAACCAAACACCCTAAGTTACATGATTTTGTAACCCAAGCTGCGCAATATGCCTATAGCGATCCGCAAGCCTGCATTGTAAAACTGCGCTGTTTTGGCGAGCAACTGGTTGATGAGCTTTATCACAGCCTTGGCTTGACGCTTGAAGGTAATGATAACTTTTTTGAACGCCTGAAAAATTCTGCCTTAGAGTCAGTTCTGGATAAAGCGATTACCTATAAACTGCATGCACTACGCACCAAGGGAAATGCTGCCGCGCATTCTGGCAAAGTAAGTCAGAATGATGCCTTGTGGCTGTTAAAAGAGGCCTACCTGTTAGGTAAATGGTTGGTGTGTACCTACCAACCTGATCTGGAGGCGAGTATTCCGGCCTATATTGAGCCCGCGCCTATGGTTGCTCAAATTAACGCGCAAATAGCACCACAAGCTGAACATATTCAAAGTAAAGCGCTGGAGCAGGCAAAAGCCGATTTGCTGGCGTTACAAGATGAGCACACGACGGCGCTAGCCAGTATTCAGTTGCTTAACCAGGCCGTGGCAGAGCTTGAGCAGCGCCAACAGCAGTTTGCGCTGGCGAACCAGGTGGTTGCTCAGCAGATTGATCTGGAAATGGAAATTACGCTGCAGCATTTGTCACTGGAAGATGCGTTTGCAGAGTATCAGCTTAATGATGATCAAAAAGCATTGGTTGCTGAGCTTCAGGCGTTTTTTAACGACCCCACTAAGCAGGTGTTTATTCTTAAAGGTTATGCAGGGACGGGTAAAACCTTTATTACAAAAGGGCTGACAGAATATTTGCGTAGTATCGGCCGGCAATTCAACTTAATGGCGCCGACCGGCAAAGCCGCCAGAGTGATATCAAAAAAAACCGGCTGCTATGCGTTCACTGTTCATCGCACCATTTATTCCTTTAAAGATATTCGTGAGTACAAAGAGCCAGAACTCGACGGCTCTGAAACATTCAAATATTACGCCACTCTGCGCGCAAATGAATTACCAGATAACACGGTGTATATCGCAGATGAAGCGTCGATGCTTGGTGATGTTTATCAGGATAACGAGTTCTTCCGTTTTGGAAGTGGTTTTTTGCTTAGTGATTTGATGAAGTTTATTAACTTTGATCATAACGACCACAGTAAAAAACTGATTGTTATAGGCGATTCAGCCCAGTTACCGCCGGTAGGTATGAATAGCTCGCCAGCGCTTGATGCAAGTTATCTAAAGCAGAAGTTTAATGTGAATTGCGCTGAGTATGAGTTGACACACGTGGTGCGCCAGCAGGCTGACTCCGGCGTTATGGCAAATGCGTTAATGCTGCGAGACAGCATGGCGCAGGGCGTTTTTAATCAGTTAGATTTCAAATTAGATTTTCCGGATGTCATAGCGCTAAAGCACGAGCAGTTGGTAGCGAATTATCTTCAGGCTTGCAATCATGAGCCTATGAGTAACCAGGCGGTGATTTTGTGTGGCTCTAATGCGGATGTTAAGCATTATAACGATCGCATCAGAGAGGAGTTTTTCCCAGGCAAAACCGTAATACAGCCGCGCGATAAACTCATCATGATCAAAAATACCGAGGTTGAAGGGCACCATATAACCAATGGTGAGTTTGTTTATGTCACTGCCTGTTCTGATCAGGCAGAGCAGCGAGCGGTTACGCTAAAAACTAAAAATGCGGAAAATATTACCGAACAAAGAGTTATTGAGCTGAGCTTTAGGCGGATCTCATTTGCGTTTCGTGATGAAAACGATGCCGTTAAAAGGCTCGAATGCATGCTACTGGAAACGCTGCTTAATTCATCAGAAGGTGCGCTAAATTCTGATCAGCAAAAAGCCTTGTATGTTGACTTTTGCATACGTACCCCGCAGCTAAAAAGGGGATCGAAAGAGTTTAAAGATGCATTGCTGTCTGATCCGTATTTCAATGCGTTGAGAGCAAAATACGGCTATGCCATTACGGTGCATAAAGCACAGGGTAGTGAATGGCCAAACGTGTTTGTAAAATGCAAGACACCGCAATATTCAACCTTAAGCCATGTTTATTTTCGCTGGTTTTATACCGCCATTACCCGAACCAGTGCCAAGCTTTACGTACTTGATGAACCACATATACTACCGGGCAGTGGCCTTAAAAAGGCTATGCAAAAAGATTTTAGCTGGTTGAGCGACGCAAACAGTCCAAATAATCAGCCTCTTATACAAGCCGCGAGCAGCCAGCATCAGGAAGTGAAACAAGATATCAATGCCCCCGCTGGGAGCGTTTCAACGTTACAGATGAGTGGCACTCCCAAACAAGCTACCGATTTTGGTATTCCGGCTTCAGAGGGCTTTTTGGTGGCGCTGTTTAATGAAATTAATCATTTGCTACAGCCTTTAGGGGCTGAGATAACGGGCATTGCGCACAATCAGTATCAGGAACGTTATTTTATTGAGCGCCAGCAAGATCAGGCTTGTATCAATATAAATTACTCGGGCAAAAATAAAGTTACCCGGGTGCAATATGTGCAGTTAAACGAATTTAACGCAGAAATTAGTGCATTGTTGTCCACTTTGGTAAACAAACCGCTGGCACTAGTATCAGAGGGCTCGTCAGAGCAGTTGTCCGAGGCTTTTATGCAGCAGTTGTATCAACGACTTGAGTCAGTTTGCCATAGTGCTGATATAACTATTGCCGGTGTAACAGAGCGACCTTTTTGTCTGGAGTTTAGTTTTAGTAAAGGTACCGCTTTTACCTGCATTAACATTTATTACGATGGCAAGAAACGTTTCACTAGGTATCAATATGCTCAGGGTAAATCTAACTCTGCTGAACTTACCCAGACAATAGAGGCATTGATAGACAGGGAGATAGCAATATGACGCTCTCTTCTAACGACGTATTTGCATTACGAAAACAAGGCGAAATCGGCCAGGCTTTTGCTATTGCTCAGCAATTAATTGCCGAGAAACCAACAGATGAATGGAATCAGCGTGCTTACGTCTACTGTGTTATTGATTTGATAAAACAGGCTGCAGCGGCCAACGATCATGCGGCCGTAGCGGGTTATTTTAGTGCGCTTGAAAACGTTACGATACCAAACGATGAAATACTGCAGAAATCCCTGAATAGCGTAAGGGCGTTAACGTCTATTGCAGCGCCATTTATTAAACAGGCTAAGCAGGCAAGTGATGAAAACGATCATAATAAAGCGATCAATTTGCTGAAACAGGCATTACAACTTACTCCTGCTGACATTAGCCTTAGAACGAACCTGGGCTGGGCGTTATACAAGCAGGCAAAATTACTACTTCAAGTAACGCCGGTAAACGTTTTTGCAATTAAACGCTTGCTCAATGACTATCTGCAGCTTCATACCGAAAAGCCATCTTTACTTCACTCGTCAATGTTGCGGATTGCCGATGGTTTGAGCAAAGAAGCTAGCTTTGATCTGCCAGCTTTTTTGATGTTGTGGGGCTTTGGACATTTTCAGCAGCAGGATTTTGATCCATATATCCAGGAAGAAACAGGCAATAAATTTGAGCCTCTGGCTGAGCGGGTTGTGTTTCATGCACTAAAACAAGCCGTCATCAAAGAAAATACCGACTTCCTAACTAAGTTGATGCCGCTGTTAGACAAGGTAATAGCGCGGTCTGAAGATGCCATTTGGCTTAACTTTAACAAAGCAAAAGCCTTATTGTTATTAGGCCAGCCTGAATCAGCTTATAAGCTTGCCATCGATGTTGCCAAACAAAAGACGGGCGACTATTGGATGTGGGAATTGTTGGGCGATATTAACTACTATTACCAACCTGAAAAAGTGGCATTATTTTACGGTAAAGCGCTGTCTATAAGAGCACCCGAGCAATACCTGGTAAAGCTTCGTTTGAAATTGGCTCAGTGGTTTTTAGCTCAGCAGAATTTTGCCGCCGCAAAATGTGAATTAGAGCAAATTAAACGGACAGCTGATGCCGTTGGTGGTAGCGTCAGCAGAGACTGCCAGGAACTAATGCAGCAACCTTGGTATCAAGCTGCCGTTGCCAGTCATTCCAATGATGCCTTTTACAAAGCCGCCGCAGCTAAAGTTGAAGAGGAGCTTTACAGTAATTTACCAACTTACATTGCTGTTATTTCTGGCTCTTTTGCTATTAAAGACAAGCCAAATAAGAAAAAACTAAAACTCATCTTGCACTACCCTGGGTATCCGGAGCCAATTGAAGCGACCATTTCTGAAAGTAAGGTGAAGTCATTAAAATTATCTGTGGGTGATTGCTTAGCGGTTAAGGGCGAAGCCGAGCCCAATGATAACAAGCGATTTAAAGTATTAGTTGTTGCAGGCACTGATAAGCAACCTGAAGCATCGCTTTTAAAGCCCTTTACTGAGCGTTGCACAATTGCAAACGCAGGTTTTGCTTTTACCGCCTCTGGAATTTTTATCGATGCCGGCCTGGTTAAAAACCACCACATTCAAAGCGAATGCACAGTGACAGGCATGGCGATAAAAAGCTATGACAGAGCAAAAGAAAAGTGGGGTTGGAAGGCGTTGAAAATAGAGAGCGTTCAATGTTAGCAAGGGATCTGAGAGATCTTCTTTGCTAAAGAAGCGAATGATAAATCTATGCTTTTATGAGATGCTACCACTAATAAAACCGTAGCACTGGCTGTACCCCCTGATTCGATATTACTGGATAACACCATGATTACCTTAATTGAGCTGGATAACTTTAAATCGCTGGTAGATTTTAAATTACCCCTTACCAAGTTTAACTGCCTGGTGGGTATTAACGGTGTTGGTAAATCTACGGTGCTGCAGGGTATCGACTTTATTGCCCAGTTGATGGAAGGCCGGCTTGATAGCTGGCTAAAAGAACGCAATTGGGAGGCGTCTGATCTTAATTCTAAGTTTTCCAGAAAATCGAATATCAGCTTTAAAGTAGTGCTACAGGCCCCGCAGTTTGGCGAGATCAGCTGGAGTGGCAGTGTTAACCGCAGCAGCTTAAAGTGCACCCAGGAAATAGTAGAGCATAACGGTACTAATCTGTTAAAGCTGGAAGATGGCCATTATTACTTAGTATTGAAAAAAGACAGAAAAGAAAGCTTTAGCGTGATGTTTGACTATCAGGGCTCGATTCTGTCGCAGTTAAAAGACGTGCTGATTTCAGACACTCTGGTGCAGCTAAAAACACATATCCTGGCTATTCGCTCACTGGACTTATTATCACCTGAGCAGCTGCGTAGCCGTGCCAGAAGCTCTGACGGTAAGCTTGGCTTGGGTGGGCAAAAACTGTCGGCTTATTTGCATGAGCAAGGTGTGGACGGCCAGCGTAGCCTGAGCGAGCAGTTGTCACAGATCTACCCTAAATTGGAAAGTGTTGGGGTTAAATCGATGATCTCGGGTTGGAAAGATATCGAGATTACCGAAGATTTTTCCGGGCATAAGCTGCGCTCTAAGGCGCGGCATATTAATGATGGCTTGTTACGGTTAATGGCCATTTTGTCTCAGCTGCAAAGCGCGAATGACTTTTTGCTGTTTGATGAAATAGAAAACGGTATTAACCCTGAAATTATCGCGTTTTTGGTGAAAACCCTAGTGGAGACAGAACATCAGGTATTGGTGACCACCCATAGCCCACTGATTTTAAATTATTTAGATGATGAAATAGCCAAAGCCAGCTTGGTGATGCTGTATAAAAATAGCGCTGGCCATACCAGGGCGGTGCGATTATTTGATTTGCCGGCTATGGCTGAAAAGTTAACCGTGATGGGGCCGGGTGAAGTGTTTGCCGACACAGATTTAGTGCAGCTGGCAGAGCAGGCCGAGTTTATTGGCAACCTTGGCCTTATGGGGCAATAAATGCTGTTATTGCTAAGTGGTGAGGGCCCATCAGATCTGGGGCAGGCACAGCGGGAAAAAGCCTGGTGTGAAACGGATGAATTTGACCACGGCCCACTTTGCGCGATGCTGGATAAATTAGCTGAGGCACACCAGGGCCTGCAGTATTCATTATTAGATAGTCAGCAAGTGCTGTTTGCGGCTAAACAACAACTGGCTGGTACCGCCAAAACAGAAAAGCCGAACCGGATGCGTATACCGGGCAATAAGCATGGTAAAGAAACGGCTTACTATTATAAAAATGCGTTGGGCCTGGCCAAGCTGGCGCAGTCTTTAACTGAAGAGCGGCAGCAAAAAGTGGTTGCTGTGTTATTTCGTGATGCCGATGGTACCGTAAGCAGTGGCAGGGGCGAGTGGCAGCAAAAATGGCAATCAATGCAAGACGGTTTCGCCAGTGCAAATTATGCACAGTTAGGTGTGCCCATGCTGGCCAAGCCTAAGTCTGAGGCCTGGCTTATTTGTGCCGTAAAAGCGCAACCTTATCAGCACTGCGCAGCGCTTGAGCAGCGTTCGGGTAATGACGATAGCCCGCACGCACTGAAAGCGGAGCTGGCGCAACTTATCGGTGATACCTCTGCTTTAGCATTAACGCAATTAGTTCATGATGGCCGTATTGACCCGGCACGAATTGATATGCCGTCATTTAACCGGTTTAAGCAAAGCTTTTGCCAAGCGCTGCAGCATGCAGTAAGTTCCGGCAGGTAATTATGAATATCGAGCAACTTGAAAAAGGCTTGTTAGCCAAATTTGCCCAAAGCCGGATAGTGTTTTGGCAAGATAGTGATGGCGAGTTTACCGAGCAGCTAAGTGAGCTTGGCCTCAAGGACATTGAGCTGGTTAACCTTGACCAGCAGTCTTCGTTTGCGGTTAAACATCTTATAGAAAAGCAAACAAGTCAGCTATTTTTGCTGTATTCGGCAAAACCTGAGCCTGTAGCAACTCGGGACTGGTTGTTTGATGTGCGGCTCTACTCGCAGAGCTTTTACGCTGATAGCAGCGCTATGCTGTTAAACGAGCTTGGCATGCGCATGGAGTTTCGCCAGCTTATTGGCCAGTATAAAAAGTTTTTTTCCAGTAAACAGCGCCTGGCAAAACTAAAAAAACTACTACCGGCTAATGCCAGTGCAACCGAGCTGGAACTGAGCATGCTCGCCGTGCTATTGAAAGTTGAAACACCGGGCTTTGTGCCAATACTGCAACAAGCAATGCTGCTGATTGCTGAAGACTTAGAAACATTTAGCCAGGCCGATGCTATTGCAGAAGAGTTACACAAGTTTGATTTAACAGCTGCTTTTACCGCGCTACTGGAGAAAGAGCTGGGTTACCTGACCGAGCCGGAGCAGGGGTTAAACCTGAAAAGCTTGCTGTTTAAATTAATGGCCACGGATTTTTACCATGCACTGGTTAGCGCCGGAGTCGATGCCAACAGCCGCTTGGCACAAAGTTTCAGCCAGTTACTGTTACCGGTAAGTTCGCAAGAGCAACAAGCAGGGCGCAAACGACCTGCGTTTAATTCATCCAAACGGGCTGCTGTAATTAATTTTATCAGCAGCTGGCGTGAAAGCAGGGTATTAAACAATAGCTATAACCTTGCCTCTGCTAAGGTGCAGGAGCAACTGGAAATTAAAGCCCGTCTGGCCGATATTGCCGAGCCGGCTGATGGCAGTACGCGGGTACAACCCGAGCTATTGTTACAGGCGGAAACCTTTGAAGTTGTCGAGCAGGCCATAATAACTATGCTGGCTCGGCAATTACCGGCTTTTGATAGTGCAGAAGTAGAAGCCATTATCTCGAAACGTTTAATGGGCCACTGGTGTTATGTATCTGAGTATTATCAGGCAATATATAAAGCCATCCGCAGTGCCAAAAAGTTTTACGACTTAAAACAAAAATATGCTGAAGGGTTTCAGTTTAGCTCGGCTAAAGCGCTGTATCAGGCATACGAGAATGAGCTATACCGCTTTGATGCCAGTTACCGGGTGTTTTGTGAAAATGCCGTATTTGTTGCCAAGGCCGGCAAAGATGTACTAAAGCTAACCGGCCTGGTGGATGATATTGAAAACCTTTATGTTGATTGGTACCTACATGATTTAGCCATTGCCTGGGGCAAGCTGGTTGATCAAGACACGTTACTTAAAAACTGGCATGTCGCTGGAGTGCCAAATCAGTATCAGTTCTATCAGAAGCAAGTTCGGCATATTTTAGACAGCACGCAGAATAAACGGGTATTTGTAATTATTTCTGATGCACTGCGTTATGAAGTAGCGCATGAAATTATGCAGCAGATTAACGATGAAAAGCGTTTTAAAGCAGAGTTAACTAGCCAGCTGGGCGTGGTGCCCTCTTACACCCAATTAGGCATGGCCGCCTTACTACCCAGTAAAGCGCTAACTGCGCATTTAGGTGCAAGAACAGAGTTTAAAGCCGACGGTATTTCTGTGCATGGTTCGGAAAACCGGCAGAAAATTCTGGCGGCTTACCGTGGCATAGCGGTAAAAGCGCAGGATGTACTTAATTGGACGAATCAGGAAGGGCGGGAAAAAGTAAAAGACGCTGAAGTGGTGTACATCTACCATGATGAAATTGACGCCACCGGTGATAAAGCGGCAACGGAAAACCTGACCTTTCAGGCGTGCCGCGATGCTATCGACAATATCAAAGATCTGATCAGCCGTATTATCAATCGTTTAAACGGCAGCCGGGTGGTGTTAACCGCTGATCATGGCTTTTTGTTCAAAATGACCGATGTAACCGATACCGATAAAACCACATTAAAAACCAAGCCTGCGGGCGCATTGGAAGCTAAAAAGCGCTATGTGATGGGCACAGGGTTACCGACTGATGATTATTACTGGACGGGTAAGATGGCTGTGACAGCTAACCTGGCAGCCGACGGTGATGACCCTGAGTTTATGATCCCGCGTGGTAGCAACCGCTTTAATTTTGTTGGTGGTGCCAAGTTTATTCACGGCGGAATTATGCCGCAGGAAATATGCGTACCGGTAATGCACGTCCGTGAATTGGACACCAAGGCGCAAAGTAAGCATGCCAAGCAACCGGTAAACGTGGTACCGCTTAACAGCCCGATTAAGATTGTCTCTAATATCGACCGTATTCAACTGCTGCAAACCGAAGCTGTAGGAGACAAATACAAAGCGCGTGAGCTGAGCATTTGGATTGAAGACCCCAGCGGCAAAGTGGTTAGCGCCAAAGAAAAAATGTTGTTTGATGCCAGCTCAGATAAGATGGAAGAGCGCAAACAAGCGTTGTCGGTTACATTAAGCGGTACCGGCTTTAGCCGGACTACAGCCTATAAACTGGTGATGTTAGACACCGAGAACAACATGAAGTACAACAGCTTTACAGTGACAATTGATTTAGCCTTTGAAGATGACTTTTTCTGACAAAGGCTGAATTCAGCGCGATAACTGGCGCAAAGATTTTCTACTAGGTCATAAGCAACACGGACAAACAGGGATACAGCATGCAACTGCAGAACGACAACAACAATACACCGCAAGAAGAAGCGCTTGACGGTGAGTTTATTGCAGAAATGGACTTAATGCCCGTTGAAGAACCATTGCTCACGCCGGATGAAAGTGATCGTGCTGCTATCCGCAGCGATGATCTCGATAGCTTGTTAGTTAAAACCTTTAACGGCCGTATTGTGCGTAAAGATTTAACCAAGCAGTTAAAAGAAGGCGCTAATGTGCCGGTTTACGTGCTGGAGTATTTGCTGGGTATGTATTGCTCGGTAGCTGATGACGAGCTGGTAGAAGAAGGCCTGAAAAACGTAAAAAAAATCCTGGCTGACAACTATGTACGCCCCGATGAAGCAGAAAAGATCAAATCACTGATTAAAGAGAAAGGCACCTATAAGATTATAGACAAGGTGTCGGTTAGCCTGAACCAGAAAAAAGACATTTACGAAGCAGCATTATCGAACCTGGGCGTTAAAGATGCGGTTATCCCCGGCAACATAGTTAAAGATAACGAAAAACTGCTAACCGGCGGGATCTGGTGCATTATCACTATCAGTTACCGCTTCGAAGAAGGGCAGAAAACGTCGCCTTTTATGGTGTTTAGCTTAAAGCCTATTCAGATGCCGTCGATGAACATGGATGAACTGTATGCCGCCCGTAAAGCCTACAGCATGGATCAGTGGATGGACTTATTGCTGCGCTCAGTGGGTATGGAGCCGGCGAATTTAAAACACCGCACAAAATGGCACCTGATTGCCCGTATGATCCCCTTTGTTGAGAACAACTATAACGTGTGTGAACTGGGTCCGCGCGGTACCGGTAAATCGCACGTCTATAAAGAGTGCTCACCTAATTCACTGTTGGTATCTGGCGGCCAGACTACCGTTGCCAACCTGTTTTACAACATGTCTACCCGGCAAATTGGTTTAGTGGGTATGTGGGACGTGGTAGCCTTTGACGAGGTAGCCGGTATTCGTTTTAAAGACAAAGACGGCATTCAGATCATGAAAGATTACATGGCATCTGGCTCGTTTTCACGAGGCCGTGATTCCATCGAAGGCAAGGCGTCTATGGTGTTTGTGGGGAACATCGACCATAGCGTTGAAATGCTGGTTAAAACCAGCCATTTGCTGGCGCCGTTTCCGGATGAAATGATCGACTCTGCTTATTTTGACCGCTTTCATGCGTATATCCCTGGCTGGGAAATTCCGAAGATGCGGCCGGAGTTTTTTACTGACCGCTTTGGCTTAATCACTGATTATTTAGCTGAGTATATGCGCGAAATGCGCAAAACCACCTTTGCTGATGCGATAGATAAATTCTTTAAGCTGGGCAATAACCTGAATCAGCGTGATGTAATCGGTGTACGCCGCACAACATCAGGTCTGTTAAAGCTGTTATTTCCAGACGGCAGTTTCAATAAAGAAGATGTCAGAAACTGTTTAACTTACGCGCTGGAAGTGCGTCGTCGGGTAAAAGAGCAGCTGAAAAAAATCGGTGGCATGGAGTTCTTTGATGTGAACTTCAGTTATATCGACAACCAGAGCCTGGAAGAGTTTTTTGTAAACGTGCCGGAGCAGGGTGGTTCAAATCTGATACCCAAGGGCGTGCCCAAACCAGGCGTGGTGCACTTTACCGGCTATGGTGCCACCGGAAAAATCGGTGTTTTTCGTATTGAAACGCAAATGACAGCCGGTAACGGCCGGCACTCTACTTCCGGTTTGGGCTCAGATACTCAGGCTAAAGAGCAGGTAAGAGTTGGCTTTGAGTACTTTAAAGGTAATCTGAACCGAATTAGTGCAACATCTAAGTTTTCTGACCACGAATACCACATGCACTTTATTGACTTGCAAAGCTCGGGCAATTGCCACTCTACCAGCCTGGCATCACTTGTAGCCTGTTGCGCGATATTGCTTAATAAGCCAATGCAAGAGTCTATGGTGGTATTAGGCGACATGACTTTAGGCGGGGTAGTGAACCCGGTAAAAGACCTGGCCAGCTGCATGCAGGTCGCGCTGGAAGCGGGTGCAACCCGGGTATTGTTACCAATGGCCTCAGCTAGTGATATTCCCACTGTACCGGCTGAAACCTTTTCGAAGTTTCAGATCAGTTTTTACAGTGATCCTATCGATGCCGTTTATAAAGCTTTGGGTGTTAGTTGAGTATCTCTAATTTAAGCTTAATGTATAAATTTACATAATTTTGTAGTTAATCTTTGCAGCGCCAGAAACAGATGGTGTAACTGCTTAACTCCTCTGTGTTAGAGGTGGTTAAGCTATTATTGTCGTTAGCTTCTCAGCTAAAAGCGCCAGCGCCTCCTTCCGCTCATCAAAATAATCATGCTGGTTATAAATCCCTTCAACGCCCTGCAGCTTGTGGTTTAAGCAGCGCTCGGCGACATAGCCTGGTACCCCAAGTTGCGCCAGCAGGGTGCGGCAGGTGCGGCGTAAGTCGTGTACTGAGAAGTGCTGTATATCGCCCATTTTGTTCGGTGGCTGTTTCTTTTTGCCGGCTTCATGGCCAAATAGCTTGGTAATGGCACGGTTAAGCGTGTCAGCACCCATATGTGGGTTTTTGCTGATGCGCCGATTGGGGAACACATAAGGCGAACCTGCTGCACGAATTTCCAATTCTTTAAACCAGGTTACGCATAACTCAGGTAGTGGGATAGTTATTCCTACTCCAGATTTACTACGCGCCTTTGGTAACTCCCAAATTCCTGCCTCTAGATCGATCTCTTGCCAACTGGCTTCTGTTAGCTCGCTTTTACGTACGCCAAGCGTGACTAAAAGCGCACAGGCCAGATAATTTTCTCTGGCAAAGCTATCTGTATTTTCCCGAAACACTTTGAATACCTGGGTAAGCTCTTCCAAGGTAAGTGCCCGATCTTTACTTTGCTCTACGCCGCCGGCATCGCTTACGTTAAAGGCACTGGCGGGGTTGGCACCCACCACATCAAGTTTTATGCCGTGGTTAAATAGCTGCTTTAAATACAGCAGGGCGTCATTGGCGGTGGTAGGGCGGCCGGACTCGGTAATGGCCTCGATAATAAACTGGATATCACGCGCGACCACTTTATTGGGCGCGGCAGCGCCGATATGCGGTGCGATATCTTTGCGATACACCCGCTCGGGGATATTCGGATGCTTAAGGCGTTTGATATTGCCTTTATGCCAGTCGGCAAATAAGTCGTCTACGGTTTGCAGTTGTTGCTGCCTAGCACGTTGTTTTAAAAACAGTGGATCAACCTTTTCTACCACTAACTGTTTTTTCTGCATTACAGCTTCAGCCCGCGCTTCGGCTAATGTCATATTGGCGTACTGGCCTAACGTCATCTCGCGGCGTTTGCCGTTGGAGGTATAGCGTAAAAACCAAAATGGCTTGCCGAATTTAGGTACTGTTAGGTATAAACCTTCACCATCGCCAAATCTACCTGGCTCGCCCTTAATTAACGACTCCACCTTCTTTGTAGTTAGGCTACCCATATTCCCTCTCAAATCAGTAAGTTACTTTTTGGTGAATTACCCACCACTTGCGATCTGAGTTAGTCTAACATACCCACCACTTTACCCACCACTTTTTTGTGGCTTGTGGTGGATAAAGGTGGATTTCGGTAGACTTGGTATTTGATTAAGTTATTGAAATTAGATGATTAATGCATCTTGGTGGATGCCGGTAGACATCATTCGATGTTTTGTATCTGCTCTCTCATCTGCTCTATCAAAACCTTCAGCTCCACCGCTGTATTGGTGATCTCGGTTGAAATTGCTTTCGAGGACAAGGTGTTCGCTTCGCGGTTGAATTCCTGCATCATAAAATCGAGGCGGCGGCCTACGGCTCCGCCTTGTTTTAGGCTATGGCGGGTTTCTTTGATATGAGCGTCTAAACGGTCCAGCTCTTCTGCCACGTCAGATTTTTGGGCTAAAAAGGCCATTTCCTGCTCGAGGCGGTTTTGGTCCAGTTCGGCTTTTACTTCCTGCAGGCGGTTGAGCATTTTGTCGCGTTGCCATTGCAGTGCTTGTGGTAAATGGGTGCGCAAGGTGCTGACATGAGTGGAGATTTGATCCAAACGGTCGCGGATCATTTGCTCTATGGCGACACCTTCACGGCCACGGCCTGCAACAAAGTCGACTAAGGCGGCGTCAAAAGCGGCCATCAGTTCGGCTTGTAAGCTGTCGATGTCTTCTTCCTGAGTTTCCATCACGCCAGGCCAACGCAGAATATCAACCACGTTCAGCTGTGCTTTGCCGCTTTGCTCGGCTAAAACACTGGCGCTTTGCATCAGTTGTTTGGCCAAAGCTTCGTTAATTTTTAACTCGCCAGCTGTGTTTGACGCGCTGTATTTCAGGTTGATTTCCAGTTTGCCGC
>Ga0181595_10001924_pt1 | contig 21618 bp, 21 predicted proteins | sample 041ome_7_FD_145604 | JGI IMG/M metagenome (GOLD analysis project Ga0181595, IMG submission 145604) | Coastal salt marsh microbial communities from the Groves Creek Marsh, Skidaway Island, Georgia - 041401AS metaG (spades assembly) | ecosystem: Environmental > Aquatic > Marine > Intertidal zone...
CCGGCTTCGGCCAGGTCCACGGCGATCCCGACAATCAGGATGAGCGCGTGAGCTTCCCCCAGGTGCCAGAAAGCTATGTCCAGTTTCTCGCCGATGAGGGCAAGATCGAAGCGCCCGAAGGCTCGCTTGCTGCCAGCATCAACGGCATCATGGAGCGCCTGAGCAGCGTGCAGATTGATCCCGGCACGCCAATTGCCGATCTGCAGCCGCGCGATCTCGCCGATGGCGAAACGCTCGCCGCCGCCCCGCTGTTTACGGTGACCCATGTGTCTGGCCCGAACTTCGACGTGTTCGGCCCTGGCATGGATGCGCCGGAACGCATCAAGGGCAAGGCCGCCGCCGAAGCGCGCGCCGCCGACCTCGAGAAGGCTATGGCGCACCCGGTCGATGCTCCCACCATCGCTTGGGAGCCTGAAACCGCAACCGAAGACGCCGCGCCCGTCTGATGGCCCGCGCCACGCTGGACGAGCTCGATGATCGCATGAACGCCACCGCGTCCGCGATCCTCGGCTCGCCCATCACCTATACCGTGTTCGGAGAGGCCGCGCAGACGCTGCGGGCCCATGTCACCTATCCCGATGCTGAGGTCGATTTCAACAGCGGCTTGGCGATCCTGCAGGACATCACCGTCGAGATCGACAAGGCGATCCTGCCCGTGAAGCCGAAGCGCGACCATACGGTCGAATTGCCCAAGGCCCCAGGCAGGGTCTGGAACCCGCATGGCGTGCTCAGCAGCCGCAGTGGCGACCAGTGGGTGTTCCGCCTGAAAGAGGTGCGCAATGCCTGACACCGCGCTCGCCAAGGTCGAGGACGCGCTCAAGGCGCTGTTCGAGGCTTATGCGCCGCTCGAGGGCGTGACGTTCCACACCGCGCGCTCGCCGGACGAGGCCTTCGACGAGGAAGACCTTGAGGCTGGAGCGCAGGTGCTGATCCTGACCGATAGCTTCGAGTTCGACCACGATGAATCGCAGGGTCAGACCCAGGTTGACGCCTTGCTGATCTGCGAGGTGATCGAGCTTTCGTCGAGCACGGGCATCGTGACCCGCAACACCCAGGAGGTCATCGCGCACATGATCGCCGCGATCCATGCCGACCGCACGCTCGGCGGCAGGCTCGAGGATCTCGAGGAGCAGAACGTTGCGCCATCGGGCCGCAACGGCATTGACGCCTCGGCCTGCTCGCTGCTGCTCGACACCGTTTTCTACACGCCGCGAGGCGACCTGTTCACCATCGTCGGCCCCGGTGGGCTGACCTTCTAACCACAAGGACATCGCAATGGCCCGCTCCAACGCCGCCCCGGCGAATACTCCCGCTTGCCCGCCGCTTCCGCCCGGCTTTGTCGATTTCGATGCGCTCCACGCTGCCGCCCTTGAAGGCAAGGACCTGGCCGCCGTGATCGCCCCGCCCGCCGAAGCCGCCCAGGCCCCCGCCCCTGAGCCGGACGCCGCCGAGTAATCGGCCCGACCTCCTCGATCTGAAAGGAAGCCATCATGGCCCTGAAAGCCAACAATACCTGCGTGGCGCTCAAGCTGCAGGAATCGGTCGACACCTTTTCCAACCCCAGCTCGACCACCGACGTTCTGCCCGTGTCGCAGCTGGCGTTCGCAATCGCTGGCGTGACCATCGCCAATGACGAATATACCGGCTCGGAAGCCAAGAACGGCGCCGAGGTGTCGGGCAAGAACGCGACGCTTTCCTATCGCGTCAAGATCCGCCCGCCCGGCGGCGCGACGGTGCCGCTGGCCGGCGCGTTCCTGCTCGGCCGCATTCTGGTTGCTGCCAAGATGACCGAGAACCGGATCGGCACCGCCGTCCCGGCATCGGCCGAGGCCCTGGGCAGCGGCTCGACCACGACCGTCGCTGTTCTCGGCTCGGGTGCCGCTGCGACCGCCAACCTCTACAAGGGCCTCGCCCTGACGCTGGCTGGCCTCGGCAGCAACACCCGCTCGCGCCTGACCGCCATCCGGTCCTACGCCGCCGACAGGACGGCGGTGATCATGGAAACGGCCGGCTCGACCATCAGCGGCAACTACCAGATCCCGACCCAGCTGAGCTATCAGCGCAGCGTCGTGGCCGGTGATGCGCCGTTCGCTTCGCAGCGCATCTGGCTCGACGGCCACCGCTACGATCTGGTCAACTGCGTGCTGACCTCGCTGCGCATCGTCATCCCGGCGAGCACCCGCGAGGCTGCGGCCTTCCCCGAACTCGAAGTCAGCTGGGCGGTCACCATCCTGTCCGACGCGGACGAAGCCACGCCGGTGGTTCCCTCGCTCGGCCCGACGCCGAAATGGCGCGATGGCAAGTTCTTCATGGGCGGCCGCGCGACGCCAGGCTCGAACCTCACGCTCGATAGCGGCCTGAGCGTCGGCTATCCGCCGAACCCGAACAAGGAAGAAGGCAACGACGCGCCGCAGCTGATCGAGGCGACGGCATCGCTGACCTTTGAGCGGCACCACAGCCTCAAGGCGGTTGTCGACCATCTCGCCCAGGCCGATGCACAGGCGCAGCACAGCGTCTTTGCGCAGTGGGGCTATACTGCAGGGGGCATCGTCCAGCTGGTCGTGCCCGATGCGCGGTTCAACTATGCCTCGCCGAACCTCGGCGGCGGCTTCATCACCGAGTCCGGCGATATGTTCATCGACGCGCTCGACAAGGGCTTCTGCCTGAACTTCCCCTACCCGGCCTGATCGGCCCGATAACCCTCCAGCCCCCCGGAGATTTCCATGTCTGACCCGATTCCTGCGGAGTCGAGCGAAACGCTCGTCTTCACGCCGCCCCAGCTTGAGGCGAAGATGGAGAACCCGCCGCGGTTCCGTCTGCGCGCAGTCGAGATGCGCGAGAAGCGCTTCTTCGACCGGCTGATGATCGAGGAGGGTGTGCGCCAGCACAGCACCGATGCCTTCCGCGCCGAAATCCTGCGCGGCATCGAGGCGACCGCGACGCCGGAGAACGCCGCCGAACTGGAACCGCGCCTCAAGGCCTTCTGGGAAGCGCTGGACGATCACACAAAGGAACAGGCCGACCTCCCCTCCGATCAACGCACCGCGTTCGAGCATCCCGACAAGGACAAGATCGAGACGCTTGGCGAGCGCGTCGCCGACGCATGGCCTCCGCTGCGCCAGATGACCGCCGACAATGCCGATGCAGCCGCGATGCTGCCGCTCATCGCTGTTGCGGTTGCGGTATCGGGCTGGAGCAATCTGGACGCCCAGTTCGACAAGGACCGGGGGTTCATCACCGTCGATAGCGCGACCAGCGTGATGGATGCCCTGCGCAAGCTCGACGAGCAGCACAATCTCAGCCCGGGCCTGTCCTGGCTGCAGCTGACCACCAAGGCGCTCGGCCGCATCTTTCTGGACAAGGAACAGGAAAAAAACTCCGCATCGCCGTCGCCATCCAGCAGTCCCCCGTCGAATACGAAGACGGATGGCACGGGCTCACCAGCTGGTCAGTCCCCGGAGTCGACGGCGAATTCGACCGAAACCCCAAGCACCTGATCGGCGACGCCGAATGGAACGTGCTCTCCCTCTACAACCGCTGCGACATGGGCATGGCGGGCAGGGTCTGGCCGGACGGCAGATCACTGCTCGACCAGCCCTGTCTGCTGGTGCAGGCCTTCGACGTGATCTCGTCGGCGCGCGCGGTCGTGAAGAAGGCGCTCGACGGTGATTAGCGCCAAGCTGTCCGGCCCGCCTATGGGTCGGTTCGAGGAATTCCGGCGCTTTGCCCGGCAACGGTTCGAGCGGGCCGCACTGATCGCCACCGACAAGGGCGCGGCCATTGCGAAGTCCGACCTGCGCAGCGCGATGGGCGAGGCGCGGCTCGGGCGGCTTGGACAGGCGATCGGGTCGGGCTCCGACCTGCGCAAGAACGGTCGCGTCAAGAGCTATGGCCCCGGGCGCTTCTCCGCATCCGGCTGGCTGTTCGTCCGCTCGCGTTCCGAACGCACGCTCGGCGCGATCAAGGCCTATACTCAGGGCGCCGATATCCGCCCGGTGCGCGGCCGCTGGCTCTGGATCGCGACCGACGAAATCAATCGCCTCGCTGGCAGTAACCGGCAGGGCAATGGCTTCCGCATGACGCCCGCGCTCTACCGCGCCAACGGGTTCGAGAAGAAGATCGGCCCGCTGGTCGAGATCGAGGGCCAGTCCGGTGCCCCGGTCCTCATCGTGCGCAATGTCGGTGTCAACGCGGCGGGCAAGAAGCGCCAGGCGAAGTCGCTAACCAAGCGCGGTGCACCTCGCAAGGGCCAGATTGCCGTCGACCAGATCGTCGCCTTCTACGCGATCCCGCGCACCTCGCGGGCTGCTCGCGTCGATGTCCACCAGATTATCACCAGCGTCCAGAACCGGATGCCGGAACTCATTTCGCAGGCTCTGGGGCCAGTATGACCAACCACGGGAAGGATGAAGGATGAGCAACGAGTTCCCCGCCTTCATCAAGGCTGAATATGTCGAGGGCGATGCGTTCAGCCGGTTCCAGCGCGACCTCCAGCAGGCCACCGACGGCTTCAAGCGGAAATTCGCCGAGGCTGGCCAAGAGGCGCAGCGCGCGGTCAGCCAGGCCCTTTCGCTTCCCCGCAACAATTTCGGTTCGCTCGACCTCAACGTGCCGCAACTGCGCGCCGCTGCCGAGGCACAGCAGGCCCGCGCTATCGCCGCACGCGAGGTGGCGCAGGCGACGGCGTTGGCCGCGAAAGCCGAGGGCGACTATTCCGCGAATGCGCGAGCCGCGATTGCCGCCACTCAGGCGCTCGCGCGCGAGGAGGAGCAGGCCGCCCAAGCCGCGCGCGCCCATGCGGACGCCGCCGAGCAGGTCCAGCGCGCACTCAATCTGCAGCGCTCGGCTACCGATGCCGTCATCCAGACGACGCGCCGCGGCACGACGGCGAACCAGATCAACACCGAAAGCCAGCGCGCAAATCGCTTCGCCATGATCCAGGCTGGCCAGCAGCTGCAGGACATCACCGTCTCGCTGCAATCGGGCCAGCGCGCGACCACGGTGTTCGCCCAGCAGCTTCCCCAGCTCGCCTTCGCGTTCACCGATGTCGGCGGCAAGGTCGGCCAGGTCGCGCAATTCCTCGCTGGCCCTTGGGGTGTTGCGGTATTCGCTGGCGTCACCGCGCTCGGCTTCTTGATCGAGCGGCTGGTTGAAACCTCTGACTTCATGAAAAGCACCGGCGACGAGGCGGAGCGGACAAGCAACCGGATCGCATCTGCGATGCAGCGCTTGACCGCATTTGGCCAGGCTGCGAGTGAAATCACAAAGGTTTTCACGGACTCCTCTGAGGTCCGCATCGATGCGGCGGCGAAGGAGGCCCGGGCGGCGCGGCTGGAAATCGATGCGCAGCGTGCGCGTCAAGAAGCGGCACGCCCTGGCCTGAGTGCGGAAAAGGAGTTCACTGATCGCCGCGCTCTGGCAATCAAGCGGGCACAGGCTGCCGAAGCCGAGGCGAAGGCACTGCGTTCCGAGGCAGCAGCACAAAAGGCATCCGCAGATGCGGCACTCAGAGCTGTTGACCTGCAAAAGCGAAATGACGAGATCATCCGGGCAACCGGAGCCGTCGCCAGTGGTGGCGGCGGAGGCGGAGGCTCGCGCAGGCTTGGTGGCGGTGGAGGCGTAGATCGCACGGCCGCTGATGCCGCGCGCGAACTCCAGCAACTGGAAAGCAAGATTCAGTCGCTGGAAGCGCAACTTGATCCCGCAACCAATGCCGCGCGCGAGTTCGCGGATGCGCTTGAGGCTATCAACACGGCTGCAGAGCGGGGAGTTATCTCGACGGGTCGCGCTCAGGAACTCTCGACAGCAGCGATCTTCGCGCAGGACCGTCGCGAAAAAGCCCAGCAGGCAGCTGAGGTTGACCAGTTCATGCAGCGATACACGCCGGTCGATCTCACCGGGATCGTCGAGAGCTCAGAAGAATACACTCGACGCATTTCCCAAGGTTGGAAAAGCGTTCAGGATGATGCAGCCAATGATTTTTTCCGGGGGCTGCAGGGCCTTGATATCGGACGCCGCCTGTTTTCAGGTCGTGGCATAACAGACCTTGGCCGCGGATTAGCCAGTGGCCAGCTTACGCTTGGCAATATGGAGTTCTCTGAGTCCTTCTCAAAAGCGTTCAGCAAATCGCTCAAGGACCTAGGCGAAATTTTCAACGACGCTCTGACAAAGGTTATGGGGCCGAACAGCAGCAAGATTGGCGACGCGTTTGGCAAGGCCTTTGCTGGCGCTGAAATCGGGACCATGACCTCTGACCTATTGGAAGGCCTGGGTGTGCAGAACAGCAAGCTCGGGTCGCAGATCGGCGGGGCCATCGGCTCGGCATTTGGTCCGATCGGGTCCCTCATTGGCTCGGTCATCGGAGGCTTGGGCGTCGAGGCATTGAAGCCTGCAAAGCGCGGCTCTGCGACCATCGGCGGCTCTGGCGGCAATCTCATCATCTCGAGCACGCGCGGCAACAGCCAGTCGCGCATCAAGCAATCGACCCAGACGGCCGATGAGGCGATCACGACTCTCGAGCGCATTGCGCAGGCACTGGGCGGCACGATCGACGCATCGCGGGGCGCGGTGAGCATTGGCGTTCGCGACAAGAATTTCCGCGTCGACACCAGTGGCCGCGGCATCACCAAGACCAAGAAGGGTGCCGTGGACTTCGGTGATGACAGCGCAGCGGCTATTCGGTTCGCCACGCTCGACCTCATTCAGGACGGCGTGGTGCAGGGCATCCGCGCATCGACGCAGCGCATCCTGCAAAGCGGCAAGGATCTGGAAAGCGCCATCCAGAAGGCGGTCGATTTCCAGAGCGTTTTCGACCGGCTGCAAGAGCGGGTCGATCCCGTTGGCGCCGCGATCACCCGGGTCGAGAAGGAGTTCACCCGCCTGCGCCAGATTTTTGGCGAGGCGGCCGCGAGCGCCGAGGAATATGCCGATCTCGAAAAGCTCTACCAGCTGGAACGGCAGGACGCGATCAAGGAGGCGAACGAGCGCGTGCTCGGCTCGATGAAGGCGCTGCTCGACGATCTCAGGTTCGGCGATAACGGCCGGTCCCTGCGCGACCGTCTCGCGGCGGCTCAGGCCAAGTTCGATCCTCTCGCCGCGCGCGTGCAGGCTGGCGACATCACCGCCTATGACGACTTCGCCGAGGCCGCGCGCGCTCTGCTGGACATCCAGCGGCAGTTCAGCGGCAGTCAAACCGCGTTCTTCGAGCTGCAGGACAAGATCACGGCCATCACCGCCAAGGTCGTCGAGGGCGGCAACGTCACGTCGATTCTGTCCGGCTCGACGCCGACGGCGCAGCAGCAGGCGCAGCAGGCCTATGATGGCTCGAATGTGGTCAACGCGATCGATCGCCAGACGCAGGAGCTCGCCCGCATCCTGACCCAGGTTGTCGGCGGCACGCTGGTTGCGATCAACGACAACGTTGCGGGAGGTCCGATCACTGGCGGCCGCACTGCCATCCCCGGCTTCTTCGCCCAGGAAATCCGGCAAATCTGACCATGCACGTCCTGATCGAGATCCAGCCCCTCAACAAGAGCACGGGGGCCAGAGAAGCCGTGCGCGTGTCGTCCGCGCAGGACCGGCGCATTACCGGCCTGAGCGGTTCGGTGTGGGTCCCTGCCCTGCTGCAGCCGCCCGTCCTTACCATCCGGCTGTTCGACGGCGATTTCAGTTCGGCGGTCGACCCGGGCAGCGCGACGTTCACGATCAACCTGACCGAGGTGGTCAAGACCTATCCGAACGTGGCCGACTATCTCTGGGCGGGCGCGCCGGTCAGCGTCTATGCCGAGGAGCCCGGCACCGCATGGCCCTGGGCTCGGCGCTTTGTCGGGAAGATCAGGCGGTTCGAGAAGACGGCCAAGCGCCTGCAGCTGGCCGCCGAGGTCGATACCGCCGCGCTCGAGAAGGACGTGCTCTACCTCAAATATGCGGGCACGACCGGCCTTGAAGGCGGTGCCGATCTCAAGGACCGCCCGCGCCCATGGGTATGGGGGCACGTCAAGGGCATCGAGCCGATCCAGATCGACATCGATAATTCGGTGTTCCAGGTCAGCGGCTATGGCCCCATCGGCGGCATCCCGGCGCTTTATGAGCGCGGTGCCAATTTCGGCGACAGCATGGGCGACCATGCCGATTATGCCGCGCTGGTCGCCGCGACGATCCCGCCGGGCCGCTGGGCGACGTGCCTGGCGCAGGGCCTGTTCCGGCTGGGCGCGCCGCCTTTCGGTGTCATCACCGCCGATGTGCAGGGGCACAAGGTCGGCGGGTCGGTCCCGCGCCGCACCGGGTTCATCATCCGCGCCATCGCGGCCGCGCTCGGCATCCCGAACGACAGCATCGACGCCGACTCGCTCAACGCGCTCGACGCCGCCGTTCCGCGCAACGTCAACATCTATCTGACCGAGCAGGAAGAATTCATCGATCTGGCGCAGCGGCTCTGCCTGCCTTGCAACGCCTATTCGGGCATGTCGTGGAGCGGCAAGTTCTTCGCCGTGCGCCCGGTGTTCGGTTCGTCCGCGATGACCCTGCACGGCCAGGGGCGCGCCGACCCGCAGGTCATCGACATGGCCGAGGGTGGGGTCAACCCGCCGTTCAAGAAGACGGTCTTCGGTGCCGACCGCTGCTGGCGCGTGCACACCACGACCGATATCGCCTATCAGGACATCCTGGTCGATCGCGGCCGGTATCAGGCAGGCGAAACCTATCGCGCGGGCAACATCGTCGACCTCGCCGACGGCTCGCGCTGGATCTACACGGCGGACACCGCAAGCTCGGGCAATGCGCCGGCAGCGGGCAGCGCGTTCTGGACGCTGATCTCGGATCAGGTGCAGCCGGTCTATCTCGACGGCACCACGATGGAGGATTTGAAGCCGGCAGAACCGGGCGCGACCGAGGGTGCGGTCATCCCGACGCCTGGCAGTGGTGCACCGGGCAACATCAAGGACGAGAACGGCAATATCCGCGAATCGGCGCAGCTGCTGAACAGCTCGCTGCTGCCGACACAGGGCGGCCGCATCGGCTATCAGGGGCAGAGCGGCTTTGTCGAGGTGATGCGCCTGACGCCGCGTATTCTGGACGCGGCCGAGGCGACGCTCGAAAAGCAGCTCGACAACAATATCGACAATCTGCGGCGCGCGGTCGTGCTGGCACTCAGCCAGACAAACGGCATCCGCACGACGCTGAGCAAGGCGGGCATCTATGAAGACCCGGCCAATGGTCAGATCCAGATCAGCGCGATCGACCAGACACGCGAGCGGTTGAACCAGGTCAGCATCATTCTGGACGCGCAGGCGGCCACGATCACCACCAAGGCCAGCGTCAACTATGTCGACGAGCAGATCATCCTGGCCGTGCTCAATCCCGAGCAGGCGGCGGAGCTCGGCCCGCTCATCACTCGGCTGACCAACGCCGAAACCACGATCAGCGGCTTGCAGGCATCGATCGTGACCAAGGCGTCGGTTGCGGACCTCAACGCGCTCGGCGGGCGTGTGACCGAGGCCGAGCTCGACATCGACGCGCTGCAGGGCGAGATCACGCTTAAGGTGGACAACACCACGTTCGATGCGCTGGCAGACCGCGTGAGCAGCGCCGAGACGCAGCTCGAGGCGATACCCGACGCTGCCACGATCACGAATTCGGTCTCGGCCGCGCGCTACCTGCAGCGACAGATCGACGAGAAGACCGATGCGAACATCCTGGGGCTCATTCTGGGCGACCGGACCAGGCGCGAACAGGTTGCGGCCATTGCAGCTGCCCGCAGTGAGCTCGGCGCGCGGATTACCGAAGAAGGCCAGGCGCAAACTAGGTCCGTGCTGACGCTGCAGTCCAGGGTCGGTGCGGCCGAAAGCCAGATCGCGTCGGAAATCATCACGCGCGCCGACCAGTTCGGAGCGCTGGGCGCATCGATCTTTCAGGTCAATGCCGCGCTGACGCAGGAGGTCGCCGATCGTGAGAGCGCGGTCGAGGAGGTGAACGCCCGCGTAACCGAGGTCGACGAGGCCAGCGTCCAGCGCGACGGCGCGACCCGCGCGCTGATCACCCGCGAGGCGCTTGCACTGCGCGGCACGCAGATCGAGGCCGACCAGTTCAAGGACAGCGTTATCAGCGGGCTCGTGCAGGCCGGTCGAAAGTCGAGGAGGGACGCGGCGCAGATCGCGTTCGTTCGCGAGGAGTTTACCAGCCAGATCACCGACCTGAACCGCGGCTTTTCATCCAGCCTGTTCGCGCTCGGCCTGCGCATCGGCGAAGCGGAGGGCTCAATCCGCGAGCTCGATCGGGTCGTCATCGAGAACAACACCACGCTGGTCCAGTCCATTGATACGCTGACGCTGAGCACGACCGTATTGAGCGGCACCGTGTCGACAATCAGCGGCGACCTTTCGAGCACGATCGGCCGCGTTGATGAGGTGGAAAGCGGCCTGTCCGGTGTGCCGACGCTCATCGAGGGCGCTATCACGTCTGAGCGAGTGCTCTGGCAGGAGGGCGACAGCATCATCGCTGGCAACCTGGCAACACTGACCACGACGGTTGGCGAGAACACCGCAACGCTGGTCACTTATGGCGAGAGCATCGACGGACTGCTCGCCAATTACGGCCTCAAGATCGACATCAACGGCCGGATCACCGGCTATGGGGTCAACGCCTCGCCCACCGCCACCATCATGCGCTTCCTCATGGACGCGGTGCAGTTCATCGACCCGACCACGGGCGATGTCTATCTTGGCGCGGACGCCAGCGGCAAGCTGAGCCTGCGCAACGGCACGATCCAGATGGACAACGGCGTCAGGATGCTGGTCATCGGCCTGGGGTTCGGCGTCGACAACAAGTTCATCTTCTGGGCGGGCCCTTCCAAGGCCATCAACCTGTGCGACGAGGCGAGCGGCATCTTCTGGATCGACGTTGACGGCGGAGCTTTTTTCGGCGGGCGGCTCTCGATCGACCTCTACAAGAACAGCATCGAGGGAACTTCGACGGCCAGCAATGCGCAGGCGCAGGTTGGCCCGTTCATTACCGAGGGCAAGGCGAAGCAAATCGAGATTGGCTATGCCTATCGCCGCCTCGTCCAGATCACGGACGCCTTTGCCTATACCGGCACGCCACAAGCCACCCTGCGCGTCGAGCGCCGGATCGGCACGGGTGACTGGACCAATATCGGCGAGTTCACCTTCAACGGCACGGCATCGGGTGAGGATGGCTTCGGCCCTTCGGAGCCTGGATCGGCGCTGATCGAAATCCGCGGCGGCAACAGCTTCACGGACAGCACGCCGGGCACAGCCGACCGCTCCTATCGCGCCAGCATCATCAGCCGCTCGGTGGCCGGGCTCACGTCGACCGTGAGCCTCGAGGACAGCCTTTCGCAAAGGATCACCATCGTCGTGACCGAAGATAGACGGTCGCCGGTGCTGTGACCTCGATTTCCTAAAGGAGTAACCATCAATGGTTGGCATTTACAGCGAAGGCACGATCAACATCACCAGCGGCACCACCGCGCTTACAGGTGTCGGGACTGCATGGGTTACCGCGCAGATTCAGCCCGGCGAGATCGTGCAGTTCTATGACGAAATCGGCCCGTATGAGATCGCATCGGTCAACAGCAACACGTCGATCACGCTGACGCGGCCGCGCGTCGGCGGCAACCTTACCGGCGCGAACTATCAGATCGTGCCCATCCGCGGCATCGACCGCGGCAGGGAGCAGCAGCTTTCCGCGCTGATCAACACCTATGAGGATGTGACGCTCGGCCCCGGCCTAGGCATCTTTGCTCGCGGCACGGAATCGCTGCCCGCTGTCCGCATTTCGGAGGACCAGGACACTGGCTTCGATAGCCTCGGGGCCAACCTGGCGGCGATCATCGCCGGCGGCTCGCGTCGCATTGTCGCCGACGGCGGAAACAACGTCATGGTCGGCGGCGCGACCACGGCTGCCTATGGGGCGGTCAACCGAACCACGCTGCAGCTTGATGGTGTCGCGGGTGCGCTGTTCGCCTTCCGCACGGCCAGCACCAACCGCGGTTATATCTTAACCACTACCGACCAGATCCTGCTCGAGGCCGAGCCCGTCGCCGAGCTCAAGCTGAGCACGCTCGGGGCTAAACCGATCATTGTTGCAACCTCGAACGTGGAGCGGTTCAAGTTTCACGAGACCGGCCCTCTACTCGGAGGCAAGACCGCACCGGACACGACCGTTCAGGGTGTCGAGATCAACCCGAGCGGCACTTTCTCCGCTACCAGCGTCAACACTTTCGGCGGCTATTTCAATCGCCTGAGTTCAGACGGCGCAGTCGTGTCCTTCGCTCGCCAAGGCACGGAGGTCGGCAGCATCTCGGTCACCACGACCGCGACCGCCTACAACACCAGCTCCGACTATCGCCTCAAGGAAAACCTGGAGCCGCTGACCGGCTCGGGCGATTTCATTGACGCGCTGAACCCGGTGCGCGGAAACTGGAAGAACGAGAGCCAGGACACCTTCATCGGCCTGATCGCCCATGAGGTGCAGGAGGTGTGCGAAACGCCCGTCGCGACCGGGGAGAAGGACGGCGAGGAAAAACAGACGCTGGCCTACGGCGCACCGGAAATCATGGCTCACATGATCGCGGAGCTCAAATCGCTCCGCGCGCGGATGGTGCAGATCGAAGGCGAGATGGGGCTGGCGAAGGCCCGGATCGCAACATTGGAAGCGGCGGAATGACCAGCGACGCCGATCTCACCCACAAGGCGATGCTGGATGGCATCAATCGCCTTGCCGAGGACATGCGCGAGATGCGCACCGACATGAAGAAGGAGCTGGGCGAGTTGCGCCAGATTAGCGAGCGGCTCGTCAAGATCGAAACGCGCCTTGAGGACATCCAGGAACTCAAGACCGAGAACCTGGCGATCAAGGCCGAACTTGCCCTGCTCAAGGCCGACCTCAACAAGCGCGACGGCGAGCGGGGGATGCTGGCCACCATCCTGAAATCGCCGCTGTCCTATCTCATCGCGGCGGGCGCTGGGCTCATCGCGTGGCTCAAGGGAGGAGTGTGATGATCCGCGAACTTCAACAGCGCCTGCTGGCCGCTGGCTACGACCCCGGTGCGATCGATGGCATCAACGGGCCGCGCACCATGACGGCACTGTGCCTGTATATGTCGCGAGGGCAAAACCGGGCGAATTGCGAGGGCATCGGGGCATCTTTGGCCCAGCACGGCGGCTCATATGCCATATTTACCCCGCTGCGCCTGACGCACTTCATGGGCCAGCTGGCGCACGAATCCGGCCTTTTTCGCTACATGGAGGAGATCGCCAGCGGTGCGGCCTATGAGGGCAGGCGCGATCTCGGCAACACCAGCAAGGGCGATGGCCGGCGCTACAAGGGTCGCGGGCCAATCCAGCTGACGGGCCGCGCCAATTATCGCACCGTCGGCGCCCGCCTTGGCTTGCCGCTGGAGGCGGAACCGACACTGGCCGCGCAGCCCGCCATCGGCCTGCGCATAGCGCTCGATTACTGGCAATCACGCAAGATCAACGCGGCTGCCGATGCCGACGACATCATGCGCGTCACCCGGCTCATCAACGGCGGGACAAATGGCCTCGCCGATCGCATCGCGCAGACCAACCGCGCACGGAAGCTCATGCTCTAATCCATCGAAAGGAACGATACCATGGCAGAACAGACTCCGATCATCGTCACCGACAACACCCTCGAGGGTCAGGCCAGCACGCTGCTGCGCTACCTGCTCGCCTCGGGCGGTGCATTCGCGCTGGGCAAGGGCTGGATCGACGATGCAACGCTGCAGTTTATCACCGCGCTGGTGACGGTCGCACTGCCGATGGGCTGGGGCATCTGGCGCACCTACACCGCCAAGCAGAAGCTGATCCAGACCGCACAGTTCGCGCCGGATTCGGTCGCGCAGGTCATCCACAAATGAACTGGCTGCTGCTGCCGTTCATCGGCCTGAGCAAGCTGGTCCGCTGGCTGCTCGGGTTGGCGCGCGAATATCCTTGGCAGACGGCCGTGATCGTTCTCGCCGGCGCGCTGGTCCTCCTGATGCGCCAATGGGGCATCGATCACCGCGACCTGACCGATCAGCTCAGTGAAGCCAACGGCACGATCGCCGAGGAACGCCGCGCGCACGAACAGACCGTCGAGAACATCATGAAGGGTCGGGAGGCCGCCCGCGCGCTCGACGAACAGAACGCCGCGCGCGTCGCTGCCCAAGCCGCCGCCATCAACGAAAGGACGATCCGTGAACTGGAAACTCGCACCCGCACTTATGCTGCCCGCGCTGACCGCCTGCGCGCACGGCTCGCAGCCCTTGAAGCCGGTGACGGTGGTGGCGGAAACGCGCCAGTGCCCGGTGATCCCGACGCCACCTGCCGAGCTCTTGGTGCCGCCGACTGTGCGGACCTTGTTGCCAGAATAGCCGATGGTCAGGCCAGCATCGACCGGCTGGTCGCGCTGCAGGCCTGGGCGCGCGAGGTCAGCGCGATCGATGTCAACGGAGAGCCTGAATAATGCCAGCCACCCCCGCCCGTATCGGCTTCATCCTGCAGGAATTCCGCAAGGTCACCGTCGAATCGCCGTCCGTCGCCACGAAATATGGCGACCAGGCGCGCGACAGCGACGATCCGGTCGAGACGTTCTTCGACAGCACATCCGATGCGCTGGCCATGGCGCAGGAGCGGCAGGATCTGCTCGACGGCGACCGGCGCCAGTTTCGCGCGACGGCGGCCGGTGTCGGCGAGGTGCTGGCGCTGGACTATTCCGCCGTCACCCCGACCGTGCGCGTCGTCAACCCGGAGCTCGATGTCGACCAGGACGCCATCGTCATCGAGCTTTCCGTCGATTTCGGCAACGGCCGCCAGACCATCACCACATGGGGATAAGACATGCCCACCATTCAGAAGCCCATATTCGTGATTCCGCACGCGCTCGGCACCGTCACAACCGGGAACGAGGTCGCCGGCCATCCTGCCATCCATCTCGGCAGGCACGAAGCGATGGGCCTCACATGGAAGACCAGTAACGCCTCGAACGTCTGGGTGCGCGGCGATTTCGGTGTGAACCGCCCGGTCAGCTTCGTCTCGATCATCTCGGCCAATGCCATCGCGGCAACCGATATCCGGCTGCGCCTGGGCGCTTCGCAATCCGCGGTCGACGGCACGGCGGTCTATGACAGCGGCGAGGTCGACTTCATCTCGCCATCGATCCAGCGGGAGGATGGTCTCTACCATTCGTTCCTGCGGCTGAGCGTCCCTGTCTGGCAGCGCTGGTGGCGCATCGACATCACGAACCATACCGGCGCGTTCGAGGCAGCCGCGCTGGTCATCGGCGACGTGATCGAGACGCCGTGCTTCTACAATCAGGATTGGGAATTCGGCATCGAGGACCTGCGCCAGGTCGAGATCAACCGCTGGGGCGTGTTCGACCGGCAGGACGGCATCGTGCTGCGGCGTCTCGACTTCACCCTGTCCTGGGTCAGCGAGGCGGTGTTCGAGAGCACCTTCCGCCCGATGCATGAAAAGCTGGGGCAGACCGGGATGGTCTATATCTGCTTCGACCCGGAGCCGACCACATATCGCCAGGCCCGGACCTATTTCGGCCTGTTCCGGCAACCGACGTTCGCCAAGGCGACGCGCAAGGCCCGGACCTTCTCTCACGAATATCAGATCCGCTCGCTGATCTGATTGCGGTCAGGCCGGTGGTCGGGGGGCCGATCCGGTCGGCGCGGCGCGTTCCGTGACAGGGGCGCGCCGCGTTCGCCGCTTGAGTATATTCAGTTTGCGGTGCCAAGTCCGCCGATAGGGGGGTGCCTATTCCCCCGATAGCCCCTCAATCAACCCAGACCGAAGTGTTCCAGCCGAGTTTCTTGGTCAGCCCTAGCGTGCCGCTATCCCAGTCCCAGAACTCCATGATTTCGGCGCGCTGCGCCGCCTGATCTTCCTGCGGCTTGGCAACATGAACCTTCACCAGGTCTCTCTCCCGGTCATCCAGCGCATAGCTCGTATCGACCGCCACGAGCGCGCCGCCCTGCGTCTCGATAAGCTCCCGGCGCTTGGACCGGCCATTAGGGGTCCTGTGCTCATCCTCCCAGATCACCCGGCCCATAAACCCGGTGCGCGGTCCAGCGGTAGGGAGAATGTCGAACCGCTCCCATTCATGCCCCGCCTGGGCGATCTTGATGGCCTTGTGCAGCGCCTGGGCGGCTTCCGCGATGATCTTGCCAGCCTGATCCGGCGCAAGCTTCATGGCGAGCTGGAGATTGTCGATCATGCGGTCGAATTTCTTGGGCTTTTTATCAATTACATAGCGCCCAATAGGTTCGCCTGGTTTGCGGCTCGGGTCATTCAGGATTGCAGTTATCCTAACGTCCACTTCGCGCGGTTTCATGGTGGGGTGTTTGGGCTTCGTCATGCTGCATCCTTCCATTGAACGCCCTTGCCGGGCACATATCGCGCGTGCTTGACCTTCAACCACGCATCGCTCCGACCCCGCCGATAGGGGGCCTCAGCATCCTTCAAAACAAGGCCTTCTCCGCCGCTGATCCATACCCGGTTCGCCAGCGCCTCGATATCGGCCCGATCGGCGACCCATTCATCGGCCAGTATTTCCACGGGAGGGGCATCAGGCTCGCGGCCATGGCTTCCGGGCCGATATTCCCACGAAAGGGGGTGCTCGGGCACGGCCGCCCAGAGATCCGCCAGCCAAGCCTTGCGCTGGTATAGCGGCCGATCGCTGCCCCCTGCCCGCCATTCCGCATCGGTGAGGCAGTCGAACAGGTGGAACGTGCCAGCCTCTCCCCCCGTCTTGTGCCCGCGCTCACACCATGCCTTGGTGGCGGCTAAGGTGCCGTCGACAATGAATTCGCCATCAAGGAATAGGCTGCAACCCGCCACAGCTTCCAAGATGGCCAATTCGTGCAGGATGTGCCCAACGCCCTCAATAGCATGGCCGTTTCTTGTCCAGAGCCCCGGCTTGCCTGCCCTGCCCCGGAAATAGCCCGCGCGCCATCCATCGACCTTGACTTCTGCCATCATCCCGCCGCTGGGCAGATACTGCCCGTTCCATCGGCCGGCGAGCTGGAATAGTTCGGCGGTCACGATGAGGTGCCCTGCGGGACGGTGCGCAGCGCCCGCTTGAGCACTATCAGGCAATCCAGCAAATCGCGGCGCTTGGTCCAGTGCCCGACATTGAGCGTGAGCCTGTCGAGCGCGTAACTGTCGCTCGGCGTCGTGACTTCACTGGGATAGCTAATCCAGTGGTCAATTTCTTCCGTGGACCCATAATCGGTCAGGATGTAAGATAGCGGCTCACCGCAAACTGAACAGTGCTCGGTGTGGTCGCATTCACCGTTTATGGTTGCCGAAATTCCGTCCCAGAATGCATCCTCTAGGTCGGTGTGCCGATAGGACGGTTTATCAGGATCGATCAGGGGGCCAAGCCCGAACTCTTTTGCCCGCGCCTCTATAGCGTGGTGACGGCAAAGACTTTCGCCGCTGTCGCTTTCTAGCCAATAGACTGGCCCAGGCTCGATAGGCGGCACGATCTCCGCAAGCTTCCGTGCCAGATCGCGAACGCGGCCTGCGAGAATTCGCGCGCGCTTGTCGGTTGTCTGAATGTCCATCGTCATATTCCCTCGATAGATAGGGCAGGCCTGGACCCGCCCCATATTCACCCGATAGCACTATGCGCGGCGCGTTGTGCTCGCCATGCGCTTGCTTGCAAGCCATTCCTGAACGTCAGTAGGGTCATACCGCACCATACGCCCGATCTTGTAATATGGGCATCCGGTGCCCTTGTTCCTGTCCGCCCGAACCTTCGCGACGGTGCAGCCAAGGATTTCTGCCACGCGATGTTCATCGATCATGCCGTGAGGAATGTGATCAGTATTGTGCGTTGTCATCGTTTCACTCCGTTTGTGTTGGTGATAGGTCGAAGCATCACGTCAATGTTCGTTTGGGGATAGTCCAAAGTCCGACCAATTTTTTGGACTAACCAGAATCCCCAAATATCAGTGCCTTGCAGCCCTATGCCGCGATAGCCCCAGGCGCGACCAGCGCGAGCGGCGCGGACAACAACCCCGCCGCGCGCAAAGCCGCTTCTGCCCTGGTGACGCGCCCGATCATCGCTTCCAGCTGGTCGCCGCCGCGCTCGCACATCGCTTTCATTCGCGCGTTCTGCTCTCGCAGGCTGGCGACGGTGGCGCGCAATTCCCGCGCTTCATCGATAAGCCTGGTTTCATCCGTCGACCGCAAGGGGTTTGTCGGATCGGCAAGCGAGCGCTTGAGCAAGGCGAGCTCGGCGCGGGCGGCGTTGCGTTCATCGATCGCGAGCGCAAGGCCCGCGTTCGCCTGGTCGGCCGTCTGGCGCATGGCGTCGCGCTGGTCGCGCGCTTGGGTGAGTGCATCACGGGCATAGGCATTGACCCGGCGCTGACTGTGCGCTGACTGGATTCGGGCATTCAACTGGCGATTGCGCCGGTCGATTTTCGCTTTGAGCGCCCGGATGATCATTGCAGATTCCGAACGCGCAAGCTGGGCAGCTTCGCCGGCATCGCGCCGCGCGCGCCGTTCCTGCCATGCCCGTCGGATCGCCCGTTCGTGCGCTGGCGTGCGCTTGGGACGCGCCGCGACATCATCGCCCGTCATGGGCGCGGCCTGGGTCTGCTGCAGCGCCTTGACCGCCAATTCCAGCGCATCAATCCGCGCGGCGAGATCATCACCGGGCATAATCTCGACGGGAGGGGCGATTTCCGGGGCGCTGGACGCGATTTCAGCATCCGGCGCGGTATCGGGTGCGCTTTCGGGCTGGACAGGCTCAGCGGCCAGATTTTCCGGTGCCGGTTCATCGATAGGGGCCGGGCTTTCCATTGCGGCGATAGGCTCGACCGCGCCGCGCTCGATTTCGGCCCGCGTGACCATGATTCCCGCCGTGCCGTCATCGCGCTTGCCGGTCGCGCAACGGCCATCGGCGCGCACGGTGCAGAACCGCGTGACGCCATCATCCCAAAGCCATTTCAGGATGAACGCCTGGCGGCCATCAGGCAGCGTGATTGCCATCGTCTCAAAGCACGATTCCCCGATGATCTTGCGCACGGCCTCTTTTGACAGATGGATATCGCCGCGGGCATTGGTGGCGAGCGGGTAGGTTTCCCCGTCGATGGTCAAGCTGCAAGCCGCTTCCATCTTCTGGCGTTCGCGCGGCATCGGGATCGAATAGGCCCCTTCCGCATATTCCCAGCGTGCCGGCGTCTCGACGCGGCGCATGGTGAGGGTTTCCCAATCCTGCACATAGTCGACCGCGGCCGGAACATAGACTTGCTCGCCAATGGTGAGGCCCTGGACGTTGCCAGCGCCGTCATCGATCAGACGGCGATGCTCGACCTTGCCCAGATCCAGCCCAGCGCGCTCAGCCAGGCCGCAAAGGTAAAAGGCCGCATTGTCGCGCGCCGTCTGATAGTCGACCGCATAACCTTTCGGCATCCCTCCCTTGCCAGCCATGCCGAACCAATCGGGGTTGGCCGGGTCGCTGGCCAGCATGAAATCCCCGACATTTTCCCACGATAGGGCCGCGCCGGTCGCCTTGGCCATGCGCTCCAGCGTGGCGGGATTCATGTCGGGATCAAGCTCGGGAATCAGCAGCGGTTGGGCCGGCGCATCGCCGATCGATGCGGCCGCGACCGTTTCGATATCGGGAAACGTGCCGTCGATCAGCTTGGATTGCAGGAACACCGGGCCGCATTCGAGCGAGATCCAGCGCCCGGCCTGGTCACATTCCGCCGATAGGGTGAGATCGCCAGCCAGCTTGCGCACGCCCTGCAGCGCCTTGACCAGTTTGTGCGGAATCAGCGTGTCGGGCAGGCATCCGGCGCCATCGGGCACGGGCCGCGACCATGCGGACAGTTCCCGGCCATTGGTGGCGGCGATCAGCAGGCGGTCACGCCCGGCGAGCTGGCGACGCTGCAGCGCGATGCCTTGCAGGTAATAGCGGCTTTCATCGGCGCACATGAACGGCGCAACCCGCGCGATATCCGCCATGAATTCCGCCGATAGGGTGAAGGCGTGGTAGTTTCCGCCGATAGGGGCAGGAAGCTGGAAGGCCCGCGCATCGATCGATTTCAGGGTGACCCGGCCCGCGCCGGTATCAACCGTGACGCGCCCGTCATTGATATACTTTTGATCCTCTAGGGCGAATTCCAGCCGCGCGCCGGGCTTGGCTTTCTTGGCGATGGCGAGCGCGGCGGCCCCGTCGACGGTCATCGCGCCGGGCGCCATCGTATCGCAGGGCAGAGATATGCGGGCGAGCATCTCGGTATCGGTCGCGATGATATCCAGACGGCCCGGCCATGCCACAATGGCGACATTGCCCAGAATGGCAGACGTGCCGCGCGCGTGCCTGTTGGTGGGTTTCTCGATAATGCGCCCGGTCATGAATGCCAGCGCATCAGCCAGCGGCTTGGCGTCGACGGTGAAGCGCGCGCCGATCGGGGTGGCGTCGACGGTTTCGATTGCGGTCATTTCCATTGCTAGGGTTTCCCTTGTCTGGCCATGGTTTCCCGATCGCAGCTGGCCAGCCTGCAAACGGTTAGGGCATTCGCCCATAGGGCGCGCGCCTGTCATTCCCGCTATAGGGCAAGCGCGCGCCTTATGGGCGCCGGGGTTGAACCCGGCGCGCCTGATTATTCCCCCTGCAATTCAGCTGGCGACCATGCAAGGCCCGCGGCCGCCATATCGGCCCGGAATGCATCGATAAGGCCCGGCAAGCGCGCTTCAAGGGCCGCTCGCAACTCGGCCGGTTCTGCCATCAATTCAGCATCGGTCGCATCTGGCCAGACGGCCGCGCGCCGCGCGCCGTCGAGATCTCGCGCCTTGCCCTCACTCCAAGCGGTAGGGATATCGAGAAGGCGCGGCGAATGATTAATGAGAGCTGCGGCGAATTGTTCGGCCTGCAGTTCGGTATCGAACGGGCATTCGTGCCAGCGCAAAGGCGGTTGCCCTGCAAACTGATACTTGGGCGCGAATTGATGTTTGCCAGGCTTACCCAGGTCTTCATGCGCAACCGCGATCGGCACTAATTCCGCCGATAGGGCGCACGGGTCTAATTCCGCCGATAGGGTTTGCGCCAGCCAAGCGGCAAAACTGGCCTTTACCTTAAACGGAATAGGGAAGTCGCCAAAGGCAACTGCCTTTTCAGAGCTCGAGACTTCCCCCGCGCGCTTGCCCCAATGGTCGCGATCTCCCGCGAGATAAACCGCATTAGCGACATACCACATCGGCCCATCGGTTGAGCACAAATCCCATTTGATCAAATGCGCCAATTCTGGGAAGCGCTTGGCGATGTCATCATGAGCGCATCCGATTGAGCCGTTATCATCGTGCCGCTTCGCGCCGCTAATCATGGCAGTGATTGCAAAGGTCGCATGGCCGTTGCGGCAAGAGTCGTCAAAGCGGATTTCAGCATGAAGCCGCGCATTAGGTCCCCATCCCGCTTTGCCAAATGGACGCCCTTCGGAAACCCATTTTTGCGCAGATAGCAGTTCGGGCGCATCGGGCCGGATATGGCGCGCATACATACGGCCGGGCACATTGGCGATTGCATGGGAAAATTCTTGCATGATCATCGGTCTATTCCTTTGTCCGCCCTCAA
>Ga0181595_10001931_pt1 | contig 21583 bp, 25 predicted proteins | sample 041ome_7_FD_145604 | JGI IMG/M metagenome (GOLD analysis project Ga0181595, IMG submission 145604) | Coastal salt marsh microbial communities from the Groves Creek Marsh, Skidaway Island, Georgia - 041401AS metaG (spades assembly) | ecosystem: Environmental > Aquatic > Marine > Intertidal zone...
ATTTTACGGGATTCTTTGACCCAGGCCCTGAAGAGGCAGCGGAAGAGCAAATCCAAGCGCTCGAATCCGAGGCTTCGCAGGCTGCTGAGCAAGCTGCCCAGCAGCCCGCTAAGATTCAATTGGAAGCACCTTCGGTCGAGAAATTTGAGACAGTTTATTACGAACTGGACCGTGAGTTCCTAGCCAATGTGGCTGACTCTCGAAAGGTCATGCAAATCAAGTTAGCGATCATGACGCATTATGATGAACAAGTGATTGCGAATATTGAGAAACACGTTTTCGCGGTGCGATCTGAAGTGTTGGATATCATGCGGCAAGTAACAGAGACTGATTTGACCAGCGCTGATTTCCGGTCAAACTTGGCAGAAAGTATTCGGATTGCGATGAATGCGACGCTTGAAGAAGCCGAAGATTTTGGTGGAATCGAGAAAGTGTATTTCGTCGAATTCATTGTGCAGTAAAGGACCAGTTTGTGGCTGATACAACATTGACTCCTGAAGAACTTGATGCACTCAGTGCAGGAGTGGATTCAGGTGAAATTGAGGTGGATACCGGGCTGAACGTGCATGCCAATGTCGTCAAGCACGATTTAACCGCCGAAGATTCGACACTCGGAATCAATCTGTCTGCGATTGACATGGTCAATGAGCGGTTTGTCAGAATGTTTCGGCTGGGGTTACTGGAAGTGTTGCGAACCAGCCCGCGGGTGAATCTGACAAAAGCAAAGATCATGAAGTTCGGAGAGTATTTGCCGGACTTGAAGCCACCATTATCGGTCACAACGATTCGGGCCAATCCACTTCGTGGGTCGTCCATGGTGCTGATTGAGCCAAATATTATTTTCTCGGCACTTGATAATTTCTTCGGTGGGTTTGGCCGTGGCATTGGCACATTGCCTCCAGGGCGGCTGTTTACGCCAACTGAGAGCCGCATTATTAAATTGATGCTTGATCAGCTGTTTATATCGCTTCAAGAAGCCTGGAATCCCCTGTTGCCGGTCGAAATTGAAGCTGTGGGTTCTGAAATTAATCCGCAATTTGCCCAGATCGTTGATGAAAACGAACTGGTGATTCTCACAAGATGTGAGATCGAAATCGGTCAGAATGTGAACGGCTTTATTGATATCGTGTATCCCTATGCAGCGGTCAAGCCGTATCGAGAAATGTTGAAGAGCCGATTGCGCACCGGTGAAAGTGATGATGAAAAAGACCGGGCATGGATCCACAATATGGAGCTCGCGGCGGGCGATGCCACATTAGGCGCTAAAGTTGAGTTAGCGAAGGTAAAAATTCCCGTGGGCGCTTTCGAGAAATTGGAAGAGGGTCAGGTGTTATTTTTCAAGAAACCTGACTTCGCACGCTTAATCATCAACGACGTGCCAGTTTACGAAGTCGCTGTGGGAACACACGGCTCACAGGTAGGCATTCGAATTGAAAATTCCATTAAGCCAGATGATTCGAATGAATGATCGGCAAGATCAAGGAGTATAAACGGTGAGTGAATTTGAAACCGAAGAGAACACCGAAGGTGGAGCAGAAGCCGCGGCTTCTCCAGAAAAAGCACCTGAAGGAACTGATGCCAAGCAATCCATGAATCGCGAAGTGATCCAGAATATTCCGATCACGATGGCCATTGAAGTTGGCCGTGCCTCATTGAAGATTCGTGATTTGATGCGACTCACCCAAGGAAGCGTTGTCGAGTTGGACCGATTGGCTGGTGAACCGCTCGATATTGTGGTCAACGATACGGTCGTTGCCCAAGGTGAAGTCGTATTAGTTAACGATCGATACGGTGTCCGCCTGACCAAAGTCGTCTCGGCTGCTGATCGTATCAAGAATTTGTAGCGGTCGATCTTGTGGAATACGTTGACTGGGCCTCATTTGCCGCAAGCTTTTTATTAGTCATAGGGCTGATCCTAGTCACCCTCTGGGGATTTAAGCGCTACGGGCAAATGCAATTCCCGAAAAAGCATGGTGATGCTGCGATTCAAATTATCGAATCACACGCCATGGGTCCGAGACAACGCATTGTGCTCGTACACTGCGAGAACCAGCGGATTTTAATTGGTGTGGCGCCTCAAGGTTTTGCTCATCTAGGTCAATGGACCTCCGATGGCAAGCCTCCTGATGCCTCGTTCATCGAAACACTTCGTGCGGTGGAACAGCCTTCCGAGTAACGCCTGACCAAGCAGAGATGAAGGCGTCGTGAATCCAGCTCAATCGAGCTGGCATCCTAATTGCAATTCCTTAAAGACGAACTTAGAAGTCGGTGATTTTAGATTCTAAGTATCTGATTTAAAGGAATTTATTTGTATGTCAAATTGTCGTCACGTGATACTGGATCAACATCCGAAGTGTGGACGCTCGACTTGGTGGATTGTTGTTGTCGCTCTTGGAATGATCGGTTTTTCTGATCTTGCCATGGCCGAAGCCCTACCCGTAATGACTGTTGTCGAACAGGAAGGCTCGACCCAGTACAGTTTGACGCTGCAGTTATTGGCGTTAATGACTCTCTTGTCGTTATTGCCCGCGCTGTTACTCGGAATGACGTCCTTTATCCGCATTATTATTGTGCTGTCGCTGCTTCGGCAGGCGTTAGGCACCATGCAGACTCCACCGAATCAGGTGTTACTGGGTATCGCGCTCTTTCTGACTCTATTTGTGATGGGTCCGGTATTCACATCGGTTTATGACACGGCGCTTGCACCTTATTTGAACGAAGAAATTTCGATCGAAGCAGCTGTCGCTGCAGCTGAGATCCCAGTCAGGGGATTCATGTTGAATCAGACTCGCCAAGAAGATATCGCGATGTTTGTACAAATCGCAGGTGGCGATGCAATTGCGAGTCCTGATGAAATTCCGTTTTCCATTTTAGCTCCAGCCTTTATTACCTCTGAGCTAAAAAGTGCATTCATGATCGGGTTTATGATCTATATCCCCTTTGTGGTTCTTGATTTGATTGTTGCCAGTGTGCTGATGTCGATGGGGATGATGATGCTATCGCCCATGATGATCTCAATGCCGTTTAAATTAATGTTATTCGTGTTGGTTGATGGTTGGACTCTCATCATGGGTTCATTAGCAGCAAGCTTTGCGATGCCTTAGGAGAGGATGATGAATTCTTTATCAATTACAGAGATAGGCAGCGAGGCGTTAATCGTCGCAGTGATGGTTGCTTCACCGATGCTTTTGGTCGCCTTGGTTGTTGGTTTGGTGATCGGTGTTGTCCAAGCAGCCACGTCAATTAATGAAATGACGCTTTCATTTATCCCAAAAATTGGCGCAATGGTTCTGGTGATGATTGGCATTGGATCTTGGCAGATTTCCGTCCTCGTTGATTTTACGCGCCGTGTGTTTGAACGCATTCCTACTTTTTTTATGTAAGAGGATCTTGTGGAGCTTTTCGTCGCAGATTTGGTGGAACGGTTTTATACCGCCTTGTGGCCATTCTTAAGAATCGGCGCCATGTTAATTGCTGTTCCAATTCTGTCGATTGATGCGGTCACCGTCCGAATTCGGGTCTTCCTGACTTTACTCTTGACACTTCTGATCTACCCATTGGTTGATTGGCCAATCATTGATCCTATCTCTGCCGAAGGCTTGAGTGAAATTTTCAATCAGATCTTGATTGGTCTAGTGATGGGGTTTTTGTTACAAATCGTTTCTGCGGCTGTCGTTCTTGGTGGCCAGGCGATTTCGAATTCCATGGGTCTTGCGATGGCTACCATGGTCGATCCAGGCATGGGTAATGTCCCTTTGATCTCCCAATTTATGTTGCTGCTGGCAACCCTGATCTTTTTAGGTGTCGGTGGTCATATGCTCGTGATTGGTATCTTGTTACGAAGCTTTGAAACCTTCCCTGTGGGAGTGGCCTTCATTGGGCAAAGTAATTTCGCAACTTTGATTGAATGGACTGCGATGATTTTCATCGGTGGAGTCTTATTGGCGTTGCCGATTATGGTGGCGCTGTTGCTCGTGAATATTGGTGTCGGTGTGATCACGCGAGCAGCACCCAGTTTGAATATTTTTGCCGTTGGTTTCCCGGTGTTCTTCTTAACCGGGTATGCGGTGTTAATCCTTTCGCTGGCAGGCATTGGCTCACGGATGCAGTGGCTGTGGATGGAAGGGATTGAGCAGGTGAAAAGCTTTGTGATGGTGCCAGGAGTTCTCTACTAATGGCTGAAGATGCGCCAGATCAAGAAGAAAAAACCGAAGAGCCCACCGCGCGACGACTAGAAAAAGCACGTGAAGATGGGCAGGTTCCGCGATCCCAGGAATTGGGGATTGCTGCGGTGATGATTTCATCGATGGTATTTTTGTATTTATCAGGTGGTTGGCTCATTGGCCATCTCTCAAAACTCTTTGCGTCTGGATTTGTGATTGAACGACGCGATATTTTTTCGCCTTATGTCGGGCTGTCGCAATTTGCAGATATTGGCCGGGATAGCTTTTTAGTCATCGTTCCGCTGTTATTGCTGACTTTTTTAGTTGCGATTCTCGCTTCTTCAGCCATGGGGGGACTGAATTTTTCATGGAAAGCAGCTGCCCCTAAAGCCAGCAAAATGAATCCTCTCACCGGGTTAAAACGTATGTTTGGATTGCGCTCTGTGATTGAGCTTGTGAAATCCATTCTGAAATTCTGCTTAGTCGCGGCTGTACTGGCCTACATGGTTTATGACTTTGCTGACGAATTGCTGGTGTTGTCGGCAATGAGCTTTGAGCCTGCGATGGAGGCGGTGGGCCATATGGTTGGGTTGACCTCGGTGTTGGTCACAATCACCTTAGTGGTGATCGCCATGATTGATGTGCCTTTTCAAAGCTTTGAATTCACGAAACGGATGCGCATGACTAAGCAGGAAGTGAAAGACGAATTCAAGGATGTTGAGGGTCGTCCCGAAGTCAAAGCCCAGATTCGTCGTAAACAGCGAGAAATGGCAGAAGCGCGAATGATGGATGCTGTTAAAGACGCTGATGTGGTGATCACGAACCCGGAACACTTCGCGGTTGCCCTGGTTTACGATCCTGAGTCTGATGGTGCGCCGATTGTGGTCGCAAAGGGACTCGATCACGTGGCTTTACGGATTCGGAATGAGGCAAAAGATCATGGTGTGGTTCAGGTTGAGATTCCGCCACTCGCGCGTGCCTTATATTTCACCACAGAACTCGCGCATCCGATCCCAGAAGAGCTGTATTATGCAGTAGCGCAGGTGATTGCTTATGTCTTCAGCCTTGCTAGCGTGAGAAGAGACGGTCAAACAAGTCGAGTGCCAGATCCAGAGATTCCGAAGCAATACCGCTTCGATACCGATGGTAACCTGAGCGACTGAGAGGGAATGTGATGCAGGAATCTCAATCTATGCCAAATCAATTATTATTTGGAGAGAGCGGAGAAATTTTCTTTCGAGAAAGTGATCAGGCTCGCATGGCGAGGCTGTTTGAGACAGTAGTCAATGACGGATTACATTTTGTCATGACGAGTTCTCTCCATGGACCTGTTGATCACTACGGTAAACTCTTTCTGAATCGCTTAAAGATGCGTTCGGGGCTGGCGGTTGAGACCTTTATGCCGGTCAGTACAGATGCATTAATCGCTCGTTTTAATTCCATGCTAGCCGATGTATCAGTCGATGAGGCGCGAGATCAATCGGTTGAGATGCAGGGACGTGTGATCGTCATCAATGACTTGCACGCCATTGACAGTGAGAGTCTCTCACTGCTGCTCCGACTCATTTCTGATTTCCCAGGTTTGAATGTGCGATTGGTGTTTTTAGCTGATCAGATTCCGAAGTCCATGGAGCGTGTGCTTGAGCGCTTGGGATCTCGTTTGATCCGTTGGGATGTCACTCCACCCTCGCCGGAAGAACAAATGACACTACGTCGAGAGGCGATGCAAGTTGGGCTTGAATTCCAAGTCGAGCGCGTATTGTCACGAATCAATCAATCAGTGGCTGATCAACTCGAACCCAGTTTCGACCTCGATGGAGAGCAACCGAGCCTTCAATTGGATGCCAATCGCGCTTTGGACTCAGGGACTGAAGCTGGTGAACGCGAAGCTGAAGATATGAAGGCGTTATTTGAGGAAGACGAAGAGCCAGTTCGTTCCAAAGGCCGCTTTCGGTTGTTCTTCATGCTACTGATTGTCCTCATCGTCGGTGCTTTTGGCGCGGCGACAGTGAGCCCAGAGGTGGATCGTCTGCTCAATCGAACCCTCGCATTGGTGGGCGTGGATGCCTCATTTTTTGATCGAGAGGACCAAGGACGCAGTGTTGTTGATGCGGCTTACGATCGCACATTGACGCAAACACCGCCGGCCATTGATGTTGAATCGCCGAAAACTGAGGTTATCGAGCCTGACCCTGCCGCAAACAATGCCGAGGTCAACCAACGCCTCATCGCTGCCACAGAGATCGCGACGGCGAATACGACAGAAGTGACAGCAACTCAAGCCGATGAGTCCGTCAGTAATGCAGAGGTAAGTGAGCCGACGGAAGCTCCGCCTGTCACTGATCCCGTTGAACAAGGGGTAGCCGAGCAAGCGCCTGAACCGATCAGCCCTCCGGCAGAAGCATCGACCGAGACGCCGGCGGTTGCGCTTGCGCTTCCCGCGGCGGAGCCTGCACCAGTAGAGACCGAGACCCCAGCGGCGAGCGTTGTTGACCCAGTTGCCGAGAAAATTCGTGCAGCGAATCCCGGTAGTCAGTTTGTTCAGCACATTGTTTTAGCATCTGCTGCACGGGCTGAAGAATGGCTTGGTACGCAATCTGGGCTCGACCGAGCCGTGGTTGTCGCTGTCTCCATCAATAACGCAACTCGATTCGCTGTGGTCAGCGGACCCTTTGAAACTCGGGCTGAGGTCAGGGAGTACATTCAAGGAATGGACCAAACAGCCGATTATTGGGTGAGAACGGCAAGATCTTTACAACGAATTGCGGTTGATGGGGATGAGTGATGAGTGGTGATGAGCTATTCCGCCAAGACAGTGGTGGTCATAAAGAGCGAGCGGTGGTTGATCAAAAACCATTGGCAGGCCATCCATCATCAAAGAAAGGTGGGCCGAGCTTTGATGTGGACCATCTGAAAGATCGCAATGTGCGAGTCAGTCATCAGGATGTGTCACGTCAGGATCCTCAACTGGCAGGCCAGCGAACACGGACCACTGCTGATCTGAAGGCCGAACTCGAAGCGATCTCGGAATTAACACCGGTGGGCTGGAATCTGAAACCCTGGAAACCCCGGTCATTGAGTCGGGAGATTCAAGTTCGGATTCAGGATGCAGAGTCTGCCGTTGAGAAGGTGCATGGGACCATTGAAACGCTGTCGGAGCGCGTTGCTGTGTTGTGCGGCGAAGTCGATTTGACGGATACAGATGATGAGACAACAGAAGATTAGGAGGCAGGCTAAATGAGCGGTGACGATCCAGAAGACAAGAAGGTTGACAATCAGGCCCCAGGAGATGATTCGATTGACGATGATTCACTTGATGATGTGTTTGAAGTGGATGAAACCTTTGAAGTTGATGGCGATTTCGAAGTCGATCCTGATGCCGCTCAAGCCATCGAAAATATGGCAGCAGCTGGCGGTGCAGTGACTCAAGAGCAAACCAGCGCGGCACCTCCATTGGATGCGACGTTGACAGACTCGATTCGGTTGGCTGACGAATTGGTGAAAACTCGAATTGAGAAAATACACGAAGCTGGAGAAAAGTCGGTTTCACAAGCTGTGGAGTCCATGGAAACATTGATTGGATCGGTGTTGGATGCGACAGAGGCGGCTACCCGAGCCTCGGCCACAGCGAGTACGTCGACCTCGAACTTGGTGAAATCGGCTGGCCGGTTGACGCAGTCAGCGGATCGCAGTTCGCGGATTTCGACCATTGTGTTGTCTGTCGGTGGAGCGATGCTGTTTATTTCAGTGGCGGTCTTTGGCTTTATGGCTGCGCAATTATCACAGCGGACTGGTGAACTCGAGTCAATGGTCATGGCTGTTGGTAAACGTGTGGTTGAGATGAATGTTTCCTTGGAGCAATTCACAGCCATTAGCGACTCGATTGAACAGTTACGTCTGACGCAAGAAGCGTTTCGCGATAGTACCTTTCGTTTAACCGAGCGAGTTGGTGGAATGAGCGAAAGCTTGCAAGCGGTGAGGACTGAAGTGCCGATTTCGACCGCGGAAAGTGTGGGTCGTCAGAGCGAAGTCTTTACAGCACGGGTCTCGGATGTTGAAGGCCAGATTCAGGCACAACAAAAGATTACTGCTGATCTTGCAAAATCAATGCAGGGGTTGGCTGGCCAAATGAGTGCGCTGCGAAAGCAGATCTCGAGCGTTTCTGAGCTGAATAAGGACGTGGAGGCGCTGGTGACTTTGCAACGTGAGCGATATTACGAGTTACTGCAGGCCCAAGCTGCTACCACTAAAAATGCTGCCAAAGGCGACAGTGAGAATGTGGAAGAGGTTCTGATTCGATACCCAAATCCTGACGCACCACTCCCACTCCCAGAGCAAGCCAATTAACTCGATTTGTTCTCCATGGTTTCGGATTCCGAATCGGAATCCGGAGCCGGGAGTTGTTCAAGGTTTTGCTCAACATCATCTGCGAAGTCGTCAAAATCATCGGCATCTGCTTCGATGATTGACTGACTCATTGACAACATGGAGTCGACAAGGGTTTTCGGAACCTCAATACTGACTTTCGAGAAAATTTCGCCGACGATTTCATCAGTTTCTTTCTTCAGCTTTTCAAGGTTCGCTGTCGGTGTTTCCAACTCTTGGCCGATTTCGTAAAGCCTGGATGCTTCTGCAAATGGAATATAGGACTCAACAGATCCTCGAAGCATCTGAATTCGGAGAACTGCTTTGGCTTCTGAGCGCTCACCATTTCGAGCATCGAACCGTCCTTCCTCTACCAAAGATTCCAAATGTTTGGACAGCACAAATTCATAGCGAGGGCGCTTTTTATCTAAATCAGCAGGATCGAATTCGATTTCGGAATTCTCTAATTCCTCACCGCACATCGCATCCCAGAGATCTTTGCCAGAGAGTTCACCAAAGGGATTAGGGCCGAAATTGACATGCTCAGCCAGTTTTTCTCCGGTGACTTTGGGATTGATCCCAAGCAGAGTTTCAAAGACGGTCACTCGTTCGCTGAGGTAAATCACGAATACAGCGACCGCGCCCAAGATGATGATTAAGATGCCTAGAATCCACTCCATCATTGAATCTCTCGTTAGAGAGTGTCCTCTCCATCGTCAACCAAGGCTGCGATTTCGGCATCAACATCGACGCCTTCAGCGACCAATTGTTCGCGCAGAAATTCAAGTGCCACCAACGGTTTTTCGAGTTTGAGTTCGATGGCGATGGCATTGGAAATTTTTTGGACGCTATCAATTGCTTTTGGGCCGGTGATTTCAACGCTTTGATATTGCATGCCGTATTTGAAGACGAGTTGTGCGTATTCATCTGGTAGATAGGACCAGACTTCGCCACTGGCGGTCATTAATTTCATGTATTCACTGGTGACGGGAAGCTCAGGGACTTTTTTGCCTTGTGAAATATTGAGCATCACGGTCTCATTATAAGATTCTGCTTTAGTGGCGCCTTCAACGAAAAGTTTGTCCATATGTGATCGAGCACGCAGCCCAATCCGCATCCGGTAAGCGAGTTCCTTGCGTGAATCACCTTTCAGCGCGACTGCTTTGTCATATTCTTTACGTGCATTTTGTTTGAGTTCTTTGTCACTTGGACCAAATAATGCCATTCACGGATTCCTAATCTGTCGCCAGAGCCATCATTTTTCTTAACTTCTGAACGTTGGCCGAGAGTAACTGACTGACCCGCGATTCGCTAATGTCTAAGACAGCACCAATTTCTTTTAAATTCATTTCTTCATTGTAGTACAAAGCCATGATGACCTGATCACGCTCCGGCAGCTTTGCAATGCTGTCTGTGAGTTGCGCCATCATCATCGAATCGCTGACTTCTTCTTCAGGCTCGTAACCCTGTTGTGCGGGGGCGTTGAGCATTTCGTCCTCAGCGGCTTCAGAGTCAACCATTAACATTTGGTGAGCGTGAGAGCGTTCTTTTTGGTAGTCCGAAACATCCTTTCCCATGAAGTCTGCCAACTCGGTTTGAGTTGGGGCTCGACCGAGGCTCGTGGCCAATTCCTGGGTTGCTTCATTCGTTTCACGGATGTGTGAGATGGCCGACCGAGGGAGTACGGAAATCCGGCGGACTTCGTCAAGAATGGCACCACGGATTCGCGTCCGGGCAAAGATTTCAAATTCAACCCCGCGGGATGCATCAAAGTTCTGAGATGCTTCAATCAGGCCAACCATCCCCACTTGGATTAACTCATCCACATCCATTACCTGCGGAATCCGGGCTTTGAGATGGAGAGCGGTGCGCTTGACGAGACCCACATGCTTGAGGATGGGGTCTTGTCCTTGTTTCTGAACTTGCGTGTATAAATTGAGATCAGCCATTAGCGACCTCAGGCTCTTGGCTGACCAGTCGTTCAACGAAAAACTGAAGACTACCTTGTTGCTTCGTATCCATGGGGAGCGAGCCAATTTCTTTGGCGAGCTTCACGAAATTTTGCGATGCCGCAGACCCTGGGGCATGCATCAATACGGGTAAATATTTTTTTGATGCTTCAAGAATCAGATCATCGCTCTGAATGCTGTAGAGGTATTCGGTATTTAAGTTGAGAAACTTCACACAAACGGCATTCAGCCGGTGATGTAACAATTGCCCAGCGCGCTGATCAGGGACGCCATTGGGGATCAGTCCGATGTTGGTGTAGTTCTGCTCATTGACCAACACTTTGATGATGCCATAGGCATCAGCAATGGATGAAGGTTCGTCACGCACAACAATTAAGGTCTGATGGCATGCTTTTAAGAACGACAAAACTGATGGAGAGATACCGGCTGCGACATCCACGATCAAGTAATCAAGCGGTTCTTTGAATTCTGAGAATAATTGAATAATTCCGCGCAGTTCAGCTTCCGAGAGATCCGCCATTTTACCGAGGCCGGATGCGCCTGGGACGACAAAGATACCTTCGGGGCCCCGGACGATAATGTCGTTGAAGGATTTCTCACCCGAAATGACATGACCGAAGTTATAGTCTGGACGGATCCCGAGGGCGAGTTGTACGTTCGCAAGCCCAAGATCTCCATCGAACAACATGACGCGATGACCGGCTTTTGCCAGCGCAATCGCAAGGTTCGAGGACACAGTCGTTTTTCCGACTCCTCCCTTGCCACTTGCGATGCCGATGATCTTCAATGCGCTCATGATGGGCTAACGTGCCTTAAGGTCGTTGACGGGTCGAAGCGGACATGACATTGCGGTCTCTAGGATCCGCGCGCAACCCGACTAGATACTCAAGTGTAGACGTCTCCTCGCCTGTTTGTCGACCGCTTTCAGCCTCTGCTGGCTCGGGCTCTGGCGGCGTGATTTGAGGCCACTGAAAAATTTGAGTGGCTTCCGTTAAGAGTTCGTCGACTTCAATCAATTCAGCAGAGGCGTGTAACTCAGCATTGGTTGTTTTGAGCCATAGCTGAAGGTTTTGCTGACGAGACAGCGCATCGATCAAAACCCACATGTCTGGCTGATCTGTCATTTGTGCGACGTTGATGCTGTCCCACGCAATTTGGGTCCCCAACAGCTTGTCACAACTCGACCGAGCGATTTCTGCGTTTACGACCAAATGCATCAACGCGTCGGGAACAACGACCTGAATGGCTTGATGCGTCTGATCAAGCCCAAGGCCTGAGGTATCAATCAACACGCTGTGATCACTTGGGATTTCTCGGAGTACTGTTTCAAGCATTTGTGGATTGGCACAGCGAAAGCATTTCACGCCAAACTTGGAGCACATCAACTGAATCTGATTCCAAGCACCGAGCTTGTCATCCGCATAGCTGATGACCGTCACGTCATTGGCTTTTGAGGCATCAACCAATTGTGCGACGAGTTTTCCAATGAGGGTGGTCTTGCCGGATCCAGTTAATCCAAGAAACGCATGCACGCCGCCTAAGTCCAGAGGATCGTGATCATTAGCTAGTAATGAGGATGCAAACAGGTCATGAATCTTTGATGTCGCCTCGGTCGGATCAGTGATGCCTTTGACGGCCTCAAGGATCAACATTTTCGAAGCGCTCGGTATCGAATGTTGCGCAATGGATTGCTGGATTGGAGTTTCGTCTTCAGATAATTCCTGACGCCAAGCAGACGCACTGCGTAATTGCGCCAGTTCTTTTTTCAGCAAATGCATTTCTGATTTAAAGAGTTCCACGATTTCATGCGCTCGATCGGTCTCGGTTGTCGCTTTCACGGGTGTTTCTCCATGTAAAACTGACGAGAACCGCTGACGAGGCGTTTGAGACTTTGGCGTTTCAAGCAATTGGTGATCTGGAACATCAATCAAAGATGGATCGGGTGCGATATCCACCGCCACAATCATTTCGAAACGGTGATTGACCTTGTGGCTCGAGATGACCAACGCATCCGGACCAAATTGTTGTTGGACCATTTCCATTGCATGCTTGCTGTCTTTGCCAATAACACGTTTGAGTTCCATAAAGGTGTTCCTTATCTCGATTCTTCAATCTGCGCGGATATCGTTGCCACGACATTCACAGATTGATCTTCTGGGATTTCTGTATAGGACAACACGGTCAAATCTTGGATCCGTGGTCGTACCAAATTCGATAGCCAAGGCCTGATCATTGGCGAAACCACCAAGATTGCGGGTTGTCCCTGGTCTTCGATTTTTTGCACTTCAATGCGCATGGACTTGAACAGGGCTTCTGCAAGCTCTGGATCAATCGTCAGAGTTTTGCTCTGCTGTGATTGTTGAACTGCGTTGTGCAGCATCTGTTCTAATTGTGGCTCAAGCGTCATGACTGGCATGTCATCTGAGATATCGACCAGACTTTGCACGATCATTCGGCCAAGTTTTGGTCGAATCATGGCAGTCAGGTCATCAGGATCTTGTGTTTTTCCGCCTTCTTCATTGAGAACTTCCAAAATGGTTCTCATGTCACGGATGGGCACCCCGTCTCGCAGCAAGTTTTGCAGTGTCCGAGTGATGACAGCCAAACTCAATTTACCCGGAACCAGATTTTCAACCAGTTTGGGTGATCGCTCTGCGGTCTTATCCAGAATTTGTTGCACTTCATCGTGACCCAATAATTCAGACGCCGTTCCGTACAGCAAACTGTTCAAGTGAGTGGCAATAGCGGTCGGTGGATCCACCACTGTATAGCCGAGCGTACGAGCACGGTCGCGTTGTGATGGCTCAATCCAGACAGCATCCAGCCCAAAAGCAGGTTCTTTAGTGGCAATTCCGTCGATCGGAGTAGTGATGTGACCTGGGTTGATTGCCAGTTCTTTGCCGCTATAGCTTTGCCCTCGGCCGCGAAGCACCCCATTGACCAGCAGATGGTAGGTATTGGGTTCAAGATCGAGGTTGTCACGAATTCGAACGGGCTGAATAAGGAAGCCAAGCTCCGTCGATAATTTCTTGCGGACACCTTTGACGCGGCTTAAGAGTTGTCCGCCAGTTTCGGTGTTGACCAACGGAATCAGGCCGTAGCCAATCTCTAACGAAATCAGGTCAACCTGACTCACATCTTCCCATTGGACATCTTGTTCTTCGACCGATGATTGGGTCGTTGCGGTTTGTTCCTTTGCGATTTGGTCGAGACTCTCATCCTTTCGTAAGCGCTGCACCCAGAAGCCAATTCCGCCAGATACCAATGCCAAGGAGATAAAGACCGTCGATGGCATTCCGGGGATGATCCCGAGGAGGAGCAGAATCGCAGCGGTGACATACAGTGCGGTTGGGTTCGCTAATTGGCTGGTGGTCTGCTCAGTCATGGATTCACTGGTCGTCACGCGTGTGACGATGATTGCAGTTGCAAGTGAAAGAATCAGTGAGGGAATCTGCGCAACTAATCCGTCACCGATGGTCAGTAAGACATAAATCTCACCGGCATCTTGGAACGACATGTCGTACTGCGTCATACCGATGGCCAGGCCACCGATAATGTTAATAATCAGAATGAGTAATCCTGCAACCGCATCGCCGCGAACAAATTTACTCGCACCATCCATTGATCCGAAGAAGTCTGATTCTTGGGCAATTTCTGCCCGACGTATTTTCGCTTCTTCTTGGTCGATGACCCCGCTATTGAGGTCTGCATCAATGGCCATTTGTTTGCCAGGCATGGCATCAAGTGTGAATCGAGCGATGACTTCCGAGACGCGGCCAGCGCCCTTGGTGACAACAATAAAGTTGATAATCATCAGAATGCCAAAAATGATGAAACCAACGAGATAGTTACCGCTGATCACGAAGTTACCAAAGGCTTCAATCACTTTACCGGCGGCATCTGTTCCTTCGTGGCCGTTGACCAAAACAATCCGCGTCGATGCCACGTTGAGGGAAAGGCGTAGCATCGTCGCGAAGAGAAGAACGGCAGGGAATGAGGAGAAATCCAGCGGCCTCTCCGTATGAATCCCGATCATGATGACGATCAGTGCGATCATGATGTTTAAGGTGAACAGAATATCCAGTAGGAATGTTGGTAAGGGTAGTATGAGCATCGCAATAATGAGCAGGACAAGCGCAGGGATACCCATGGACTTCCAGTCCAGGTTCGGGATCCGTTGACGAAAATCTGACAGCGCTAGTTGCACAAATATCTACCTATAAATCAATGTTTTATTGATGAGCCTCTGGTATTGCCCTGGGACCCTGATTAAGCTTCAGCAAGAGCGATGCCAACTTGGATCTTGATTTGGCTGGGTTGGTTGGCGATTGAGCGCTCGGGATGTCGGTAAATATTTTTTGACAATGTCCGATATACATAGCAGATCCTAAAATTTGTTCTGGCATCAATACTGCTAGAGCCGATGGGGTGGACGAATATTCGGTCGGAGAACAAACATGCGAGCATCACTACAAACACTTGTGATATTAGGAACAGCAGTACTGACAGGTTGTACTGTGACGATGGCACCTCCGGGGCAAAATACTGCCGCTAATCCGGCAATGTCCCCGCAAACGACAGTTGTCGAAACCAAAGCGATTCCAGTTGTGGAGCGTCGGAGTGCGATTCGGGCGACAGGGTATGCGGTGATCAGCGTGCAGCCATCTGATGTTGACGCTCAACAGCGATTACTGGCGATTCGTGCATCAAAGCTCGATGCCTATCGGGGGTTAACTGAGCAGGTCTATGGCCAGTACTTAGATGCAACAACAACGGTCGCTGATATGGCAGTACTGAGCGATACCTTCAGAACACAGGTTGAAGGCGTCATTTATGGAGCCAAAGTCGTCAGCATTGCGCCTGTTGGTGAAGATACCTACGAAACCACAATGTCGTTAGATCAAGACGTCGTTGATGACTTGCGCGCCTTGTATTTGGCGTCGATGGCAAGCCGGTCGTAACGGATCGCACCATGCGTTATTTGCTCGGCATCATGTGTAGTCTCGCCAGCGCCTTTGTGTGCGCTGAATCGCATCAGGGATCTGATGCGAGTGAGGCGATTCTGACTGCCATCAAAGAGCGCTTTGTTGCCCAAGCGCAGGATGCGGACACCCAAGTGACCAATACCGCGTGGCTTGATAGTGACGGGCGATTGCATGAAAGCACGATGATTCGGTCCGATGTTCGTGTTCGTGGCGTTCAGGTCAGGAGTTATCTGGAGGAGATGCGCCGCCCTGAAGTTGAAATTGCCTTGGATGATAAATCAGGTGCGTTACCGCAATGTTTTGCGAACGACGATCATCTCATCCGAACGGTTAAAGTGTATCCAGCACTGCAGCAGGGTCAATTTGATGTCAATCATTCAGGCCTTGTTCGTCAGTTGGGTCAGATCGTCACTCGAGAATTCAACCAAGGACTCGAACGCAGCCCGTTTTGGCATACCTTGGCATTGACGCAACCAACGAGTGGCTATTTGCAAATGGTGTCTGGGATCAGATCGGAGCTCTCTCGTTATGAGATGCAGATTGTGCTGAGCCCGGGTTTTGCACCTGAGACGCATCAGCCGGAGCGTGTGCCGGGATCAGATCCGGTCAGTAGTTTTTTTAACGGCCATCCTTCTTGGCTCGAGGAATCTTGGGTTCGCCTTGATGTTTCACTCACCGATGCCGCCGATAGAAAGCTCATTTGGCAGGGTAAGAGCCATTTAAGAATCCCGGCAAGACCCATTACCTACACAGAGGGTGCATTGCCAAATTCGGTAACCAAAGAAGTCAGTCAGCTCATGAATCAATGGGTCGGTGATCTCTCTGAGTTTGGACGTTGTGAACCGATTCATTTTGCAGTCATCCGCCAGGGTGAGAATACTTATCGAATTGATGGTGGGGCTGCGTCTGGGATCGCTGTTGGTGATCAACTGTTATTGATTGATCGGAACACGATTCCACAGCGGACATTTGAATCCGGCACCTTGGCTCAATTGTCATTGATCAAAGTGACTCAAACTTTTGAAAATAGCGCGACCATCGAGCATGTTGCTGGGGCTTCCCTGGAACAGATCGGTGGTAAAGTGGCGTTACCGTTTTAACAGGGACCAACTATGTGGCGATTTGCGAGTATTCTATTGGTCGGCATCTCTTTACCGACGGCGGCTGCAGACATGTCGGTGGATCAGGCGGTTTCGCGGCTATTAAAAGACATCGAAACAGAAGTTGAGGTGCTAAGGGTACCCATTCCTGCTGCTAAAGTAACGGCAGAGAAAGGTGCTGGGTCTGATGCTGACATCTCTGATGCCAAAATCGTGACCAATGGAACCCACCGGGTTCGCCGCGGTGAAACCCTTGATATGGTGATCCGTAAAGTGGCTCCGAATTCAGCGATTCAACCACGCATTCTTCGGCAGGCGTTTGTGCGTGCCAATCCGCATGCGTTTCGTCGCGGAAATCCGAATTGGCTTTATGCAGGCGCTGTCTTGCAAGTACCTGATATCGAGCATTTACGTCAGGTCATATTTAAAACATCACCCAACCGGTTGAAAAAGAATATCAATAATGAAAAGGCCGGCTGGGTTCGGTTCCCCTAAATGTTGCTTCCGGTCTCGAATCCACTGGGGTCGGAGCAGGGATCACAGAGTGTAGCGCGCACCATCCAGGCGACCTATGGTCGGCCAGTGACAATCATGTCAAGTGGTCTGAGTTATCAGCTACATTACGACGCCACCAAGCAGACCGTGGTGTTAAAGGTCAGTGGCAGTGAATCGAATCAGCAAGTGCAAGTGTCGGCGAATCGTGATTTGGTTGCGTTGCTCACAAAGTACGGGGATTTGTCGCTAACACCTGTGCGGTCCGGTGCTGGTCATGTCCCTGTGCTTAAAGGATTGGTGCCGACCCCAACCCCCACACAGATCCTATTACTCTATGAGACAACCAAATCGTCGGTTATGCGTGAGTCTCGGGCTGATGGCCAAATAGGTCCAGCAATGCGTTCACATCCAATGCTGGCTGCGATGCATCCGATTGACGCGCGGGGAGTGAGTCGAATGCTGACTCAGCAACCCTCGAGTGCTCTAGGTTTTCCGCTGGCGAGCCCGCAACCGTCGCCACTTGAAAATTCGGATCAGCTCGTTCGTTCGGTGATAGCATCAGTGTCAGCAGAGCAGGGGAATAAAAAAATGCTTATTCCAGATATTAATCCGGCGATGCCACGGCCAATTGCGCCTGATGCGTTACCCAATAGTGTGCCGATCACTCAGCCGATTGCAGCAGAACTTGGCCTCAAGTCGGGTCAGGTTGTTCAAGCGTTGGTTTCAAGTGCTGGTGATAAAATGGCACTGCAACTGAATAACCGAGATATTCCTTTACCGCCAGGGATGCGTTTACCTGAAGGCCAAGTGACACTCCGTGTCGCACAGGGCCAGCAGGGGTTGGTGTTACTGTTTAACCAAGCGCCAGCCACGCCCGCGAGTCAGGCTGCTGCTGTTGGTGGCCTCTCTGCGACCCTCGCTGAAATCCTCGCGAAGCCATCGTCGAAATCTCAGATTTCAAGTGTGTTCTCTCCACGGACATTGGAAACCTTGTTGTCTGGACAAGGTTTGGATCGCGAAGCGGTGCGACTTCAGAATCAGCGATTGGATTCGAACAATTTAAATGCTCAAGCCATCGCGCGAGGTGTTCAGTTTGGTGGTTTAAATACGGAACGCGCATTACTTGAAGGGATATCGCTGTCGGCTCAGACATTAAAGCCTTGGTTAAGACAGATCCTTCGGCTATTACCAGCGCAGTCGGAATTGACGACTCGGATTGGAGAGTTGATTGGGGATTTGGAGCGTTTTCAGCTGGATTCTATCCCGAGTTCAACGAGTCGTGAGTATTCGGGATTTGCGTCACTGTTATTGTTTCGTGACCAGCCACCGGTTGAGTTAATTTTCGAGCGATTTCAGTCGGTCGATGACGAAAGACATTCCTCATGGGTGATTAATCTACATACCTCACTTGAGCATCTTGGCGAGATCTGGCTGAAGTCCACATTCTCGCAATCGAATGTAGAGTTAGTCATGTGGGCTGTGGAGAAGAAAACTGCTGAACTTGCCAAAGAAGGCAGTCTAGATTTGCAAGAGGCTTTTTCAGAGCTTGGATTGACGATGCAGTCGTTTCAGATATTGAATTCAGAGCGTACAAATTTTCCAGAACGATCCATCCCAACGCATTCCAACTTGGATTTAGAGGCATGAGATTGAAATCGAAAAAAGCCGTTGCCTTGGAATATGGTCAGCAAGAGTCACCCAGTGTGATCGCTAAGGGTGATGATGAGCTTGCTCTTGAGATCATCGCTGAAGCGAAAAAACATGGCATTTTTATCGCGGAAGATCCGCAGTTGGTTGCTGCCTTATCGCAGGTAGGTTTGTCAGAAGAGATTCCTGAAGAGTTGTATCAGGCAGTGGCCGTCATGCTTGCTTGGGCCTATTGGTTGAAAGGATTGTCGCCCTCCGAAAACTAAATGCGACTCAAGCTTGGCGATCTCGAGCTGGATGGTATTGCGGTTGGACGGAGATCAACGGTCTTGCATGTGGAGGCAGTTGTTGAGTTTGGAGTAGCAAATCAACAAACCTCTCAATCCAAGACGGATACCAGCGACTGATGATGAGTCCAGATGAGCCCAGAATCAAAAAGAATAATAACGCGCCTTTCATTCGGATCGACAATGGTTGTGCCTGTTCTAGGGTGATTAAACCTGAGGAAATCCAAGTGTCGGCTCCAATAGTCGGTGCATCAATCCTTGACCACACGCCGAACTCACAGACAACAGTGATCGCGTCGTCTCGATTCTTCTGATCCAACACATTGGAAAAGACAGTGGGCAGATCTCTGATGTTGACTCGATTGGCATTCACGCGCGCGAAGCGATGAACCGGATCACCATTATCACAAGCCACAGCAGGCCGCGGTTGCCATTGAGACAGCGAGGTCTTACCAAGGTTTAAGATGGCGACAGATAAAAAGACGCAAGAAATTGCGATGCTCAATCGGATGAGACCTGGGTCTGGACGATTGTTCGCTTCGTTCGCTTTAAGCATCACCGGATAGAATCGACCGTCGCGTAGCTCGGGTTTTTCCAAGTTTAGTGTAAAGCTCTAGGGTCGCTGTGGGGTCTTGGTTTTGCAGTGCCGAGAGGGCTCCGCGGATACTATCAAGCTGCTTTGAAATAAGAAGTTCGTTGCGTTGGTGGGAGCGTTTGCATCGCTCTAAAATGGAGGTGATTTCGTTCCATGTCGGGTCGTTAATCAGTCGCTCAAGCGACTCTCGATCCATCTTGTCTTCGGACAGGTTGAGTTCGGCTAAGGACTCGAGAAGACTGATTTTCTCAGCCTGCAACGCTTCAAAGGCATCTAACTTTTGCGTCTTCAGCGCTTCAAACTCTTCGGTGAGGAGAGAGTCTAGCCGTCGAACCGACGCGAGTGCTTGTATCAGAGTGTCTTGCTGCATGCCCTGAGGCTACAGCAACTTCTCGATATCCGTAAAGCCTTGAGCGATTCGCTTTGGATCCAGCGGATAATTCCCGTCAGCCAGTGCCTGCTTGATTTGAGCGACTTTCGCTTCGTCAAATCCAGCCCGCTTCAGTTCAACAACTGTTTCATCGCTTAACTTCACTTCATCAGAAGCCTTTGGGGCTGCTGATGTGGCTTGCGCATCAGACTCGGCGCCTTTGACCGGCTCGTCTTTCTTTTGCTCCGGCTTGATGGCGGATAACGCTTTGCCGCCAATGCCTGAAATCGGATCTGTCATTTCCATCTCCTCACCGTCTGGAAATTCTTTACAATCTAGGAATCGACACCTTTACCAAAAACTTTAGCATTTTTTTCAAAAAAACTTTGGGCCTTTTTTACAGACCCCGTGCTTCGTGCCGACCAGTCACAATTCCGCGGATTTCTCGTCCTGAATCGGGATTTCTCAACATGACTTGTTCACCAATCTTTGCATTTTCTAATGCGATGGTTTCGACTGTGATCTCAAGTGCGCCGCGTTTGATTGTGAGTCGGACCGTTTCATTTTTACGGACCAGATCGGCTGCGACAAAATCACTGGCAACTAGCCGTTGGCCCGCCCGAATGGTTCGAGTCGCTTCTAAGCCGAGGATTTCTGCCACATTGGTTAGTGGTTGTGCCCCGTAGGCATTGACCGACTCAAGCCGAGATTCGACCAAATCCGCGGTTGCGACTTGGCCGTTGACGATTGTGGTTTTGGCAATCAAGACTGACTGAGCAACTTCCACATCATCGGATCGAATAGGCTCACCTGGTTTGAGCGGATTTTTTGCAATCACGGTTTGCTCAGGCCAGAGCGTTAAGGGCTTTTGCAGCGATTCCTCGGTGTATGTTTCGAGACTGAGATCGTCAAGCCGAATCATTTCCCCGGCCTCGTAGGCCCGATTCGGTACATAAACGGTGATTTCGTTCCTCAATACGTCTGCGACCACAATATCGCCTGATACGACATTTTGACTGATCACACGGCCAATGATGTCGCTTTTCTCCAATGATTGATTCGATAGGGCTTGTGCGACTGGAATATTTTCAATGTGCTGATCGAGAACAAGGGTTCCTTCAACTAAATCTTGTGTGAAGACCCAAGCGTCAGCTTTCTCTTCGATTTTGACCCGTAAATAGCGCTTCCACTGCGGGGTTTGGCAGCTGACCTCTAAGGTTTTTCGATTGTTGATAAAAGGGAAGCGGATAGAAAGGGGTTCTTCACAGTGATCAATTGGAATCCGACGATCGGGCGGTGTGATTTGGACTTGATGTTGGCCGATTGATTGATCGGTAGCGATCCATTCTGTGGTCACTGCAATTAAGGCCTCATGGCCGCCTGGAAATACTGCGGCATGGCCAATGTTTGCTGTAAGGAGTCCAAGGACCATGAATATTGCCTGCATGGTCGCAGTATGCGTCTCTTGGCGAAGAATGCAAACGCCCTCGGCAGGCAGTTGCCGGCTAAAACCGGATCATTGTTGCCGTTCTCGCCAATTTCCGACAGCGAAACCCTTTATTTCAGCTTGGCACACAGTTTGCTTCTTTCACCCGGGGAATCCCAC
>Ga0181595_10001935_pt1 | contig 21562 bp, 19 predicted proteins | sample 041ome_7_FD_145604 | JGI IMG/M metagenome (GOLD analysis project Ga0181595, IMG submission 145604) | Coastal salt marsh microbial communities from the Groves Creek Marsh, Skidaway Island, Georgia - 041401AS metaG (spades assembly) | ecosystem: Environmental > Aquatic > Marine > Intertidal zone...
CTACTTTGACAAACAAGGACTTATAAGACTCTCATGACCTCAACTTCTCGAACCGCCCGGTGCGGACCCGCATGCCGGGTGGTGTGGCAGGGGTAGATCAGATAATATGATCTCCCCTATGCCGATTAGTGCTTGGCTTGGTCTACACTTGGCTGTGCGATTAATAACCCTGAGCGTGTACATCGCGTACGGCACGACCAGACGGATCCGTCAGCTCGGCCATTTTGGCATCCCAGGCCAGGGCTTCCGGCGTCGAGCAGGCGACGGATTTACCGCCCGGTACACAGGCAATGGCGCCAGCATGCGGGAAGTGCTCTTCAAAGATCACCCGATAGTAATAGGCTTCTTTGCTGTCCGGCGTATTGACCGGGAAGCGGAAGGCGGCAGTCGCCATCTGCTGATCACTGATCTCTTTCGCGGCATGGGCTTTCAGGCTGTCGATCCAGTTATAGCCAACGCCATCTGAGAATTGCTCTTTCTGACGCCACAGGATTTCATTCGGTAGCAAACCATCGAAGGCCTGACGCAGGATATGCTTTTCCATCTTACCGCCACCGCACATCTTCGCTTGCGGGTTTAAACGCATCGCCACGTCCATAAATTCCTTATCCAGGAAGGGCACCCGGGCTTCAATACCCCAGGCTGACATCGCTTTGTTGGCGCGGTTACAGTCGAACATATGTAAGCGCTCCAGCTTACGCAGCGTCTCTTCGTGGAACTCTTTGGCGTTGGGCGCCTTATGGAAATACAGATAGCCGCCGAAGATTTCGTCCGAGCCTTCGCCCGATAACACCATCTTAATGCCCATGGCTTTGATTTTGCGTGCCATCAGATACATCGGGGTAGAAGCGCGGATGGTGGTAACGTCATAGGTTTCTAAATGATAAATCACATCACGCAGCGCATCTAAGGCTTCCTGCACACTAAAATGGATGGTGTGATGCACAGTACCGATGGCGTCCGCGACCTTTTGTGCGGCCGCCAGATCCGGTGAGCCGGGCAAGCCAACAGCAAAAGAGTGCAGCCGTGGCCACCAGGCTTCGCTTTGATCATCATCTTCCACCCGGCGCTTGGCAAATTGCTGGGCAATGGCCGAGATCAGCGACGAATCCAGACCTCCGGATAACAGCACACCATAGGGCACGTCTGACATCAGGTGGGTTTTGACACTGTGCTCCAGCGCGGCTTTTAACTCCGCCTCGCTGGCCGGATTATCTTTTACTGCGTCATAGGACATCCAGTCACGCTGGTAGTATTTACGCAGCTCACCGATTTTGCTGTCAAAGTAATGACCCGGTGGGAATTCTTTAATTTGCTTGCACACCGGCACCAGCGCCTTTAATTCTGACGCTACAAATAACTGACCATGCTCGTCATAGCCATAGTACAGCGGAATAATACCGATATGGTCACGGGCGATCAGGTAGCGGTCTTGTTCAGCGTCATACAGCACAAAAGCGAACATGCCATGCAGGCTGTCGATAAACTCAGCGCCGTGCTCTAAATACAGCGGTAGAATGACCTCACAATCCGACTTGGTTTTAAACGGATAGGGCGTGGCCAGATTTTTTTCCAGTTGTTTGTGATTGTAGATCTCACCATTCACTGCCAGAATGTGATTTCGATTATCATTAATGAGGGGTTGGGCACCATTTTCAGTATCTACGATGGCCAGGCGCTCGTGCACCAGAATGGCATTGTCGTTATTCCAGATCCCGGACCAATCCGGGCCACGATGACGTAATAACTTAGATAACTGCAGCGCCTGCTGGCGCAATGCTTTAACATCGGTTCTGATGTCAAGCACCCCAAATATCGAACACATGATAACCTCTGATAATCAAATTAAAAAACACATAGTTTGGCAGTATGTACGTCTATACGTACCCTCTGACTGTGCCATGCCCGCTTAAAATTGCAAGTGCTTTTTGGGCTGCTGGGCGAAATTTATCACTGTTCCGATTACTGAAAGTCAACAATGCTGAAAAATTCATCAAAAAGCCGTTTCACTCCACCTGCCGACTGGTCTGCCGCCTTACTGAAGGCCAATCCCATTTTTACTGATTTGGTGGCGCGTTTTCCTCTGCAAAACCAGAGTCAGTGGCCCGAACCGGCTCAGCTTAACCACTGGCGGAGTAACACCGACTTTAGCTTTGTTGAAAATGCGCTATTGGAGCAGGATGGCCGTTATTATGAAGATTTTATTTTCGCCACCCGGCAAATCCCGACCCGGGCAGCAAACTGGCATGACTTTTTTGGGGCGCTGATTTGGTGTTTGTTGCCCCGCAGTAAGGCGCTGTTAAACCAAATGCATATCGCGGAGATCGCCCAGTATGGCCAGAAACAACGCACGCCGCTGCGCAATAAGCTGACGTTATTTGATGAGTGTGGTGTGGTGCTTTGTCTGGAACCCTCAGCGGTGGCACATGCTGGCTTACTGCGCGATCACCAGTGGCAACAAAGCTTTTGGCTGCAGCGGGCTGACTGGTGGCAGAGGGTGCGGCCGCTGATTTTTGGCCATGCCATTTATGAAATGGCAACAGTGCCTTTTATCGGTTTAACTGCCAAAGCACTATTTATCGAGGTGCCAACGGGCTTTAGCCAGTGGTCTTTAACAGATGCTTACACTTTTCTCGATGAAAAGCTGCTGCTGCAAATTGCTAACAATCACTTACTGCTTGATAATCTGCAGCTAACACCGCTACCCTTGCTGGGGGTACCGGGTTGGTACGCCGCAAATCAACAGGCGGAATTTTATGCAAATACGGATTATTTTCGTCCACGTAGAAGGCCATAACAGGACAGGCAGATGATTGAAATAAAAAATCTGGCCAAGGCATTTGCTCTTGGTAAAGGCAGCAAACTTTCAGATACCGAAAAGCAGGATGTACGCTATGCCGACAAGGAATTCCGCTCAGTACGTGATGTCAGTTTTCACTGTGGGCAGGGTGAAGTATTGGGTCTGTTAGGCCCTAATGGCGCCGGTAAAACCACCACCCTGCGCATGCTCTCTACGGCGTTGAAACCGGATGCCGGCTCGGTACTGATTAACGGTGTCGATGTGCTGCGCGAACCGGTCAAAGCACGCAAGCAAATCGGCTTTTTATCGGCCGATACCGGCCTGTACGGCAAGCTGAGTGCCTATGAAAATATTGCCTATTTCGGCCGACTGCACGGCATGAAGGAGGCCGCTTTAAAGCAACGGATTGATGAGCTGTTCACCATGCTGAATATGCATGACTTCGCCAGCCGTCGTGCCGACAATATGTCGACCGGTATGAAACAAAAAACTGCTATTGCCCGCGCGGTGGTGCACTCGCCGAAGGTGGTGATCCTGGACGAACCCACCACCGGCCTGGATATTATGACGGTACAGACAGTACTGGATTTTATTAAAGGCTTAAAACAGGTCGGTACCCCGGTGATTTTCTCTACGCACCATCTGGATGAAGTGGCCAGCTTATGTGACCGGGTGGTAGTGATTGATAAAGGGATCAGTGCGTTTTCCGGTGATCTGGCGGAGTTTAAAGCCCTGGCACCGACCGGTGATTTGCGTGACGCCTTTTTAGCTGTGTTAAAACAACAATCCAGCGCGCAAGGAGCAGTCTGATGTGGCAAGTTTATTTAAAAGAACTCACTGAGCTGATGCGCGATCGTAAAACGCTGATCTTTGTTATTTTGCTACCGATTTTTATCTTTCCGGTGATTTTCGGCATTATGGGGCTGGTCTTATCCTCTACTACCGCCAAAGCTGCGCAGGAGCAACATAAGTATGTGATTGTTAATGCAGAGCAGGCACCTGAATTCGCTGAAGCCCTGTTTTATCACAAGAACTTTACCCGCGTTGAGTCGACGTTAACGACGCCGGAGGAGCTGACGGCCGCAATTCGTGCCGGTGAGTTCGCGGTGGCGATAGTGATCCCGGACGATTTTCAGGCTAAGCAGCAGAGTGTTGAGCAAAGCCAGTGGCAGCTGATTTATAATCAGTCCAGTCAGCTGGATTTTATGTCACGATACTTTAATGAGTTACTGGAAAATTATACCGGCCAGTTACAACGCCAGTCTTTATCAGCACTGGGGGTCGATCCGGTAAAACTGACCGCTATTTTAAAACCGGTGTCAGTACAAAAAGTTGATACGGCCGATAAACGCGAAAATATTGGTGAAAAGTTTGGCGCCTTGATTGCTTACATCCTGATTCCATTGTGTTTGCTGGGTGCATCTTATCCGGCCATTGATATGGGCGCCGGTGAAAAAGAGCGCGGTACGCTGGAAACCTTGTTGATTTGCCCGGTAAGCCGTTCAGCGATTGTATTGGGTAAGTTTTTAACCGTGCTTACCACAGGTTTAGCGGGGGCACTGATCACCGTGGCCAGCTTTGGGATCTGGGGAGCCATTATCGGATCTTTTGCCGGTTTTGCCGTAGTGCAGGAGGCGATGGGCGCCATTGCTACGGTAGAGTTGCTACTGATTTTCCTGATGATTGTGCCAACTTCAGCCATTTTTGCCTCTTTGCTGCTGGCGATTTCGATTTACGCCAAAACCTTTAAAGAAGCGCAAAACTACATGAGCCCGTTATCGATTCTGATGTTTGTGCCACTGGCGGCAGCGATGATGCCGGGAGTTGAGTTGACCGGGAAAACGGCGTTAATTCCAGTAATGAATGTCGCACTGGCAATTAAGGAATTGATTAAAGGTACAGCAGACGGCACCATGATTGCGCTGATTTTCGGGGCGACTGTCGCCTTAGCAGCAGCACTGATTGCCTTCTGTGTGCACTGGTTCCAGCAAGAAAAAGTGCTGTTTCGTTAGGGCGTGTTGACGTTTGCAGCTTGTTTTTGCAGCCGTTTGGCTGGTGTTTATACAAGGCAGAGCTTGTGATGTGTAGTTATTCTACATGAACAAGCGATTACGCAGTAGAAACGCCAGCCAAACGCTGCCCGAAGGGTTCGCGCTGGCGGCGCTTTGCTCTTTGTCACTCGTCACTTATTTAGAATAACTAAACTGCGCTCCTCGTTTCGCGATCAAAGCGCCGCCAGTGCGAACAAAATCTAAGCAGCAAACATCAACACGCCCTAAGCAGGGCTCTTTTTGTCAATCAGCATCAAAAAGCTATTGATAACGATTCGCAATAATATTATGATGGCGCAGTTTTCTGAGAAGAGGCTGCGCCATGTTTGTTTGTATTTGCAAAGCGGTAACGGATAAAGCCATTAAGCAAGCGATTGCCGACGGTGCCGAAACGATGCGTGAGTTAAAAGCACAGTTAGGTGTGGGTAGTCAATGTGGCAAATGCGTCTGTCAGGCGCAGCAGATCCTGCATAATGAGCTGGTAAAACAGCAACAATTAATCGACAGTCTGGCCAAGCCAGCTGCGTAAGTATGAATTAATCTGCAATCCCCACCTTTTGCTTATTTTCATTACAACCAAACAACGCCATAATAGGCCCTGATTTTTATCAGGGTTTATCGTTTTGGCATTTTGCTGGCCGGCGGCACTTTGACAGTTAGGAGTTGTGAAATGGATCAGATCAAACAGGTTGCCATTGTTGGCGGCGTGCATGGGAACGAATTCTCTGGCATTTACCTGGTAAAGCAGTATCAGCAACAACCTGAGCAAATTACTCGCAGTAGCTTTACTACCGAAACCGTTTGGGCTAACCCGGAAGCGCACTATGCCAACAAACGCTACCTGCACAGTGATTTAAATCGTCAATTTAAAACCGTCGATCTGGCGAATCCTGACCTGAGTAATTACGAACAAAGCCGTGCCAAGGTGCTGAACGCGCAACTGGGGCCAAAAGGCAATGCCCGCATTGATCTGCTGATTGACCTGCATAATACCACCAGCAATATGGGCGCCTGCCTAATTCTGACGCAAGCAGGCCCGTTTTATAATAAGCTGGCTGCCTACGTCAAAATGAAAATGCCGGAAGCCATTATCTCGCGTGATGAAGATCATTTTGCTGCTGAAGATCATGCACTGATGTGTACCTTGGGTCGCTATGGTGTGCTGGTAGAAGTGGGACCACAGCCACAGTCGGTATTACGACAAGATGTGCTGGAGCTAATGCACCGGATGACGCAGCATATTTTGGATTTTGTCGAGCTCTATAATAAGGATGCGTTGCCGGCCTTACCAAAACAAACCGAAGCTTTCCGTTATTTGCATAGTATCAAGTTGCCGATGAACGAACGTGGTGAGCGTATTGGCATGGTGCATAAAAATGTGCAGGATCGGGATTATCAGCCGATCCATCCGGGAGACCCATTGTTTACCTTATTTGACGGTACCGTCGTTCCCTATCAGGGAGAGACGGTGGTGTATCCGACTTTTATCAATGAAGCCGCTTATTATGATAATAATCTGGCTATGTCATTAAATGAGAAAGTTCTGATTGAATTGTAAGGATGTCTGGCTGTAAGCCATGCTTGGCAGTCAAAAGCTGAAATAACCATAACAGGAAGTTAACTCAGATGTCATTGCGTTACCGGGTGTTGTTACTGGCGTTGTTGTTGTCAGGTTTTGCTGTGTCGGCTGCTGAAAAGTGCAAGCAAGAGCAGTGTCACAATACGGTGGTCTTTATCACAGAGCACAGTCTGCCCGGCACTTACCTGAACGAGCAGGGCGTACCGGCCGGTGTCATGGTGGAGCTGGTACAGGAGCTCAGTCGCAGGATGCAGCAACAGGGGGTTTATTTTTTAATGCCCTGGGCGCGAGCGATACAGCGAGCGCAGCAAACGCCAAGATCAGTCTTGTTCGAAACCGTACGTAATCCGGAGCGCGAAGCCTTGTTCAAATGGGTGGGGCCGGTTAAATTTTTCGATATGCAGCTTTATGGCCCGGCTGAGCTCGCTGGTTTAAGTATCAGTGCCGCTGAACTCAGCCAACGCTATGTTGCCTGTGGTTATCGCGGTGCTTCTTATCAACCAGCTTTAGAAAGCATGGGCTTTAACGAAGGCCAAAATCTGGTTCTAATGTCACGAGCCGGCGATTGTGTGCAAATGTTACGCCTGGGGCGGGCTGAGCTGACCCCACTTAACGTGCTGCGCCATGGACCACGTTTTACGCAGGCCGGGCTGAATCTGGTGCCGTTACAGCCGATTAGCGAAGTATCGCTTTATCTGGCATTTTCTTTGGATTTTTCGGACGAAGAGATTGCGCTATGGCAGCAACAACTCGATCTAATGTTCATTGATGGTACGGTGCGCAAGTTGTATCAGGGGACTTTTTCAGATGAATTGATTCAGCGTTTAGAGCGTGCGGCGCAACGCAGAATTGCAATACAGCAAACCGGGGCAGAGCGTACTCCGTCAATAGAGGCCGCGCCTGGCCAGGAGCCATAAGCGCGGCCACAGAGCTTACAGTTGCTGGTAACTAGCCTTTTTCTGAATTAATTCAATTGCATAATTATCCGGATCCCGGACAAAAGCAATCTCGGTCGTACCGCCTTTAACTGGCCCGGGTTCCCGGCTGATGATGCCGCCCTTGGCGCGGATTTTGTCACAGGCCTCGTACACGTTTTCCACCTCCAGCGCAATATGGCCAAAGGCTGAGCCTAAATCATAACTTTCCACACCCCAGTTATACGTCAGTTCCAGTACAGCGTTACTGCTCTCATCACCATAACCGACGAAGGCCAGCGTATATTTATATTCCGGGTTTTCCGATTGCCGCAGCAATTTCATTCCTAACACTTCGGTATAAAAGGCAATGGATTTTTCCAGGTTACCGACCCGTAACATCGTATGTAGAATGCGCATTTTTTTACTCCTATTCAGTTTTCGTTTTGTATTCGCAAAGGTCTTCAATCAGGCATGAGCCGCACTTAGGTTTACGGGCGACACAGGTGTAACGACCATGCAGAATTAACCAGTGGTGGACATCCAGTTTAAACTCGGCCGGTACCACTTTTAGCAGTTTTTGTTCCACCTCATCGACATTCTTACCCGGCGCCAGTTTGGTACGGTTAGATACCCGAAAGATATGGGTATCGACCGCTATTGTCGGCCAGCGAAAGGCGGTATTCAGTACCACATTAGCCGTTTTGCGGCCGACACCGGGCAGGGCTTCCAGCGCTTCACGATTTTCCGGCACCTCACCGTTATGCTGTTCTACCAGAATGCGACAGGTTTTGATGACATTTTCAGCTTTGGTATTAAACAGGCCAATGGTTTTAATATAATCTTTAACGCCGTCAACCCCCAGTGCCAGCATGGCTGCAGGCGTACGCGCCACCGGAAATAGCTTACGGGTAGCTTTATTCACACCCACGTCCGTCGCTTGCGCCGACAGCAAGACGGCAATCAATAACTCAAAAGGTGAGCTGTATTCCAGCTCAGTGGTTGGGTTCGGATTTGCCGCACGTAAGCGGCTTAATATTTCGATACGTTTTGTTTTATTCATTAGTGTCTTACTGTACTGAGCCGGTAACTCTGGCACGGGTAATGCTGCCTTTCTCGATGGTTTGGCGGCGCGCCTGGCGCTGGTCAATGACATTTTTCAGGGCGATCAATAAACCCATGCCCAGGAAGGCGCCGGGGGGTAACATCGCCAGCAGGAAATGATTGTCACTATGGAATACTTCGATACGCAGTACCTTAGCCCAGTCACCCAATAGCAAATCTGCACCATCAAATAAAGTGCCTTGCCCCAACACTTCACGCATCGCACCCAAAGTCAGTAATACCAGTAAGAAACCCAGCCCCATCATCAAGGCATCCAGCGCTGCCGGGCCCAGCGGATTCTTTGATGCAAAGGCTTCGGCACGGCCGATGATGGCACAGTTGGTGACGATCAGTGGAATAAAGATCCCCAGTGACTGATACAAGCCAAAGGTAAAGGCATTCATCAACAGCTGCACCACGGTGACAAAGCTGGCGATAATCAGTACGAAGATCGGAATGCGGATCTCATCCGGTACGTGCAAACGGACCAGGGAGACGACGATATTCGAGCCCAGCAGCACCAGTAAGGTTGCCAGCCCCAGCCCCAGGGCATTGGTGACAGTACCGGTTACCGCCAGTAACGGACATAACCCCAGCAGCTGTACCAGGCCAGGGTTGTTTTTCCACAGACCTTGCAAACTAATTTCTTTAAACTGACTCATTGGCGGGCCTCACAATTGGCTGACAGGCTTGCCAGCTCGGGGTGTTGCTGCACAAATTGTGCGGTACGATATACCGCATTGACAATAGCGCGTGGTGTGATGGTGGCACCGGTAAACTGATCAAAATCGCCGCCATCTTTTTTTACTGCCCATCGGGCTTGATTGACCTCAGTCGCGTCTTTACCACTAAAACTAAAGATCCAATCACTGCGCCGGCTTTCAATTTTATCACCCAAGCCGGGGGTTTCCTGGTGGTTTAATACCCTGGTACCGAGCACCTGACCTTGTGGGCTGATTGCAACCAGTAAGTCGATATTGCCGCTGTAACCGTCTGGGGCCGTGGTTTCCAGCACATAGGCTTGTAGCTGCCCGGCGTCACGCCAGCGATATACCGCCTGAGCTGTTGGTCGCCCCAGTGCTTCGGCATCGGTGATCAGAACGCAGTCGGCCAGCAAAGTTTTAACATCAGCCCGTTCGGGCAAAACTTCTTGTAATAATGCTAACCGGCTCAACAATAATTGCTGTTGGATCCGCGGTTGTGATAATTGATTGACAATACCTAAAATAGCCACACAGATTAGCGCGACTGCAGCCAGAATCAGCGCATTTTTACTGATAAACTGAATCATTTAACATCTCGCTTGGCTTTATGACCATAAGTTCTGGGCCGGGTATAGTAATCGATAAGTGGCACGCACATATTGGCCAGTAATACCGCGAACGCAAACGCATCCGGATAACCGCCATAACTGCGGATGATATAGACCAGCAGACCAATCAGGGCACCATACCATAAACGACCACGATCAGTGGTCGATGCCGATACCGGATCAGTAGCAATAAAAAAGGCAGCCAACATGGTCGCGCCGCTAAACAGATGAAACAGCGGACTTGGACTGGCGCCGGAGGATCCGAGCCAGAACAACAAAGCTGGGACCGCCAGGCCGGCTAGCAGCGCCAGCGGGATACGCCAGCTAATCACCTTAAGTTTAATTAACAGCATGCCGCCGAGCAGATAAGCAAGATTAACCCAGAGCCAGCCAGTACCGGCGAAGGCAAAAAACACCGGGCGTTGTAGGCTTTCACTGACCGTCAGGCCATTATTTAGATCCTGACGCAGCGTATCGAGCGGAGTAGCAAGCGTGGTACCGTCAATAGCGAGCTGTAACTGGCTCAGGCTAAAACCGCTGCAGCTATATTGCGTGAACACCATACAGAATGCATCCAGTGGGCTAAGCGCTGCCTGTTGCAGACTAACCGGGGGTAGCCATTGCGTCATTTGTACCGGAAAAGAGATTAACAGCATAACATAGGCGGCCATTGCCGGATTAAACAGGTTATTGCCAAGGCCACCATAGAGTTGTTTCACCATAATGATGGCAAAAGCCGTGCCTATTACCACTAACCACCAGGGAGCGTATGGTGGGATCGAAATCGCCAGTAATACCGCGGTAACCAGCGCACTATGATCCAGTAAGCGTGGTAACACGGGTTTTTTACGTAGCCACAACACCAGTGCTTCTGATAACCAGGCGGTACTGATGGCCAATAGCAGTTGCACAATTACGCCATAGCCAAAGAACACGGCTTGTAATGCGATCCCCGGTAAGGCGGCCAAAGCGACCCATTGCATCAGCTGCTGAGTGCTGCGCTGACTATGGTGGTGCGGTGAACTGGCTATTTTAAAACTCATTCTGTTTTGCTCTCGTTCTCGTCGCTCAGTGCTTTACGGGCTTTGGCCCTGGCCAACGCCGCTGCGACGGCAGCTTTGCGTGCGTCCGGCTGTTCTGCTACTGGTGCAGTGGTTTCAGCGGCTGAGCCTGACGTGGGCTCTGGGCTGCTCTCTACGGCTGCAGCGGCCTGTCTGGCTTTCGCCCGGGCCAGTGCCGCAGCCACGGCTGCTTTTCTTGGATCATCGCTGACTGGCGCCATCGTAGCCGGTTCGCTATCAGCCGGACTTACAGGATTTGTCTCAGCTGCCACTGCTGGCGTCACAACTTCAGCAGCGGCGCGCTGCGCCTTAGCTCTGGCGAGTGCAGCCGCAACGGCTGCTTTACGTGGATCCTCTGCTGCCGCTTGCTTACTGGTATCAGGTTCAGCAGCTACCTCGCGGCGCGCTTTGGCCCGGGCGATAGCTGCCGCAATGGCAGCGGCTTTGCTATCTGCTTCTGTAGCAGCGCTCTGAGTTGTGGCAGTATCGCTTACTGCAGTTGGGGTCTTAGTATCTGACAGTGTTGCCGCACTCTCATTGGTTTGGGCTTTTTGCGCCTGATAGGCCAGTGCCTGTTGCTTTCTCAGTTCGCGCTCAGCCAGGATTTGTTCACGACTTTTCTCTGTACCGGTGTCTTGCTGAGCTTTTACTCTGGCCAGTGCTGCGGCGACAGCATCCTGGCTGTCAGCCGGTTGTGCTTGCTGGCGCGCTGCTGCCAGTTGTTGATTACGAGCCAGCCGTTGTTGTTTCTCCGCTTCGAGCCGTGCATTACGGGCTTCAAAACGCGCCTTGGCTTGCTCGGCTTTCAGGGCTTCGCGTTGTTGCTCGCGAATTTCTGCTTTCGCGACCCGGTAATATTGCACCAGAGGGATCTCACTCGGACAAACATAAGCGCAAGCGCCACATTCAATACAGTCTGCCAGATGGTATTCTTTTAACTTATCGGTATCTTTGGCCTTGCTATACCACAATAATTGTTGCGGTAATAAGGTTGCCGGGCAAGCATCGGCACACTGACCGCAGCGAATACAATCCAGCTCTGGTCCGGCATCCGGTAATTCAGTCGTGCTCGGCGCCAATATACAATTGGTGGTTTTAACGATGGGCACACTCAGATCGGGTAGGGTAAAGCCCATCATCGGCCCACCCATAATGACCTTTTGTTGTGGTTCACTCTGAAAACCACAGAAATCCAGTAATGCACTCACCGGCGTGCCAACCAGAGCTAACACATTTTGCGGCTGCAGCACGGTTTCACCGGTAACTGTGACAATACGGGAAAGCAAAGGATGATCATCCAACACTGCCTGCGCTACTGCAAATGCGGTTGCCACGTTGTGCATGACTATGCCGATATCTGCCGGACGCCGACCTGCTGGGACTTCTTTATTAGTTAATAACTGAATTAATTGTTTCTCGCCGCCAGACGGGTACTTAACCGGGACTTCCCGTACATAATAATGTTCGCGTTGGCTACAAGCAGCTTTTAACGCCGCAATCGCAATAGGTTTGTCGGCTTCGATGCCAATTAGCACCGCCTTGGGGTTGAGCAGCTGGCACAGAATATCGATGCCTTTGACAATGGTTGTCGGCGCTTCCTGCATCAGTGCATCGTCGGCACTGATATAAGGTTCGCATTCAACCGCATTAATAATCAGATAGTCAACCGGTTGTGTCATACCGACTTTTAAGTGGGTCGGAAAGCCTGCACCACCCATACCAGCAATGCCACTATCTTGTATGCGTTCTAAAATATTGTGCCGATCAGCGGTGGCAATGTTTAGCGGACGCCGATCGCGCCATTCCTCTTTGCCGTCCGGCGCCAGTATGACAGTGGTTTCAGGTAAGGCTGACGGGTGAGCGCTGATATGCTCTGTAATTTTTAAAATCGTGCCAGAGGTGGGCGCATGCACCGGTACGGCCATGGAGTTATCGGCCACCGTCAGCGGTTGACCTTTTAACACCCGTTGACCGGCACTGACAATCAGTCGGCCGGCAACACCGATATGCTGTCTTAAAGGGATATAGAGGCGGTCAGGCAAGGGCATTTGTACCAGAGGTTTACCACTGGTTTGGGCTTTACGCGCCGGAGGATGAATGCCACCATGAAAATCCCACAGGGTTCCGGCTTGAATTTGTTGAAATAAAGTTGGCACCGCTCGTTACTCCACCAGCTTGACAGGTATAGTGTTGAGATCCCACTTCCAGCGTTCGGCTGTGACTTTGACCGGGATCATCTCAATACAATCAACCGGACAGGGTTCAACACAGAGATCGCAGCCGGTACATTCGTCGGCGATCACGGTGTGCATTTGTTTCGAGGCACCCAAAATCGCATCCACCGGGCAAGCCTGAATACATTTAGTGCAGCCGATACATTCCTCTTCCCGGATAAAGGCCACGCGCTTTACTGCGACTTCCTGGGCGGCATTTAACGGCTTAGCTTCTACCCCAAGCAGTTCGGCCAACTTTTTAATCGTCGCTTCACCGCCTGGTGGACACTTATTAATATCATCACCATTGGCGATCGCTTCGGCATAGGGCCGACAGCCAGGGTAACCACATTGGCCGCACTGGGTTTGCGGCAGGATATCGTCAATCTGCTCCACCAGTGGGTCACTTTCTACTTTAAAACGAATCGCTGCATAGCCGAGCAGAGCGCCGAATAATAAGGACAGCACGCCAAGCGCGAGCAGAGCATTTAACAATGTCATAACGCTTTCACCAAACCGCTAAAGCCCATAAACGCCAAAGACATTAGCCCAGCGGTAATCATCGCGATTGCCGCACCGCGAAACGGCACGGGGACATCAGCGGCGGCTAAACGTTCGCGCATCGCGGCGAACAGCACCAGTACCAGCGAAAATCCTACGGCGGCGCCAAAGCCGTAAAGTGCAGAGTTGATAAAGTTATGCCGGGCATTGACGTTTAACAGCGCAACACCTAATACGGCGCAGTTAGTGGTGATAAGGGGCAAGAAGATGCCTAACAACCGGTACAAACTGGGACTGGTTTTATGGACTACCATTTCGGTAAATTGCACCACCACGGCGATAACCAGTATAAAGCTCAGGGTGCGTAAATAAAGCAAATCCAGCGGCCCCAATAAATAGGTATCGACCAGATAGCTACAAATCGAGGCCAGAGTCAGGACGAAAGTTGTGGCCATAGACATACCGATCGCCGTTTCCAGCTTACCGGAGACCCCCATAAAAGGGCACAGACCGAGAAACTTTACCAGTACGAAGTTATTGACCAGGATGGTACTGAGCAACAACAGCAGAAATTCAGTCATAAGGATATGTTACGTAAGTTAGGTCCTATATTATGCTACCTTGGCACAGGGCTTACAACCCGATAAAACAAAGGGTTTTACCTCGCAGTAAAACCCTTATAGGCCGGAGTAGCGTTGGCTTTACATGGGTGTCGGTTTGCCGATGTAATAGCCCTGGTTACCGTCGATGAATAACGACTCCAGCATATGTTTCTCTTCCTGAGTTTCAACGCTTTCAGCGAAGACACCTACGCCAATCCGGTGCGCCAGATCAATCATTAACCGCATAAAGTATTGATTATTCTTGTCACTATCGATATGTCGGGTATAACTACCGTCCATTTTCACGTAATCCGGTTTTAAATCGCGGAAAAACTTAAAGGAGGTAATGCCAACGCCAAATTTTTCAACCGTTATACGGGCACCCGCACGGTGTACCATATCAATAAAGCGTTTACTGGTTTTCAGGTTTTGTTGTAAACCAAACTCAGACACTTCAAACACCAGCTTGGAAGCGATATTGGCATCTTTTAATAACCGCCGCTCCAGCCAGATCACAAATTGATCATCATGCACACTACGCGGTGACAGATTAATGCCAAAATACTGGTCCTGCATATTGCGCTCTTTAATGGTTGTCAGCGCAGTTTCGATAATCATCCGGTCAACAGCAATAATTTTATCCAGTTTCTCCGCCATCGCTAAAAAGGATGCCGTAGGCAGGATTTGATCTTCATGTGTTTTAAAACGCACCAGGATCTCGGAGTAAGCTTTAGCAGCTCGACTCGAGGGTTGAATGGTTTGCAGCAACAGCGTCAGGCGGTTATTCGTTAATACATCTTCAATCACATTACGCCAGTTTTGATTGCCATAGCTGTTACTGGCATTTTCCAGACCACTACTTTCTTTTTGCAGGTGCCAGGCATTCGGTTGTTTGGTTTGTGCCAGGCTGATTGAGGTATCGGCAGTAGCCAGCAATTCACCCAGTGCTTTGCCCGCCTCATAACTGACAAGACCGGTGTAGGCCACTGAATCGAGTTCAGCCAACTTTTGATATTCGTTAAAACGGCTTTGCAGTTGCAGCGCAAAATTCTCTGCTTCTTTGGCGGTGACTCTCGGCAACAAAATACCGAAATCTGAGCTGTTTAAACGGAATAGCGCGGCATTTTTGTAGGTTGCGGTAACTTTCTTAATAATATCGGCAACCTGACTAACATAGTTATCACCTTCCTGAAAACCACGGGTTTGGTTAAGGGTTTGCAGTTCAGTACAACGGGTAATCGCAAAGATACCAAACTCAGTTTGGCTCTCGCCTTTATTAAGCTCTTCGTAGGTTTGTACAAAGCGATTCCGGTTTGACAGACCAGTTACCGGGTCTTTATAGGCAGCTTCAGCGATTTGCTGCGCATCCGAGGTCATTTTTTCGTACTGCTGACGGGTATGGGCAGCTAAGCGCTGCAGTGCCTGGGCCAGATCATTAAATTCAGCCGGTAGTTTCTGAAATGCTTGATTATCCGGCTTTTGCTGATTTAAGAAGCCTTCAATAGCTTGATTAACTGCTTCTGCGGCCCGGCGATATTTGCGCTCCATACTGCTTTTTACAAAAAACACCGGTAACCAGCCCAACAGTAGTGGCATGAAAACGATTAACCATAAATGGTTTTGCAGTGCCTGAAGTTGTTGTTGCGGGTTAAGCTCAAAGCGCACGCGAATTTCTTGCTGCTCATCAAGTACCGTTTGCGCTTGAAACACCTTGCCACTAATGGTTAGCAGGCGCTGCATCAGATTTGGCTGACTCGGTGCGCTGTTTTGCTCATAAAGGATAGTGCCATCCAGTTTACTGATTTGCAGGCTTTTTAACGCCAGACTACGCTCCAGTTGACGACTAAGTGCTTTACCGTCAGAAATAATTTGGCCGCTAAGCATTTGCTCAACCATGATCTGGGCCTGCGTTTCCTGTTGTTGTAACTGCTGCTTACCGAACTGCAGAAACGCCAGCAATAGAATAACAACCAATAATAATGCAGCAACAAGTTGTGCAATGAGTAGCGTACGAAAATTCTTCATAGTTCCTTACCACCGGACATAGCATTATCCCTGAATGAAGCTTGGAAGGTCAGTGTTGCAGATATTGCCTATATTAAAGCAAAAAAAACTTTAAAAATAAATAAATAACCTTGATTCGGCGCAAGCATGTAGTAAATACGAAAGAAGATGAAAACTGTTGCTTGAGAGAAGTAAGTGGCTCCCCAGACTGGACTCGAACCAGTGACCTACGGATTAACAGTCCGCCGCTCTAACCAACTGAGCTACTAGGGAACAGAAAGATATTCAGGATTTGGCTCCCCAGACTGGACTCGAACCAGTGACCTACGGATTAACAGTCCGCCGCTCTAACCAACTGAGCTACTAGGGAACGCTGTGAATGCTTTGAGGGATTGGCTCCCCAGACTGGACTCGAACCAGTGACCTACGGATTAACAGTCCGCCGCTCTAACCAACTGAGCTACTAGGGAACAGCATTCAACGGGGCGCAATACTAATGCCAGCCAACAAGACTGTCAACACTTTGCCAAGCTGATTTTCAGCCGAAGAGTTCACTTGCATAGAGTTTCGCCACTATGCTGCTTTTGCCAGCGTTTTCTGCCGCTATCGTTGCTGTTGCATTGCCAGTTAGCTTGTCGCAAAAGGGTTGGCGAAAGTTACTCACAGAAGCTGTGGATAAGTCTGTGAGTTATAGGTTATCTGTTGCCGCTAAGCCTTACACTAGATGGCTTTGGCTCGGGTCAAGTACTTTGCGGTGAATTTTTTATGCCTTTAAATACAATAACTTATGAAATTTGCTTATGGCAATAGTTCGCTGTCGTTGCCAAGAGGAGCCGCAGCGCATGATTTGTCAGCAATGTGTACTTTATCCGGACGATCATAGCTAAATAAGCCTGATCCATGGTAGCGGGCGCCAAATTTGACTACAATAAGCGGCCCTTATGCCGCAGTGTGTATCATGTCAGAGACCAAGCCTTCTGTTAATCCGTTACTTAGCGCCGAAATCGCACCTTTGATGCAACGTCTGACCTGGCCGGTGCTAGGGGGCATGTTAACGCTAATGAGTTTTAATCTGGTCGATACGTTTTTTATTAGTCTGTTAGGGACTGACCAATTAGCGGCGATCAGTTTTACTTTTCCTGTTACTTTTATGATTATCAGCCTGGCGATTGGCTTAAGTATCGGGACTTCCGCTTTGATTGCTAAAGCCCTGGGAGCCGGGGCTACCGAATCAGCCAAGGCCGATAGCTTGGCAGCACTCTGGTTATCGGCCTTATTGGTGACGATTCTGGCGCTGCTTACCGCATTATTTCTAAAGCCGCTGTTCACTTTGTTAGGTGCACCTGCCGCTATTCAACATTATATTGACGACTATATGCTGGTCTGGCTGGCCGGTTCAGTGTTACTGGTCACACCAATGATTGGTAATGCTATCTTACGGGCGGCAGGGGAGACAAAAATCCCCAGCCTGGTGATGGCCAGTGGTGGCTTAGTAAACGCTGTGCTGGATCCACTACTTATTTTTGGTCTTGGGCCTTTCCCAGAGCTTGGCATGCAAGGCGCGGCGCTGGCGACGGTGATTTCCTGGTTAACCGGTTTCTTATTTATTCTGTATTGGCTTGGCGTTAAACGTGGCCTTTTGGACCGCATCTGGTTACCTGTGCCAATAATGCTCGGTATCTGGCGCAGGATTTTACATATCGGTTTGCCGGCTGCAGCGGCGAATATGTTAACCCCGGTCGCTATGGCGATTCTGACAGCTATAATGGCCAGTTATGGGCCACAAGCCGTTGCCGCCTTGGGTGTGGGGATGCGGCTGGAGAGCATTGCCTGTTTGGTGGTACTGGCGTTGTCGATGACGTTGCCACCAGTGGTAAGCCAGAATTTCGGCGCGGGGCAGTTGGGGCGGGTGCAGCAAGCGTATCTGACCTGTTGTCACTTTGTGTTGAAGTGGCAGGCCGCTGTTTATTTGTTACTGGCCTTGCTGGCGTATCCAATCGCTGCCGCTTTTACCAGGGACCAACAGGTTGCAACCTATATTCATTATTTTATTTGGCTGCTGCCATTATCTTATGGTTTACAGGGTATTATTATTCTTACCAATTCGTCATTTAATGCCTTACACCTGCCGGCTAAAGCAATGATTCTAAGTCTGATCCGGTTTTTCGTTTGTTATATTCCGCTGGCATGGCTGGGCGGTAAACTGGCCGGTGTTCCCGGGGTTTTTATCGGTGCTACGCTAGGTAATCTGTTAACTGCTGGATTGGCGTATCATTGGTTTCGGCAAGTTGTGCAACGTTATCAGTAGGGAGTGTTATGTCACGCGCATTTGAATTAGTGTCGGATTACCAGCCGGCAGGCGATCAACCTGAAGCGATTCGCAAGCTGGTTGAGGGTCTGGAAGCTGGCCTGGCGCATCAAACCCTGCTTGGCGTCACGGGTTCCGGCAAAACCTTTACCATGGCGAATGTGATTGCGAAAGTCGGGCGACCCACTTTGATCATGGCGCACAACAAAACGCTGGCGGCACAGCTATATGGTGAGATGAAAGCCTTTTTTCCGCATAACTCGGTAGAGTATTTTGTTTCCTACTACGATTACTATCAGCCGGAAGCTTATGTGCCGTCGACGGATACCTTTATTGAGAAAGATGCGTCCATCAATGAACATATTGAGCAGATGCGTCTATCGGCAACCAAAGCGCTGATGGAGCGTCGTGACGTCGTCATTATCGCCTCGGTCTCTGCCATCTATGGTCTGGGTGATCCCCAGTCCTATATGCAAATGTTATTGCATCTTAAGCAGGGCGACATCGTCGATCAGCGTTTTATCCTGCGCCGGCTGGCGGAACTGCAATATACCCGCAATGATTTGGCTTTTGAACGCGCTACTTACCGCGTGCGTGGAGAAGTGATCGATATTTTTCCAGCCGAATCGGATGATATCGCGGTGCGGGTAGAGCTGTTTGATGAAGAAATTGAGCGAATTAGCTTATTTGATCCTTTAACAGGAGCTATTGAGAAAATTGTCACCCGCTTTACGGTTTATCCAAAAACGCACTATGTCACGCCACGCGAAACCATTTTAGCAGCCGTCGAGCAAATTAAAGTCGATTTGGCTGCCCGGCGTCAGGAGCTGTTAGCCGCGAATAAATTGCTGGAAGAGCAGCGCATCGCGCAGCGCACGCAGTTTGATATCGAAATGATGGTGGAGCTGGGCTATTGCTCAGGCATTGAGAACTACTCCCGCTATTTGTCTGGCCGCGAACCCGGCTCGCCGCCACCAACCTTGCTGGAGTATTTTCCGGCAGATGGCCTGATGTTTATCGATGAGTCACATGTCACCATCCCGCAAATTGGTGCCATGTATAAAGGCGATCGCTCGCGTAAAGAAAACCTGGTGAATTATGGTTTTCGCCTGCCATCAGCATTGGACAACCGGCCGCTGAAATTTGAAGAATTTGAAATGATCGCGCCGCAGCGAATTTACGTTTCTGCCACACCGGCGGCCTATGAGCTGGAACATTCGGCCGGCGAAGTCGTCGAGCAGGTGGTCAGGCCAACCGGGCTGGTGGATCCGGAAATTGAGATCCGGCCAGTGGCGACCCAGGTTGATGATTTGATGTCGGAAGCGATGCGACGGGCAGAGCGGAATGAACGAGTACTGGTGACTACCCTAACCAAAAAAATGGCCGAGGATTTAACTGAGTATCTGAGCGAACATCAAATCAAAGTGCGTTATCTGCATTCAGATATTGATACCGTCGAGCGGATGGAAATTATCCGTGACCTGCGACTTGGTGTTTTTGATGTGTTGGTTGGGATTAACCTGCTACGGGAGGGTCTGGATATTCCGGAAGTATCGTTGGTGGCCATCCTGGACGCCGATAAAGAGGGCTTTTTACGCTCTGAGCGTTCATTAATTCAAACCATCGGTCGGGCGGCGCGTAACCTCAGTGGCCGCGCCATCCTCTATGCCGATCGCATCACCGATTCCATGCAGCGGGCAATTGCTGAAACAGAGCGGCGGCGCGCCAAACAGCAGGCGTTTAATGCCTTGCATGGTATTGCGCCACAAGCCATTAAGAAAAAAGTGGCCGATGTGATGGATTTGGGGCAGTCGCCGCAGCAGGGTGATACTAAACTCCGACAGGTGGCGGAGCAAAGCCGGTTGCGGCAGGGCAAAACGCCTTATCAGTTGCAGGCGGAAATTAAGCAACTGGAGCAAAAAATGCTGCAGCACGCCCGCGATCTGGAGTTTGAACAGGCAGCGGCGTTACGGGATCAGATCCACCAACTAAAGCTGTTATTGCTCGAATTACCGGCAGATTAAGTGGTGGCTGCTTAAAGTCTAAACGTTTTCATAGGGTTATTCAGTTTTCATTAAGTTGTAACGCCTAAGATGCGCTCAGTTGCACAAAATCAATGGAAAACTGACTAAGTGAGGTCAACTATGAAACGTACTTTAATCGCCACCGCTCTATCGCTGTGTTCTGCCGGCGCGCTGGCCAACAGTTTTCAACACCAGACCAACCTGGATTATCAATGGGGCGACATCCTTAATGCTGAGCTGGATAGCTACAGCTTGTCTCATCAGTTTTATTTAAGCCCGGTACAAACCCCGAATAATATGCCTCGTGCAGAAGCCGGCTTTTTAAGCCGTAGCAGCAGCCTGTTATTCGGTTATCAGTACAATCAGTTTGATTTTGGTACCCTGGGCAAAACCAGTTTAAGTGGCTGGAGTCTGGGCGGCGAATATCGCGACGTTAGCCATAATTTCTATGCCAGTTTGTTATGGACTGAGCTGAACAATAGTGATGACCGCGTCGGTCAGGCTAGCCTGGGTTACTATGTTGACCCGAGCTGGTTAGTGAAATTAGATGTTGAGCATCTGCGTCCGGATGGTGACGGCAGTACCACCCAGTACGGTATTAGTACCAAAAAGTTAATGACGCTGGCGCATGGTGATTTTATCAATATTGAAGCCAGCTATATGGATTTAGCTGACAGTTCGCTGGGTCGCTTTGGCGTCGCTGCTGATTACTATTTTGGTCAGAATGTGTCATTAGGCCTGGCCTATGACTGGACCACCAAAGGGGTATTTGATCCGGAAGCGGATGCCTTTACCGTTCGCGGTCAGTGGTATGCGTTGCCCAATTTGGCGCTGCGTGCCGGTGTAACCTTTGATAGCGTTGATACCGGCGATGATTTATTTCATCTGGGTGCCAGCTTCCGTTTCTAAGTTCTGCAACCGTTCTTGCTGATGTTGGGGGCCCTTGGCCCCCTTTTTTATCCGTGCGCCGGGCATGGCGCGCAGCGCCTTGACCGGCGCTATCTGCTGACTGTGGTGGTTAGTAGATGACTCGGAGGTGAAAGTCCTCTACACACCCGGCAAGGGGAAGTGTTAGCCGAACGGCAAGGG
>Ga0181595_10001939_pt1 | contig 21539 bp, 23 predicted proteins | sample 041ome_7_FD_145604 | JGI IMG/M metagenome (GOLD analysis project Ga0181595, IMG submission 145604) | Coastal salt marsh microbial communities from the Groves Creek Marsh, Skidaway Island, Georgia - 041401AS metaG (spades assembly) | ecosystem: Environmental > Aquatic > Marine > Intertidal zone...
CCGTCACCTTTGGCGACCCGGTTAAGGTTGTGGTAAATTCTAATCGGTCGGCGTTTTTAGTCAGCGTTCCAGCCTGCCTGCTAAGGCCGTAGTTCCCCTCGAGTAGGTGGACAGTGGTAAAACTTGGCCCCTTTTTCATCCAATTCTCGCGTATAAGAAAACTGATGTTCGAGCTGTTCTCACCACCCGCATTCCAATTATCCAAATCTGTAAAGGACCCGGAGGCGCTATAAATAGCCTTACGTTGGTATTTGGCACTGAGCGTGTCCGATTGCCCCAAAAGAGCGAAAGGCATCAGTAAAAAGGCCAGAAAAAGTGTGCGCATTACTTACTCTTAAAAGCGTTGATAGCGTCTTTGGCTTCCTTGCTCAAGATAAGCTCCCCGCTAATCGCAGCGCGCTCCGCAAGCAACTCGTCCCAATGTTCCGTGCCTTCCCAAAAGACCTTCTTAAGTCCGCGCATAGCAGGGACAGATTTCGTTAGCAATCGGCCCGCCAAGGCTTCAATAGCGTCATCCATCGCTGTCGCATCTTCAAAGATATCATTGTACAATCCACGCTGGAACGCCCACTCCGCAGAGCGCCATTCTGTAGCATTGATGGCTAAATCTGACATTCCCGCCAACCCAAGCTTGCGCTCACACGCTGGGCCTACTACAAACGGTCCGATACCCACGGCCAGTTCGCTAAGCTTCACCGCCGCGTGCTTGGTGGCGTAACAATAATCCACAGAAGAAGCGAGGCCTACACCACCGCCGACAGCCTTTCCTTGAACGCGACCGATAATGAGCTTAGGACATTTACGCATTGCGTTGATTACGTTAGCGAAGCCGCTGAAAAAAACCTTTCCAGTCTCCAAATCTTCGATGGCAATGAGCTCATCAAAGCTGGCGCCGGCACAAAATGCACGTTCGCCGGCACTCTTCACTAGAATGAGTTTTACGGCATCGTTTTCGCCCAATTCAGTGATGGTATTGGCCAATTTCGCGAGGACCTTGCCCGGCAAAGAATTGGACAATGGGTGGAAAAATTCTACCGTCGCCAATCCGCGATCGTCTATGGTCGCATTTACACCGCCTTGGTTCACTGCTTCGTTCATAGGTTATAGTATTTGGGTATTGTGTTCTGCTGAATATTCAATTTTCACGAGCATGCTGTGGTATGCCGCATACCACTGTTTTCCGTGGCTCTTCGCGACTTTATGACGGGCATTCGCGCGCCACTCGTTCACCGCTTCCATGCTCTGCCAATAACTGATAAAGATGCTGCGGCCCTCAGTATTTTTGACGCTCTCGTACCCCACATATCCTGGAACATCACCGACCAACTGTAGGGTCTCTTCGTCCAATTCTGCATAGCCCTCTCGATTGTCAGAAGGCATGTAGCTGAATATATTGGCATACTGCGCGCCTGGGAACCGCTCGTAATTCATCAGTTCTGATCTAGTTTCTTCACCATGGTCAAGATGGTGGCAACGGCCACTACCTCATCAGTATCGTCGTACACTTCAACGTAATATTTCACGATGCCCTTCGCTACATCGTCTTCACTGCGCTTCTCTTGATCAATCTTTTCTTTTACGGTCAATTTAACCCCGATAGTCGCCCCTGGGTAGACCGGCTTGGTGAATCGGCATTCATCGATACCGTAGTTCAACAATACCGGACCTTTTTTGGCCTCGACAAACAATCCTGCCGCCTTACTCAAGATAAAGTAGCCGTGTGCCACTCGGCCTTCAAAGATGGTGCCCTCGAGCGAAGTAGCGTCCATGTGCGCGTAGAAATTGTCGCCGCTCACATTGGCAAAATTCGTAATGTCCGTTTCGGTCACCGTGTGCTTAGCGGTATATACCGTGGAACCTATTTCTAATTCTTCAAAATGCTGACGGAATACATGCGGCATGGCCTCTGGGCGTGATGCCCCTGGCTGATACTGCTGGGTAATGGCTGTGATATCGTCCGGGTGTCCTTGGATGGCTGTACGATGTAAATAGTGCAATACACCGCGCTTACCCCCCATCTCTTCACCACCTCCGGCGCGTCCAGGACCGCCATGCTTCATAAGAGGCATCGGCGAACCGTGCCCTGTGCTTTCTTTGGCCATCTTCTCGTTGATGATGTGGATACGGCCGTTGTAAGCCGCAGCTTCAGTAGTGAATGCAACAATATCCGCAGTGTTCTTGCTCACAAATGAAGTCACCAAAGAACCGCGTCCCATAGCGGTTAATTGGACCGCCTCGTCAATGGTTTTGTACGGCATCAACGTACTTACTGGACCAAACGGCTCCACCTCGTGGACCTTAGTTTTTGCGAATGGATCGCTGTTGACAAAGAGTTTTGGCGTGTAGAACGCACCTGCACCTGTAGCGCCCACAAGTTCAAGGTCTGGATTAAAGACCAATTCTTGTTCGGCCATCAGCTTGTTCATCTCCGCCTCTACGCGGCCAATCTGGTCGTGTGTAGCCAATGCTCCCATTCGAACACCCTCAGCTTGAGGATCGCCTATGACTGTTTTCTGCAAGCGCGCAATGACTGCTTGCTGAACCGCTGGCAATAAATGTTCTGGTACCATGGCGCGGCGAATGGCGGTACATTTTTGTCCTGCCTTCACCGTCATTTCGTTGGCCAATTCGCGTACAAATAGGGCAAATTCCGGATCGTCAGTGGTCACATCTGGGCCTAGCACCGCAGCGTTCAAACTATCTGCTTCCAGGTTAAACGGCACCGAACGCTCATTCAAATGAGGAAGGCCGCGCAACACCTGGCCGGTGGCTGCGGAACCCGTGAATGTAACGATGTCTTGGAAATCGACGTGGTCAAGAATACCACGTCCCTTACCGCTCACGAGCTGCAAAGCGCCTTCGGGCAAAATGCCACTATCGATAATGGCTTTGACCATCGCCTCTGTTAAATAAGAGGTGTATTCTGATGGCTTAACCACAGCAGGCACACCCGCCATAAGGTTCACCGCTATTTTCTCGAGCATCCCCCAAATAGGGAAGTTGAATGCATTAATGTGCACCGCTACCCCGGGGCGCGGGACCATAATGTGGTGACCGATGAATGTACCCTCTTTCGACAATCGAGCGAGGTCGCCATCCACGTAGTAGGGAAGGTCAGGGAATTGGCGTCTAAGGGACGCGTTGGCAAACAAATTGCCGATTCCTCCTTCAATATCAATCCAGCTGTCCACTTTGGTTGCTCCAGTGGCCCAACTGACGTCATAGAATTGGCGTTTGATAGACGTTAAATGCAGTGCCAGCGCTTTGAGCATACGGCCGCGCTCTTGAAAGGTCATCTTTCGCAGGGCAGGACCTCCAACGTTTCGGGCATAGTCTAAAATGGCTTTATAATCCAATCCTTCTGAGCTCACCGTGGCAAATTCTGCCCCCGTGATCGCATGGCGCGCCGTGTATTCTGCTCCGCTGCCTGCCTCCCAGTTCCCAAGGATATAGTTTTTAACTGTGTTCATCTATTTGTGTGTTTGATAGGTTCCTTTATGTTCTGGTCTGCCCGGTTCCAATTCCTTAAGCGGCTCCACCTCTTTCAAGGTATCCTAACATTGCTTCGGAAGCTCCATATATAGTTTCGTCCCTTCAGTCTTCCACTCCAGCATTTCATCAGTCACCTGCTTAACCACCTTCCCGGGATTGCCCACGAAGATACTTCTAGGTGGAATGATGGTGTTCTGCGGCACAAAAGCCAATGCTCCCACAATGGAGCCATCACCCACCTCAACATTGTCCATAACCACGGCATTCATCCCGATGAGCACATTCTCGCCCAGCGTCCCGCCATGAATAATAGCCCCATGCCCTACATGCGCCATCTTCTTCAGACGCGTTTCGGTTTTTGGAAACATATGTACGGTACAATTCTCTTGCACATTGACGCCCTCTTCAAGCACAATCCTGCCCCAGTCGCCACGGAGCACTGCCCCGGGTCCGATGTAACAATGCGGCCCCACGATCACATCGCCCGTCACATTGGCTTGGGGATGTACGAAGGCCGTAGGATGTACGACGGGAATGAAATCAAGGAATTGGTAAATAGCCATCTTATGCGCGTTCTAAAATGGTCGCATACCCCTGGCCAACACCAATACACATGCTCACCAAGGCATATTTCTTACCGGTTTCTTGCAATTCTAGAGCTGCAGAATGCAAGATGCGACCGCCTGTCACTCCCAATGGGTGGCCCAATGCAATGGCACCGCCGTTCGGGTTGATACGCTCGTCGTTATCCGCTAAACCAAGCTCGCGCGTGCAGGCCAATACCTGCGCCGCAAAAGCCTCATTAAGTTCAATAATGTCCATGTCGTCCAAAGTCAATCCCGCTTTGGCCAAAGCTTTCTTTGACGCCTCAACAGGACCAATTCCCATGATGCGTGGCTCCACACCAGCCACTGCTGAACTCACGATACGAGCCAACGGTTTCAAACCGTGTTTTTCTACCGCTTCACCGCTGGCCATGAGCAAGGCGACTGCACCATCGTTCAAACCCGAACTGTTTCCTGCGGTTACCGATCCATCCTTTTTAAAGGCCGCGCGCAAACCGCTCAATGCTTCCAGTGTTGTGGCTGGCTTCATGAATTCATCTTCCACAAAAACGATAGGATCTTTTTTACGCTGCGGGATCTCCACCGCGAATTTTTCGAGGCGGAATCTTCCGCGCTCCTGCGCACGCGCTGCCTTCTGCTGGGACCAATAGGCAAATGCATCTTGATCTTCACGGCTAATACCGAACTGTTCTACGAGGTTTTCAGCGGTCTCGCCCATAGCATGTGTGCCATACAATTCCTTCATTTTTGGATTGACGAAACGCCATCCAAAAGAGGTATCATACATCTTACTCCCCGTATCAAAAGCACTTTCGCCTTTGCTGATCACGTAGGGACCGCGGCTCATGTTCTCTACTCCGCCAGCGATGAAAAGATCCCCGTCACCGGCCATGATGGCACGGTGTGCATGAATCGCGGCGCTCATTCCTGAGGCACACAAGCGGTTCACCGTTTCGCCAGGAACGCTCCACGGAAGTCCGGCCAACAGTGCTGCCATACGGGCTACGTTTCGGTTGTCTTCACCGGCCTGGTTTGCACAGCCTAAAATCACGTCATCAATAGCTGTAGGATCCAAGTCAGGATTCTTTTCCATGAGTTTAGCGATGGTCATGGCCGCCAAATCATCTGTACGTACTGCGGCAAGCGTGCCTTTAAATTTTCCAATCGGCGTACGAACGCCATCTACTATATAGGTCTGTTTCATAGGTTCCATTCATTCCCCGTGCGATAAACTGTACCCTTGAAAAAGGCCACACGGACATCATCTTTAAAAATATCAATTTGGTACAATCCTGTACGCCGAGTTTCGTTGAGCAACGTGGCTCGAGCTTCCAAAATATCACCAGTTTGCACCGGCTTCAAGTGATGGATAGATGTCTCTATACTCACGCTTTGATTACCACCGCCGTTCGAGGCAAAGGCCAGGGCAGAATCAGCTAAGCTGTAGCTAATACCCCCATGAGCTATGCCAAAACCATTGGTCATCTCCTCGCGGACGGTCATGCGAAGAATCGCCGATCCCGCTTCATTCGACACTACCTCAATGCCCAGCCATTTGCTGAACGCGTCGTGGTCCATCATGTGCTGAACTATATTTTGGGCTCGACTCATTAGGTGTCCGATTCTGTTTTGTCTTGCAACACCGCCATTTCTAGCGCCTCGACTGCACAATCCAAAAGGAAAAGCATATTGCCTGCCGATTCTGAGTCCACCGTATTGTTTTCTACAATGTATAGGTACAACTCTGAAAGGGTTTTTGGGGAACTACTCTTGAGCACAAGTGGCTCTATATCGAGCCCTTCGTCGCTTTGGTGTTCCTCATAAACCTCCATTTTGTCCTCTAATAATTGGCGCCATTTTTCCTCGCTCAACATGGTTTGACGCCATCCCATTTTCTGGAATGCCCATTTTAGAGCAATCACTGAACGCAATAAAGCGCTATGAACACCTTCGTCCATACCCTCATCAACATCCATAAGCGTCCCTAGAATGAAGGGTTGTTGATCTAGCATATCATCGAAAATTCGCTGATAGAAGTCGGGCGACCAGCCTTCCACCTCAATCAAGGTATCGTTTAGACTTAGTGCCCCTGAAGTATTGAGTTCTTTCATGCTTACGAATTTACATATAAAAAAAGCCCCAAGCACGAGGCCTGGGGCTTTCCAACTAACACATCAAAATATGAACATCATCACATTTTTCCTTTCATCATGCGGTTCCAGTACAAGTACGGCAAACCGTACTTCTTCAAAATCCACATGCTATAGTTTTCCTTCGTCGTATCCACAAACTTGCTGAGGAACGGGTCAGAATCACGAACATTATCATACTTGAACTCGGCCAATACCATTTTGCCGTAGCCCGTTACCAAAGGACATGAAGAATATCCTTCGTACTGCTTATTACCAAACTCCGTCTTAGCCATGTGTGCCAATAGGTTCGCAGCAACCACGGGAGCTTGTTTGCGGATTGCTGCCCCAGTTTTAGCTGTTGGAAGCGCCGCCGCATCACCCAATGCAAACACATTTGGGAATTTATTGTGTTGTAGCGTGTTGATATTTACATCAATCCAACCACCTGGCGTGCCATTACTCAATGGACTATTTTTAATAAAGTCGGGCGCACTTTGTGGTGGGGCCAAGTGTAAGAAGTCGAATGGAATTACAAACGTTGATTCGCCGTCCAAGCGTTCGCCTAGACCCTCGCCTTCGTTGATGGTGCAAGCATTATCGCCTGGTTTCGCATTCTTAAAGTGAACCTCCTGCTTTTCTACATCAATCTTAGAAATCGCGTAAAACGGCTTGAAGTGAATCTCTTTACGATGTAGAACCTTCGTTAAGGTTTTTGCAAATTCTGGCACACCAAAAATTACCGATCCAGGGGTTGCAAAGACCACCTTAGTGTCCTTCTTAACGCCTTGCTTCGCCCAGTAATCGTCAGCGAGGTACATAATTTTTTGAGGCGCTCCTCCACACTTGATAGGGGTAGTAGGCTGAGTAAATACTGCATTGCCTCCTTTAAACTGCTGGACCTTCTCCCAAACGGTTTTAGGATCAGTATAATTAGATACAACGATTCCTTTATCCAAGCCTTCCTGCAATCCTGGGATTCCATCTTCATCAATCTGAATACCGGGAGATGCTACTAGATAATCGTATGAGAAATGACCCGAGTTTACTGTATCCACTCCATTTTTATCCGGGTGTATTTCAGTAACTGCATCTTGAATCCAATCACATCCTGCAGGAATGACTGACTTCATAGGACGGCCGGTTTTTTCAAAATCAAAGGTACCTGCGCCTACCAAGGTCCATGCAGGCTGGTAGTAATGGGTTTGTGCAGGATCAATGATCGCAATGCGCAAGTCCTTCTTTTTGTTTTTCAATTGGGCAGCGGTCATAATACCACCGGTTCCTGCCCCAATAACAACGACGTTATAATGCTTTGACATGGCGTTTGGGTGTTTATTTGACATTAAAAGTAAACGCTCTAAAACACCTCCTACGTGATAATTATCACCTTTAACGAAGATTAAAGGGTAGTTTTGACCATTATTCGATGTGGAATGCCGTCTTCAAGAAATTCTGCTCCACGACCCACATATCCTTGTCGGCCATACCATCCCTCTAAATAGCATTGCGCCATGATGGTGATTTCTTTAGATTGTGGGAATTGATCCCAGATCCATTCCTCGCAGCGCAACATAAGCTCGACACCGAGGTCCTTTCCACGATGTGCTGGATGCACAATGACACGACCTATGGATACTTCCGGATAGGCGGTGCCTGGAGGAAGAATTCTTGCACAAGCAACTGCTTGATCCCCCTCCATTTTGAACAGATGAAACGATTCTTGGTCTTGGTTGTCTAGATCTTGATAAACACAATTTTGTTCGACAACGAAAACGGCACTACGCAATCGAAGGACTGCATAAAGTTCATTCGTGTCCAATTGATCAAACCTTTTATACCTCCAGCCCATCATTTCTTTTTTAGTTGCACGAACGCCAAAACTACGGCAAATTGGACACCCAATGTGGTAGCAATACCTCCAGCAATACTAGTGTCCAGTGCTGCACTCAAAAAATAGCCTCCAAGGCTTCCGGTAAAACCAAAAAGTGCAGACAAACCAATCATTGTTTTTAATTGGCTCGAAATTAAATAGGCTGATGCAGCAGGTGCTACAAGCAATGCCACTACCAATATTGCTCCAACACTTTCAAAACTAACCACCGTCGCCAAGCTTACCATGGACATCAAACTTAAGTTCCAAGCTCCTATACCAATACCCAGCACCGCAGCGTAATCCGCATTAAAAGAACTCATCAGAAGTCCCTTGTATCCTACGAGGGTATAGATAAGCACCAAAATCAACAATATGCCTGAGGTCCATAACGCGATCGGCCCCATCGACTTACCCGCCATTGTCCAAGTATTGAATGGCACAAAAGCAATTTCTCCATAGAGCACACATTCCTGGTCCAAATCCACTTTATCGCTCCAAAACGTAATAAGCACGACCCCCAAAGCAAAAAGCGTCGTGAAGGTCATGCCAATACTCGCATCGCTCTGCACCTTCCACTTCTTGCTGAGAATTTCAATGATGACCGTCGCAAAAACCCCAACCAATGCGGCGCCCAAAAACATGGGTAAGGAGGCCCGGCTCTGGCTCAGTAGGTAGGCAATAGCAATGCCCGGCAGTACCGCATGCGAAATGGCATCGCCGACCATGGTCATCTTTCGAAGGACGAGAAAAGCGCCCAACACCGCGCAAGAGATGGCGGTAAAAATGGCGGTCAATGCTATGGCTAGGGTTGGCGTCACTTGTTATTTTAAATAGGCTGCTAAAGGCAATCGGTAACTGACCCCTGTGCCGAAAAAGAATCCGCTGGTATTTAGCCTTGAACCCAAGTAAGGGCTCAAATCTATCCCGGCATAAATGTCGAGTTGCAGGTCGTTGGAAAGCAGCTTCGTGAACCCGCCGTCGAAATATGGGGTTGCAAAAAATTGGCTCCCCGCTACAAACCAATTGCTGAAATATTCCGCATACACACCGTAGTCATTGCCAAGGTCATAGCCTAATGCAAGTGAAAACATGCCTTCATTTATAAAACCATTCGAGCCTACCATGCCGCCGGAAACACCAACATTACTTGCAATTCCCAACCTCGGCGTCAAGCCCTTTTCCAGCATGAGTCGCTGTTCATGGAAGACCACATTTCCCTGCGATGGTGCGCGGTAATCGCCCCCAGCAATCCACGGCAAGGTGAGGTGGCTCAACCAAGTAGTCTGAGGCAAGAGGTCTGTTTCTTCCATTAGGTTGTACTTGAATCCAATGGTCACAGGGTTCACTCCCGTGGTGCGGAATGGGTCATTCCAAGTATCTACGATGTCCACGAGCTTGGTGTTCGCATTGATGACGGCGCGCACCTCAAATTTTCGATTGATTCCAAAGCGCAATACTTCCTCTATTTGATGGGCATCTGTGATGCTCGTTAGGGATATTCTTTCCTCCGCATGCGAAAACTGATATCCGCCTTCGTACTGAAACCAACCTACTGGTGTAATCTGTGCGCTTTCCGTAATGTCGGGACGATCCGTCGCAATGGCCGGCATTCCCACAAACACGGGTGTTAATTCAACATCATCCGTGTCAATGTCATTCATCTCTGGACGCTCCTGCGCCATGCCCCAAAACGATGAGGCCAATAAAATCACAATACTAATCTTCTTCATAAGGAATAGGACTTTGGTGAGGATCCACTTCTGGGTTCCCCAATTCTTTAACTATTAATGCTTCTATTTCAGGGGTAATAACATGTTCCATGGTTTCGGCCTGCGGGTGGATGTGATCGGCGGCCATGCCCAAGCGCTCAGTCAAATACAGCTCCCATAATCGGTGCAAACGCACCACCCGGCGACCTTCGCTGCGGCCCAAGTCCGTTAAGGCAAACCCATCGGGACGCTCCACTACCAAGAACTCCTTTTTCAGGTTTCTCAAGGTCTTGGTTAGTCCCTCATAATGCTGCTCTCGTGCATCGACCATCGCCCCAGCACTCATCGCTACCGGTTCCCCAGCGCGCTCCTCGGCGCCATAAAGCAACTTCAACAAGTTCTCTCTTTGTGTTTTGTTTCGGTTCGACGTCGCGCGTCTGCGACGCGCGATCCAACCTTTTTCCGGTGCTAAAATCAAGGAGCTGAACCCAAAAAATCCGAGCACCAAAACAATCCACGGGCCGGTAGGCATTTTTGGTAAGGCGGCACTGATGAATGTTCCTCCCATGGCGGCAGCCGAGGCAAAAAGTGCCGCAAGCAACAACATACGCGGCAGACTGGAGGTCCAGCTGCGGGCAGCGGCTGAAGGGGTGATTAATAAGGCGGCCATGAGTACGACACCCACGGTTTGAATGCCGACGGTTACGGCCAAGACGGTGAGCACGGTGAAGGCAAAACGAATCACTCCCGTAGGCAAACCAATAGCCGCTGCAAAATCCTCGTTAAAGGTCATCAGTTGAAACCCTTTATAAAACAGAACAACACCTAAAAGAAGCAATAGCGCGAGGACCGTAAATACATACAGATCCATCATCGTGATGGCGGCCGCTTTGCCTAATAGAAATCGCTCCAAACCGGCTTGCTGGCCTTGACCCGTGCGTTGTACGTAGGACATCAATAGAATCCCAAAACCGAAAAAGGTCGATAGAACCAGGCTTACCGCGGTATCGCTCTTGAGTTTAGTGCGCTCTACGATAAAAGATATCCCATAATGGGCGATCAGGCCCGCAATCAGCGCGCCGATAATCAAAAAGGCTGGGTTACGGCCATTTCCTAAGATGAAGGCCAACACCACCCCAGGCAACAAGGCGTGGGCAATGGCATCGCCAACGAGGCTTTCCCCTTTCAAAAAGCTAAATGCGCCCACTACCGCTGAGGATGAAGCCAGCAGCAGGGTACCAATGAGTACTTTTATGAAAACGGGATCAAACATTAGCCTTGCGGTTGGTCTTCTTTAAAATCGGGTTCGCGAAGTGGAAATTCAGTATCGGAGATGAGGTCCCCTAGCTTCGAGAGCACGGTTAATCGGCCCCCATAAGCCTCTTGCAATAATTCCTTGGTGAAGACTTGCTCCTTCGGACCGGCCGCAACCAATCTCGTGTTCAATAAGACAATCCAATCAAAGTATTCGTTCGCGGTCTGTAGATCATGGTGTACGATGACCACGGTCTTGCCTTCGTTTTTCATGTCGCGGAGCAGCTTCAAAATAGCATCCTCAGTGGCGGCATCCACCCCTACAAAAGGCTCATCCATCAAGTAGATGTCCGCTTGCTGTGCGAGGGAGCGCGCGATAAAGACACGCTGTTGCTGTCCACCGGATAATTGGGAAATCTGGCGGTCAGCGAACTCGAGTAGGTTCACTTTTTCCAATGCTTCTGTGGCAATGCGGCGGTCTTCCTTGGTGATCCTTTTGAAGAGGTTGTTCTTCCGGTAGCGCCCCATCAATACAACGTCCATGACATCAGCAGGGAAGTCCCAATCCACACTCTCGCGCTGGGGTACGTAGCTCACGCGCTCGCGCACTTTGTCCAAGGGTTGGCCGAAGATTTCAGTGTAGCCGCTATCGGGTTTCATCAAGCCCATGACCGTTTTCAGCATGGTGGTTTTACCGGAACCGTTGGGTCCGACGATGCCGATGATCTTGCCCTTAGGAAGCTCAAAATCCACGTCCCACAAAACGGGTTTACTGTGGTAGCTGACAGTTAGGTTGTGTACTTCTATACTTTTTTCCATTACTCGAATGATTTTAAAATCGCGTTGGTATTGTGTTGAAAAGCACCTAAGAGCGTGGCTTCAGGCGTGCCTTGGGGGCCGAGGGCATCGCTGTAAAGCGGGGTGCCTATGGTGACCTGGCCGCCTTTTTGAGCTACGGCTTCTTGCAGGGCTTGAATGCTTTTTGGATTGACGGAGGTTTCGGCGAAAATGGTGGTGAGGTGGTGATCTAAGATGAATTGGGCCGTGGTATTCATGTCTTTAATTCCAAACTCCGCAGCCGTACTAATGCCTTGTAATCCGTGTACCTCAATGCCATAGGCACGACCGAAATACGAAAAGGCATCGTGTGCAGTGACGATGGCGCGCAAGGAATCTGGGACCTTACTGGAGGCACGAATCATGGCGTCGTGTGCGTGGTTTAAGTCAGAAAAATAGTCCATGGCGTTTTGCTCGATGGCTTGGCGGTGCTCGGGAAATTGCTCTACAAGGAAAAGGGCGAGTTCACCCACGCAGCGATCCCAGAGCTGAAGATCGAACCAAATGTGTGGGTCGTACGTATTGGGGCCTACTTCAATCAGCTCGTGAGAACGAAGCACACTGCTCATGGCATGTACGGGTTTTTGTGCGGCCAATTTTTCCAAGATGTCCACCATCTTTCCTTCCAGATGAAGGCCGTTGTGCAGTATGATGCGGGCATTGCTGAGCTTCGCCACATCGCTCTCCACAGGTTTGTAACTATGCGGGTCAATGTTGGAATGCATCAAGGCTTCCACCTTCACGGCTTCCGGTAATAGTTGACGTGCGGCATCCGCGACGATGGAGGTGGTACACAAAACGTCCACGCTTTCTTGCGGTTGGCAGGAAAGTGCAATGATACCGGTAAAGACGATTAATAGCTTTCTCATTCGTGTACGGCGTAAATATTGGCGCTCATGCTTTTGCTCAACCAAAAAGAGCCCGCCGATCCCTGCAACTGAACACTTGCATCAAAAGAGGAAATGGCTTGAACGGCATAGGCATTTCCTAATGAGATGTCCATGGCATCCAGTTGATTGAAGAATTCCGTACCCGCATCTTCAACGCGCACGACTCGGACTGTATCTCCCGGTTCGAAAGCCCCAATGGGCGTGCCTAAAACCGGCGGCATAGTTCCATTGCGCTCAGGAATGGGATCGCCGTGCGGATCGTGCTGGGGAGCGCCTAGAAAATCGGACAGTCGTTCGACCAATTCTTCACTCTGAATATGTTCTAATTGCTCTGCCAAAGGATGAACTTCATCCCAACCAAACCCGAGTTTATCGACCAAAAACGTCTCCCATAAACGGTGCTTACGCAAGATGCTCTTCGCAAGAGCAACGCCTTCTGCAGTCAACTGTACGCCTTTGTAGGGAACTACAGTAACAAGATTTTTCTGACTCAGACGTTTTACTGCTTGTGTGACCGAAGAACCTTTTGCCCCGATGCGCTGCGCCAAATCGCCATTGCTGACCGGTTGCTCACCGCCCAAATGATAGAGGGCTTTTATGTAATTTTCTTCGCTTTCAGAGTGAGTTTTCACTGAGACTATATTTTAGTTTAGGCAAAACTAAAAATTATTTTAACGCAAACTCCATAAGTACTTGTAATACCTGAATTAGTTTACCTTAGCAGTCGTGAAAAAGAACACTTATTTCATTTCAGACGTCCACTTGGGCGCGCCATCCGTCGAGGAAAGTCAGGCACGGGAACGTCGACTCGTTGCGTTCTTAAACCACATCGCTGAAGATTGTGAGCGACTCTTCATCGTTGGTGATCTGTTTGATTATTGGTTCGAATACAAGCACGTGGTGCCTCGTGGCCATACGAGACTACTGGGTCAATTGGCTCAAATGGTTGACGAAGGCATGGCACTTGAAATCTTCGTGGGCAACCATGATTTGTGGATGGCCGATTACCTCAGCGAAGAGTTGGGCGCCACCATTCATCATGGACCGTTTATATGGGAAGCGCCGGGCACGAGCACCCGCATGTACATCGCACATGGTGATGGCCTAGGCCCGGGTGACCGCAAATACAAAGCCATTAAAAAGCTGTTCACAAGCCCGCTTGCAATTTGGGCCTACAAACGCTTACATCCCAACTTTGGTGTGGGCTTTGCCGCACGCATGTCGCGGGCCTCAAGAAAGAGTCAAGGCCCGGATGACCATGCGTTTAAAGAAGAGAAAGAACGTCAACTCATCCACAGCAAATCCATTCTTGAGAAGGAGTGGTTCGACTATTTCATTTACGGCCATCGACACCATGAGATTGAGCGCGTCATTGGCACTCAAGCCGGAGAGGATGGCACCAATTTTGAAAGTAAATACATTGTCCTAGGCGACTGGATTACACTAGACACATACGCCAAATGGGACGGAAAAAGTTTAACCTTAACTAGCTATACCCCCGCATAATGAAAAAAATCATCTTGCTATTTACTTTGGCCATTGGTTTGAGCGCTGCAGCTCAAGATTACAAAGGACATTATGGGATTGGGCTTGCCCTTGGCGAGCCAAGTGGATTCAGTATAAAAAAGTTCAACAACAACAGCGAGGCCTTTCAGTATACCCTCGGATACAGCACGGTTAAAGGCGAAGAGGGCATCAATATTGGCGCCGATTTCTTGCTGCACAACTACGACTTCATCACGGCAGAAAAAGGAAGCATACCGTTCTATTACGGGGCCGGAATTCACCTGAAGAGCTACAACAACGCCGGCAACCAAATCTATGCACGCGTGCCACTAGGTGTTGCTTACGAAGTAGCCGATTTCCCCTTCGATATTTTCTTTGAGTTTGCCCCAGGAATTGCAGTCATCCCAAAACCTGAGCTGGTAACGAACTTTGCCATTGGTGGCCGATTCTATTTCGACCTGAACAAAGCGCGTCAGGTTGTGGAGGAGCGCATCTAAAGCTAAATTTTAAGCACAAAAAAACCCCCGAGCCTGCGGCTCGGGGGTTTTTTATTCTACGCGCGCTGCGCTTATTTCGCCGCTGCAAATTTCTCAGCTACCGCATCCCAATTCACTACATTCCAAAATGCTGAAATGTAATCCGGACGACGGTTTTGGTAGTTCAAGTAGTATGCATGCTCCCACACATCTAATCCCATGATTGGGTAACCGCCACAGCCAACGCCTGGCATCAAAGGATTGTCTTGATTCGCCGATGAGCAAATTTCTAAGGTGCCATTGTTTACACACAACCATGCCCAGCCCGAGCCGAATCGTGTTGCTGCGGCCTTAGCGAATTGCTCCTTCATTGCGTCTAAAGAACCAAAAGAAGCATCAATAGCAGCTGCTAGATCGCCTGTTGGAGCTCCGCCACCATTAGGTCCCATAACTTCCCAGAACATGCAATGGTTGAAGTAACCACCACCGTTGTTGCGAACGGCAGGAACATCCGAATGCTCAGCACAAAGTGCTTCAATGCTCTTGCCTTCCATCTCTGTTCCAGCAATTGCAGCGTTCAAATTATTCGTATATCCTTGGTGGTGCTTTGAGTGGTGAATTTCCATGGTGCGCGCATCAATGTGCGGCTCCAATGCATCATATGCATAACTCAAACTTGGTAGTTCAAAAGCCATAATTATTGAGGTTAAGTTTATATTCTGGTATAAAGGTAAGGCAAAATTGAGCCAAAGGTTTTAACTTAACTTTATTCCCTTATCAAGGCTATCTATGAGCACCCCTTCAATTGCTAATCCCCTTCAAGCGACATCGGACTTTATTGTTCTCAATGCATCCGCAGGCTCTGGAAAAACCTATAGCCTTGTTCAACATGTTCTTCTCAATGCCCTTCGACCAGCGAATATGGTTGAGGCGTATCAAAAAGTTTTAGCCATAACATTTACAAATAATGCGGCGGACGAAATGAAGGCGCGGTTGTTAAAACAACTGCTCGAGTTCACGGAACTCAGCGATCCAAAAACGAGCGACTTTTTCAAACCCATCTGGGAAGCTTTAAAAATTGGACCCGAAGAACTTCAAAGACGTGCAAAAGGAACGGCACGTCATATGCTGCATAATTACAGTACCCTTCAAGTTGGGACCATTGACCAATTCACCTCCCGCTTGGTTCGCACGTTCACCAAGGATTTACAGCTGACCGACAACTTTGAAATACGTTTGGACTTAGAGGCAATGGTTGCTGAGGCATTGGATCTATTGTACAGTTCTCTCGACGAACAAATAGAACTGCGCCTTTCCCTGGTGGAGTTGATTCAAGAGCGAATGAATCGAGACAAGACTCATAACCCCGACCGTACACTGCGTAAAGAGGGGCTAAAGAGTTTCGATGAGAATACCTGGACCGAGTTAAAGAATCTCCCGGAGCCAGAGCGCATGCTCGAAATATCACGAGAACTGGACCAGGAGTTAAGCAGGATCGTAGCAGAAGGTCGTCAATGGGCCGAACAATGCGTGTCGTTCATGCGAACCAATGGCATCACCCTTGACCAATTCACCTATAAAGACCAAGTTGAAAAGCACTTTCTCACCTTCTACCACAACCTAAGAAGGAACGATCTCGCTGCAGGTGCCAATGCATTTAAATCCCGCCTCAGAGAAGGGCCAGCCGAGGTTTGGGAAGCGCTTCGGGATGAAATGAAAGTATGGCAAGACGAAAATCAACGAAAATTGTTGATGTTGAAACAGGCGACTGCAAAGCTCCAACAATTGGCCGCAACACGAAGCCTGCTCGACCAGCTCAATACGCTTCAAGAATCGCAAAACACCATGCCGCTCGGGGCGTTCAACAAACTCATTTCTGAAGAGCTTCAAAAGGAACCTTCTGGATTCATTTATGCGCGGCTTGGAGAACGCTATTGGCACTTTTATATTGACGAGTTTCAGGACACCTCCACCATGCAGTTTCACAACCTGCACCCGTTGATTGAACATACCTTAACGAAGGATGAGCGCAAAAATAGTGCGCTGATTGTAGGGGATGCGAAGCAAAGTATTTACCGCTGGCGAGGTGGGCGCGCAGAACAATTCATGTCGCTGGTAGACGGAAGTAGCAACCTGAATAAATTTGGCGGAAAAGCGGGTGCGGAAGAAATGTACAGTCGTGAAACTGTACAACTGGATCGAAACTTCAGAACCTACCCGACCATCGTTAACTTCAATAACGCGTTCTTCCCTAAAGTGGCCCAACAGCTCCAGCTGGACAGCCACAAAACGGTATACTCACAAACCGGCGTAGGCCAGAAACCGCAGGTGGGAGAAGGGGATCAGGGAGAGGTTCGCGTGGATTTCTTGTTGCTCCCGGAAGGAGAGAAACACAGCAGTGAAAAACACTCGGACCATGTATTAGAGCAAACTCAAACACGAATTGAAGAGCTTTTAACCGAGGGCAACACCTACTCGGACATCGCTATTCTCGTGCGGAGCAATGCAAATGCTAAAAAATTGGCCAATTACCTAACTCAAAAAAACATTCCGGTCCTTAGCGCAGACAGTTTGGTTGTTGGGTCCTCGTTTGAAAGCAAACTATTGATTGCATGTGCTAAAATCCATTTGAACAATAACGATAGAGCGTCCCTTTTTGACGCTGCTTTTGCGCTTACCAAACTCGGAAAGTTGCCAAATGAATTGGAGGGGTTTGTTTTCCAGAAAAATAGCGTGGATCAAGGGTTGAGTTACCTTCAAAAGGTCTTTCCCGGCGCAAAAAAACTTGGATTTGTTCAGAACAGCCTCTACCACTTCGGAACCATGGTATTCGAGACCTTTGGACTCTTGGCTTCTTCTAACGCAATGGTCGATGCCACTTTAGATCTTTTGTATCAATTTCAAAGTATGGGGGGTGCGTTGTCCGATTTACCTGGCTGGTGGGAAGTTGAAAGTAAAAAGCGAAATGTTTCCATTGCGGAGGATATCGCTGCGGTAAAAATCACCACCATCCATAAATCGAAAGGACTTGAATACGAACATGTAATCATTCCGTACGGCATTGACTCGAACAACCGTGACTCAGAACATTGGATCCCTTTTGACCTTCACCCCGAACTCAAAAGAATGCCCGTTACTAAAACCAAGGCAACAGAAAATCTTTTTCCAAAAGACCAACTACAAGCCATCGAAAACGAAGAGCATTTTGATTGGATGAACATGATTTATGTTGCTATGACAAGACCCGTACGGGGATTGCACATTTTTGTAGATGGTGAAAAACCGGATGCCTTGGGCAAAGCATTAATGGAACATCTCGGTGTAGATGGAAACGCGGGGTCTCTAAAATATGGTCGACCGGTTCTGCCCGAAACTTCAAAGGCAGAAGTAAAAGAATCGGACCATGAAAAAATTAATCGCCCAATTAACACCCGCCAAAGTAATCTCTTGCTTGCGAACACCGCTCCAAAATCATGGTATGACGGCGAAATAGATCCAAGGCAGTGGGGAACGGCACTGCACCGTATCCTTCAATATCCTGTAGATCAACAAAACAAGGCTCTAAATCGACTCTACCGGAGTGGACAATTCAGTGAAGAAGTACACCAGAGTGCAATCGATGTATTGACCAATCTCAGAGCGAATGAAAACCTTAAAGCCGTTGCTGAAAAGGGGGCCGTGGTTTTTATTGAACGAACCATCGCAAAAAAAGATGCCGTCCTACGGCCTGATTTAATCGTAAAATCTTCAGAAGGTGTACTTGTCGTTGATTACAAAACAGGTGCTGAGAAATCAAAAGATCAAGAACAAATCAGAAGTTACGTTTCTGCTCTTGGCAACGTTTTTGCAAAAATATCTGAATCAATTATTTACCTTTAAGTCATGAAACGTTTCCTAGCCCCAATCTTCGTTTTAGCAGCCGTTGTGTCCTGCACACACGATCCTATTAATCCTGATCCAAACCCTAATGGTTCAGGGTTATGCGACCCCGATACGGTTTACTTTGCTAATGAAGTTCTGCCGCTTTTTACTTCCAATTGTGCAGACGCCGGATGCCACGGCGATTCTAATCCTGCAGATGGTATTTCGTTAACGAATTACAATGACATCATGAAGGAAGTGAAAGCTGGAAATCCAAACAACAGCGAGGTATACGAAGTGCTTTTCGAAACGGGAAATGACCAAATGCCGCCTCCGCCTGCAGCACCTTTAGATAGTTTATCTAAATGGAAAATTTACACTTGGATCGCTCAAGGAGCCCTAAACAACTCTTGTAACGAATGTGATTCTAATTCCGTTACATTTAGTGCAAGTATTCTGCCAACTATTCAAGCGCAATGCCAGAGCTGCCACAATGCGGGAAATGCTTCTGGCGGTGTAAATCTCGATGGCCATGGAAATGTGGTAAATGCCGTAAACAACTCTGGACTAATGGCAGCCATCAATAGAATTAGCAAGCCTATGCCTCCTGCTGCATCGCTAAGCGATTGTGAACTGGCAAAATTTGATAAATGGATCGCCGATGGAATGCCGAACAATTAATGGGATGAAATACGTTGTCTTCCTCTTAGTGGTTTCATTGGGTACGTCAAGTTGCTATTTCGACAACTATGAAGACCTTTATGGCAACGTCAACGCCTGTGATACATCGGCGGTTACCTTCAGTCAAGACATAAAAATGCTCATTGGCCAAAACTGCGAGGGTTGCCACAATGGCGCTTCAGCAAGTGGCGGACTAAATCTAGCCGGGCACCAAAACATCTCAAATTCAGCTTTATCAGGGGCCATTATGGACCGAGTAACCCGAACCGCGGGTGATCCGCTACTGATGCCTCCTGGACAAGCACTATCAGAATGTGATCAAAGTAAACTACGCACCTGGATTAACGAAGGTGCACCTAATAATTAAGCCATGAAAAAACTCTTAACAATGGCGCTTTTAGCGCTGACCACCTCAGCCTTTTCGCAACAATACTTGACTCGTGAAGCGACTCTTTCTTTCGATGCCGGTTCTCCTTTGGAAGATATTTATGCCGTTTCTGAAAGTGCATCGGCAGTCTACGATGCTGCCACGGGAAAGCTCGGAGTACAAGTCCTGATGACCTCTTTTCAGTTCAAGCGTGCACTAATGCAAGAGCATTTCAATGAAAATTACGCGGAGAGTGAAAAATTTCCAAAGGCTCAGTTCACGGGTGTTTTCCAAGGTGGCGAAGCCATAGGTCAACTCACCATCCACGGACAAACTAAAGACATAGCCGTTCCTTGTGAAATTTTAGAAGCAGATGGCTCACTCATTCTCAACGCTGAATTTCCAGTGAACATCGAAGAATTCGGAATCGCTATACCTGGTGCAGTAGCGGATAAAATTGCGAAAGATGCAAAGGTTCAAGTTAAAGCGACTTTGAAAAAACGAGCTTAATGCAGATTAAAAAAACTCTTTTTTCCGTTGTCTTGTCGCTGCAGTTGATCACAGCTGTAGGACAAGAAGATGACCTCTTTTCCTTAATGGACATTCCAGAAACCACTGAGTTCACCTATGCTACCTTTAAGGGAACCCGTATTATCAACGCACAATCAAATGAGACGCCTGGGAGAGGAGTGCTTCAATATGTCATATCGCATCGTTTTGGTAGTTTTTCGAATGACTACCTCTACAATTTCTTAGGATTAGACATCGCCCAAATCCGAATGCAATTAGATTACGGCGTCACAGACCGTCTTAACATAGGTATTGGACGTTCATCTTTTAACAAAGTGGCGGATGGCTTTATCAAATACCGACTTCTACGTCAAACCTCGGGTGCTGAAGAGTTTCCTTTCGGTCTAACCTTATACAGTAGTACAAACTATCGCGGCGCCCGTTATACTGATGGTGTTGATCACTTTTTGAGTGACCGATTATCTTTTCACCATCAAGCTATTTTCGCTCGGAAATTTGATGAATCTTTCAGCCTGCTGGTTGCACCTAGCGCCGTTCACTGGAACTTAGTTCCTGGACCAAACGATCCAAATACAACTTTCCATTTACAGATTGGAGGTCGATATAAAATCACCAACAGACTAGCACTAACCGGGGAATATAATTACGGTTCAAACTATGAATATAGCGATGGACAGCGATTTTATGCGCCATTTGCACTAGGCGTAGATTTGGAAACAGGAGGACATGTCTTTCAGTTCCATATTTCAAACACGAATGCAATGAGCGATCCGCTTTGGGTAGCGACGAACCCCTATAACCCCCTTGACGGGTCACTTTTCTTAGGATTCAATATTTCTCGTGTTTTTACGGTTTGGGACTAACAAAAAAGCCCCGTCCGAAGACGGGGCTAACCAAACCAATAAACCTAAGCTACTCTTAAGTGGGAACAAGTTAAATAAACTTAATCCTAAAGTGGTGATAACTATCTGAAGTTTTTTTCAAAAAAACACGATTGTCTCAAACGAAACGTCGTTTAGTGCATTCGTAATAGTTGATTATCAATACCATAAATGACGTTGTGTCGACGAGATAAGTAATTGATTAACTCGCAACCGTATCTTTCTAAAATTAGAGGTCGCAAACGAAACATCTGAACATTTTGTTTAACTCAGGTCACTAGAACGTTGAACAATTTACTCGCGTTGCCAAATCACAAACAATTGTTTATCAGTGTTTTAAACTAATTTTTGAGGTGTAAAAAAAGTTTTAATTCGATTAAGTGTCAATTGTACACTAATTAAAAAGAATTCATATACTTGTAAGATAATCGTTAACACAATTTATTATGAATCAAAATCTACGTCGTGTTCTCTCCTCTGCGA
>Ga0181595_10001961_pt1 | contig 21310 bp, 17 predicted proteins | sample 041ome_7_FD_145604 | JGI IMG/M metagenome (GOLD analysis project Ga0181595, IMG submission 145604) | Coastal salt marsh microbial communities from the Groves Creek Marsh, Skidaway Island, Georgia - 041401AS metaG (spades assembly) | ecosystem: Environmental > Aquatic > Marine > Intertidal zone...
TGCGACGCACACACGGACGCGCACACGGAAAACCCCACTCTCGACGCGCACCGTCGCCGTCGTCGTCGCGCCCCGTCGTCGTCGTCGCCCTCTGACGCGCGACACCGCGACAGACAGCCCAGCCCGCGCGGTCGTTTGAACGCCGCGATTCGGACATTCGGCGTCCCATCGATTCGATCCCCCGGGTCCCGTGTTCGATCGATATCACACATCGATCGCGCACACAAGACCCTTTCACCGCCAGGTTCAATTGTGACGATATCTCTCGATCGGATCGGATCGGATCGATCGATCGTCGCGAGAGGGGTGCACGATCGCGCGCGCGTGGTCGCGGCAGTTGACGACGACGATGTCGAGCGGTGCGAGTGCTGGACAATTGATCGGCGCGCTCGGCGCGTTTTTCGCCGCCGGTGGGGTGTGTTTCTACGCCACCAACGTGGCGAATGTGTTTGGAGGTACGACGACGACGACGACGACGACGACGACGCGACGATGGGCGACCCTAGGTGATGCGCGAACGTGAATGAAATGAATGGTGTGTGACGTGTACTGACGCGTGCGTGTGCGCGTAGGTGTGTTGCCTGGAACGGTGAATAACGCGGAATGGGAGGCGGCGGCGAAGGCGAGACGGCAGGCGTGTGAACGCGAAGGGTCGTCAAAGCCAATCAAGTTGGACCCGATGCAGTAGACGCGCCGAGCGCGGGCGTGGCGTCCTCGACGCCGTTGTTTTAGTAGAATGAAGACGAATGTAATACCGACGATATACACTTAAGTCGTTTAATTAATGATCGAACGAACGAATGTGATGTTACAACACAGCGCGCGGTGAAGAGTCACTGTACGATTTTATCTAGCCGCGAACAAACTGACGAGTGTCCTTGGAGTCTTTGCGACCATACGGGTTCGTTGCGCTAAAGTTGTGCCCTGTACCTTTTTGGCGACGGTAATCCGTGCCTGGGCCAGCATCACCGCGTGATTTTGTTCGAGATTTACTCGCTTTGGAGTCGAGATTCAAAGTCACCTTGGGCGGACGATGAAATCCAAACGACGTCGCGACGGCGTTCATATCTAACGAGTGCACGTTGTACACATCCTTCAAAGTATGCGAGTTGTACGCCAAGATGTACGCTCTGTACGCATCTCGTGCGCTCGTGTGCAAATAATAGTTCTTTTCCACCAATTTTTCGAGCTGACTTTGGACGTTGGCAATCTTTTTCGTCGGAAATTCATACTCATTGAGTGGCACCTTGGCTGCCTTCAAGTATTTTAAAAACGCCAACTCCTCGGGAATTAAAAACAACAAAGCTCGACCTTTACCGTCGGTCCCGCGAGCAGTACGACCAACACGGTGGATATATTCCTTAGGGTCGTCCGGAGGATCATATTGAATGATCCAGTCCACGGCGGGAATGTCTAAACCTCTCGCCGCGACGTCGGTGCAGAGCAAAATTCCGCGCTCCGCCTTGCAAAACTCAAAAAACGTCGTCGTTCGGCGTTGTTGCTTTTGCTTGCCATGGATATCGTTGACGGGAATGTCGATGTAGTTGAGCAATTCGGCGTGATACTTGACCGAATTACACGATGAAAAGAACACCATGATTTTTTTCTTCAAGTTTTTCTTCAAAAATGTAAACAAGAGCAAAAATCGTTGCTCGCTTGGAACCACGCAGTACCCTTGTTCAACGCCAGTCGCCGTAGACACCGCTCGTGAATCATCGACGCCAATATAAATCGGCGACTTGAGTGATAGTCGCGCCAAATCTTCAACTTTGGTGGTTTGCGTCGCGCTAAAAAGCATCGTCTGTCGATCCTTGGGTAACATTTTCACAATCGTCTTCATCTCCTCTTCGAAACCAATATCCAACATTCGATCGGCTTCATCCATGACAAACACCTTTAACGAGCTAAACGTAAACCCTCGAGTGTTTTGCATGTGGTCCAACAACCGCCCTGGGGTGGCGACGAGTAAGTTGACACCTTTAATCAAACGCTCAGCTTCGGCGCGTCGATTCGCGCCACCGATAATCAACCCGTGCGTTTGTGAATGCTTCTCCATCACTTGCTGCGCAACGTTGTAAATTTGCAGTGCCAGTTCACGCGTCGGTGACAACACCATGACTCCAGTTCCGTTACGCGGCATAAACTTAGCGTGGTACAACAATTCCACTGCTGGCACTAAAAACGCGAGCGTCTTCCCCGAACCCGTGCGCGCCGCCCCGAGCACATCTTTCCCCGCCAAAAGCGGCGGTATACATCTCGCTTGCACCTCAGTCATCGTTTTAAACCCCATAGCGTCAATACCTCGCATTGTCGGCGCAGAAAGCTCTAAAGACTCGAAATTCGTCGCACTTAAAATACCATCAACCTTGACCTCGTTGCGCTCCGCAACCTCTCCTCCCACGTCACCCTCCTCGCCCTCACGCGCATCACCATCAACCTTTCCCTCATCACCACGTTCCGAGCGTTTAGATTTCTTCTCCTTTTTCGATTTCTTCGCGCGCTTCCCATCACCCTCGCCGTCAGCGCTCGCGCGTTTCGTCTTCATCGGTGTCGTTGCCGAGCCGCCACCCATGCCTGCGAAATGTGATGCGTCCAACGGCGATGCGTGTGTCGCGCGCGCGTGTGCCACTCGAGCGAAGTGATGCGAATGCCGTGCGTGATTACACCGCGTACGTCGTCCTCGTCCTCGTCGTCCTCGTCCACGTCGTCGTCGTGCGTTCAAGTGCCGCTCAGCGGGCGTCAGTTGGAAATTTGAGCCGCCATTTGGAGCTCCTGGGTTCGTGATTGGTCGTTTTTGTCCTTATTTTGCTTTCAGAGGAGAAGAGGGAGAGCTGCTTTTGTGGTGAGAATGCGACGCGACGACGACGACGACGCAACGACGACGGGCGACGACAGACATGGATTCGTAGCGTCGATGAATGCGAGGTGCGTGTGAAGTCCTACCTCGCGCGCGTCGGTATTCGTGTGTTGTTTAGTTCTTCGTGACGTGGGTGGATCCGAAAGCTGGCGGCTGAGGTCATCCATCCAACGCATTCTTTGTAAAGGTTTCACGGCGATGGAGGGACGGACGACGTACAGACACCCATGGGCGCGACGGTGATGATTGCATTATTCTGACACCTCTTGTACGAGACTTTGTGGCCATTGTCTTTGAACTAATTACGCACTATACTGAGTCAAACCTTGGGTGTCAGTCTGTCTGTCCCGCGTCCGCGTCGTCGTGTTGAGACTTGATTTTGTTTTTTTATGCATCTCTGTTCACCGCGTACGGTTTTCAAACGCACCATGAACGACGTGAATGACGACACATGACCATATATGTATATATCATTGTCCGAACACTCGTGTAGACTACCTTTCAGCCTTGTCCGACGCGTCGGGCGCGCGAGGAAACCGTACGCGGCGTCGACGTTAACCGGTGATGATCAATGCACAACAATCATTCATGCGTGTCAGCTGAGCTTTGCTGTGATCGATAAACCGTAATCTGAGGTTAACATCGGCGTTTTATTATCCCATTGAGATCGCCATATGATTTTTACCATCAAGTGTTTTGGTTTCGCTCTCGCGAGACTGACGACGTCTTTTTTTCACCTGGTTCATCGCGCGCGCAGGTTTTCAATTTAAATACTAAAATCATGATGCTTTGACCGCACATCAAAGGTACGTGTGCCGTCTCATTCGCGCGCTCGTGATCAAAATTTTAGCTTGATTTGCCATGGCTTGACAACTCTCCGAGTGGACGCCATCGACTCCGAGACGTCTCGCGGTGGCGCACATTTACTCGTCGATCCGTTGAGTCTCCGTCGCGGCTGCAGTCTGCGGTGGAATAATTTAGTGTTCGGCACATTCCAATTCTCGCGCCTACGATGTCACCGGATGGTGTGCTTTGTGTCACTTTCCAGATATTGTTAGCGCTACATTAAAAGGCCATTCTTCCATCTTGTTACGCCTTTGTGACGTAGTGAGCCATAGTTGGTCGAAATTTTTTGCCTCGCGGACAAAAAGAACGCTGTGTTTCGCCACTGAGTACGTGAAAACTGACGAGCTTTAAACATTTTTTCTCTCCATAATGAACGCAGATGCCAAATGATATCGTATACGATCCACGCATCGAGATTAAACCTCGTCGGAACAAAGAAAAGGAAGAAAAGGATGAACTGTTTGCCGCCGCGCTGAAAAACGTGCGCGCGCTAGGGTCGTCTGATTTTTACGGCGATGAAGCGTCAGCTGACGCACGCGTCGATCCAAAGCCGATTAAAAAGGTTAAAATTGCCAAAAGTGTTAATGATGAAAGCGAATGGGTCGTCGAAAGCCGTCAGCAAGACATGTTTGAACGCGTTGAGGCGTTAAAATTAGCCAATCCAGATTACACGTGGAGATACTTTTGCCGCGAGCATCACGCGTCGGGAAAGCGACAATACTTGGCGACGACGCATGACAAGTTATGGAGCAAGTACGAGCGACTTGGTGCGCACGAGCGACATTACTACGAACTCATCGTCGAGAACACACCGTGTTATCTATACTTTGACCTGGAGTTTTCAATCCTCGCCAACCCTTTAGTGCACGGCGAAACGTTGACGGATTATTTGATAGCCCTCGTGTGCGAGGAGTTTGCGCTGACGGATGAAATCGACGCGTCTGATTTCAAACCTGAAGAACACATCATCGAACTCGACAGTACGAGTGCGACAAAGTTTAGCCGTCATTTGATTTTCAGATTACCCGGTCGAAAAGTGTTTGCAAACAACGCGCACTGCGCGCACTTCGTGCGTAAACTCTGGGCGCGCGTGGCGGCAACCAGAGACACCGACCCGCGTTGCGCCGCGCTCTTCGTGCGCAAAAACATAGATGACGAAGAAGCACATGAAAGTTTTGTTGATCTCGGTGTGTACACGCGCAATCGAGTGTTTCGTCTGTATTTGTCGAGTAAACGAGACAAGGATGGAGGGCAAAAACCAATTTTGAAGCCGACGTCGCGGTTTTGGAAAAACACCAAGCGCGCCGTGGGCGAAGAAGAAGACGTGCCCGATCGGTTGACATTCTTAAAGTCATGCGCCACGCATGTTGGACCAAATCCTAAATTAATCCAATTCCCTGGTGTCACTCATTCATCTGTGCTCGTAGGGAAGCAATTTCAGGGGTACCGTAACGGTACAGTGGCATCACGCAATCGCGCTGAATTCGGCGGCAACTCCATCGGTCCATGTCCACGCACCGCCGCATTCGTCTGTCACGACTTTGATCGATGGAGCGCCCATCATGGCGCGTCCGTGCGTTCATGGACGGCATTTCCTGAATATGGCGTGCTCGTATTAAATTTGTTTGGAAATCGATACTGCGAAAACATTGAACGCGCGCACAAGAGCAACAACGTCATGTTCGTCATCGATTTTCGGGAAAACGCCTACTACCAGCGATGTCACGACCCCGAATGTCGTGGCACCCGAGGACCTTGGCGCGAATTGAGCGAAGAAGTTCTCGTAGAGTCGTATAATTTAGCCAAAATGCTCCCGGACGCACCGTCATTCGAGGAATTAGATGACGACGCGCTCGCGGAGAGCGTCGTGAAGAAGCTGCGCTCGCCGTCATTTGAGGAACTCGATGACGACGACCTAACGGCACTTTGATCATGTATAAATGCACGCTTGATTGATAGAAAATTGTATTTCAGATATGTAGTTGTATGCTAGAAATTTAAAAGCCCATGCCGCCACCCATGCCACCCATGCCGCCGTCGCCCGGCATGAACGCGGGCTTGTCCTCCTTGATGTCGGTGATCATGCACTCGCTTGTCATCATGAGCGAAGACACCGACGCGGCATCAGTCAAAGCCGTGCGCACAACCTTTAAGGGGTCGATCACTCCAGCCTTGACCATGTCCACGTATTCATCCGTTGCGGCGTTGTAACCGATACCAATGTCGGACATGCCGTAGACTTTTTCGACGATGACAGAACCCTCCTTGCCGGCATTCTTGGCAATCGTACGCATCGGCATCTTGATTGCTTCACGAATGATTTGCACGCCAATCTTCTGGTCGAAGATTGTCATGGAATCTTCGAGCGCCTTCAAGGTTTTGCTGGCGTGTAAGAGCGCGGTGCCACCACCCGGGACGATGCCTTCGTCAACCGCCGCCTTGGTGGCGTTGAGCGCGTCGACGACGCGATCCTTCTTTTCGCCCACTTCGACTTCAGAAGCGCCACCAACCTTGAGCACTGCGACACCACCGCTGAGCTTGGCGAGGCGCTCTTGCATCTTTTCGCGGTCGTAATCGCTCGTCGCATCGGCGATGGCTTCCTTGAGCTGATCGCAGCGCTCTTCAATGGCGCTCGATTCACCTGCGCCATCCAACATGATGGTGTCATCCTTGCTCACGGTGACTTTTTTGGCGCTACCTAACATGGAAAGATCGACGTTCTCGAGCTTGTGCCCGAGATCTTCACTCACCACGGTACCACCAGTGAGGATGGCAATATCTTGTAAGTTCGAACGACGGTTATCGCCGAAACCAGGCGCCTTGACGGCGCAAATCTTCACGCCGCCGCGGAGCTTGTTGACGATGAGCGTTGCCAACGCCTCAGACTGTACATCTTCGGCGATGATCAAGAGCGGTCGTTGCGTCTTGAGCACGTTTTCGAGAACCGGCAAGAGCGGCGTGAGGCCGGCGATTTGTTTTTCGACGATGAGAATGTAAGGGTTCTCAAGTTCGCACTTTTGCGTCTTCGGGTTCGTGACAAAGTACGGGGAAATGTACCCGCGATCAAACTTCATACCCTCGACGACTTCCAACTCGTTCTCGAGGGTTTTACCATCCTATGATGCGTGTGAAAAATACCACATGAATTGTCAGTCGCTTGAACGAATGCGAACGTGAACACGCGTGAGTGTATCGCGTTCTCGTCGTCGTATCGAGTCAGTGTAACTATGACATAATGCCCACAGCAGCGCAAAGTGAAAGACACGAATGCCCCACAGGCTTTAGGCTAAGATTTGTTATCATCACCCTCAATCGATGAGAAAAAAAAATCAAAGAAAAAAATCAAACATGTATACGTACCGCGACGGTGATGACACCCTCTTTGCCGACCTTTTCCATCGCGCGCGCGATGAGGTCACCAATTTCCCGCTCACCATTGGCAGAAATAGTCCCGACTTGCGCAATCTCCTCCGTTGTGGAAATCATCTTGCGGTTCTTCTTCAACTCTTCAACCACCTTTTCAACCGCGGCGTTGATACCACGGCGTAAATCCATCGGATTCATCCCAGCCGCGACGCTCTTGCACCCTTCGCTAAAAATTGCGCGCGCCAAAACCGTCGCCGTCGTCGTACCATCCCCGGCGACATCATTCGTACTCACGCTCACTTGTTTCACCAAAGAAGCCCCGAGATTCATCATACGATCGCTAAACTCGATGTTCTTTGCTACGGTGACGCCATCCTTTGTAATCTTTGGCGGCCCGTATTGTTGTTCGATGACGACGTTTCGCCCCTTTGGACCGAGCGTCACGCTCACCGCGTCGGCGAGCTTATCACATCCAGCGAGCATCAACGCCCGCGCTTCGACTCCAAAACGCAAATCTTTCGCATATCCTCGCGTACCGTACACCCCACGCGCGCTCATCCCTGGCGTAAGCACTCGAGCCGCCACCGCGCCCGCGCTCGTCGACGCCGCGGGTGCAGAGCCGCCAGTCCTGCGATACAAAAAACACCCCGTGGTCAGCCACATGCGCATCGAGAGGCGACGAGACCGCGCTGAACGCGCCCGATACGCATTATCATCACATCGCGTCGCGCTCGGGGACTCCCACATCGCGCGCCGCGCGTCGACAACCGACAATCGACGCATCCAATCCATGTGCTTCCTCAACTTTCCATGCGCCATCACGCGCCCGGTTGTCGCGCCTCGACCCGCGTCTGTCGCGACGCATCGCACTGAGACGTACCTGGACATGAGTTGACCTAACGCGCGCGCGGCGTTGCGTCGAAACATGATCGTCGTCGTATTTGGGAGTCGTAATGTGCCGACGTCGGCGCCATCCGATGCCGATGCACCGACAGCGTGACACGAGTGATAATTATAGAGGCATAAATCGTGTAGAGTACGAGTATGTCTATACCCTAGACCGCGGTGTCCGCAGCGAAAGCGGCGCTCCATCGCGTCACAGCGCACCGCGTCGATCGCCATGTCTCGCGCGAACACCGCCCGCCGCGCCTTGAGAGGTATCATCCGCACCAATGCCAGCGCGTGCGCGCCCGTTCGGGCCACCGCGCTCGCGTGCGACGCGTTACCAGCGTTGAGCTCGATGGTGACGGCGCCCGCGATGGGGTTGCGCCACGGCGCGTTGAATCCGAGCCGTGGGTTCGCATCGAGCGCGAGGTGGGTGACTTGTGCGCGCGTTTCGGAATATTAGGGATGTGTGTGTGCGGGTTTGATCGCGTGTGGCGCGTGAGAGACGCGCACGCGGGGTGTGATGGCGAGTTTTGATGCGATCGCGCGCGCGCGTTGAGGTATCTTTGCGGATATCGAGCGCGCGCGCATAGGCAATTCTTCGGGGAGTTGATCGTGCGATTGCGACGATGGATATTGTATATGACTGACAACGACGTGATTTTGGTTTGCGCGCGAATAGTTTGATCGAGCCGCATGGAGGCAAGATTGTCAACTTGATGTTGAAGGATGACGCGGCCAAGGCGAAAGCCATCGCGAGCTGCAACCGCGCGCTTGAATTGAGCGACCGTAACGCATGCGATGTTGAATTGTTAGCCGTTGGTGGATTCTCGCCGTTGACTGGTTTCATGAATGAGGACGAATACGAGTACACGGTGGAGAACATGCGCTTGAAGGGGTCTAATTTATTGTTTGGTTTGCCTATTGTTTTGGACACGGCGTGCGAGGACACCAAGGTTGGTGACCGCGTGTTGTTGAAGTACAACGGCAAGGATGTCGGTGTGTTGACCGTGGAGTCGAAGTGGAAGCCGAACAAGCCCAAGGAGGCGAAGATGTGCTATGGCACGAGCTCAATCGAGCACCCGGGCGTGGCTATGATTTCCATGGAACGCCGCAAGTATTACATCGGCGGTAAAATCGAAGGCTTGAACATGCCCCCGCGCCCGTTCCCGTGCCCGACGCCCGAGGAAGTTCGCGCAAACTTGCCAGCAGGTAAGGATGTCGTGGCTTTCCAATGCCGCAACCCGGTGCACCGTGCGCACTATGAGCTCTTCACGCGCGCCTTGCACGCCGACAATGTCGGCGAAGGCGCCGTGTGCCTCGTCCACCCCACCATGGGCCCGACGCAAGATGACGATATCTCTGGCTTGGTTCGTTACAAGACCTACGTCACGCTCGCGGAAGAAGTCAAGAACCCGGCCATTCGCTGGGCATACTTGCCTTACAGCATGCACATGGCGGGTCCGCGCGAAGCTATTCAGCACATGATTATTCGTAAGAACTATGGTTGTACGCACTTTATCATCGGTCGCGATATGGCTGGCTCAAAGTCTTCCCTTGATGGCGAAGATTTCTATGGCGCATACGATGCTCAAGACTTGGCCAAGGCGAACGCCGCTGAGCTCGGCATGCAAACCGTTCCGAGCTTGAACGTTGTGTACACTGAAGAGGAGGGCTACGTCACCGCGGACGTCGCCAAGGAAAAGGGTCTCAACATCAAGAAGCTCAGCGGTACCAAGTTTCGCCAAATGTTGCGCGGTGGCGAAGACATTCCGGAATGGTTCGCGTTCAAGTCTGTCGTCAAGGTGCTTCGTGAGAACATGTAAACCACGCGAAAGATTGAGATTTCTGCCATACACCACCATAGCGAAACGTTGTTGATATTGAAAAGTTTCTATTATCACTATATGCGCCGCCCCTACCGACGCAACGCCGCCCCTGAACTCACAGCTTCCTCCGCGATGCGCTGCTTTTCTTCGTAGTACCCCGGAATCGCCGGCGTAAAGCTCGGAAGCTTACGCTTCAAAGGAAATAACTCCAAGTCTTCCACGAGCGCCGCTTCTCGCACCAGCCCCGCCGGCAACGCATCGATCGCCGCCATCTTAATTCTAATCTTTTGATTGATATCCGCCATGAATGCACGATCCGCACGAAGTTTACGTCTAGAGTACTCCTTCGCCTTGGCTTCGTATTCAGCTAACTCCTCGTCGGAGAGTTGTTCAACTTCGTAGTCCACGGGCGCCACGCTTCGAAGGTACGTATCCTTATTCCCCTTGGTCGTCGACTCCGCCTTGGCGCTAATCGTCGCCTGCGACGGACCGCGACCTTTAGATTTACCTTGTGAAGCCTTGGATTTCGATTGCTTCTTTGCCGCCTTGGCGTAGGAGCGCGTGAACCCATCGCCGCGAGAAGCCATGATCGAGGGCAAACCGCGAGCGACGGCGGCGTCGACGGCGCGCCACGGCGTCGACGCGCGCGAAAGCGAAGACGAGGATGTCGACGCAAGCGACGTCATCGCTGACGATGACGCACGCGCGAACTCGCGGAGTAGGGACGTACGCATCGTGTGTGTCTTTGCGCTACGAGGCGCGACGAGGCGGAGAGTGCGGCGCTTGAAACAAGTTGTTTGTTATTAAAAGATTTTATGCAAGTTGCCATTCTTGCGCCCAGCGGCGGAACCAAACCCTTGGTCGCCAATATCTTCGCTCCCATCGTCGTCAATCGTGTTCGCATTCAGCGCCACGGCATCGACGAATTTCCACGCTCCAGTCGTCGCGTCTTTACGCAGCCGCGCGCGCTCCGCCAACGTCTTCGCCTTTGTCCGTGACGACTTGGCCTTCTTCGCACCCTTATCAAAATCCGCCTCATACGTCACGTACGCATCACCATCTTCACCATCACTCGGCACCGTACTGCGCCTGACGCGAAACTTTAAAAACCGAATGCGCGCCACCGTGCGTTCGGCATCCGCCAACAAGTTGTTCCGCGCCATATCCTTTGAATCATCGTGCGTACTGCTGACAATATATTCACACCGCTTTTGCGTGTACGCGGTAAATCTCGCTCGCATCACCTCCTCAGGCGTCGCGCTCGTCGACGCACCATCGTGCAAACGCGCGCAACACTCGCCGTAGCTCTTCCCGTCGCGTCCGCACGGGCACCCTCGCGCGCGCGCGTCCTCACCTTCACCCGCCTCTCCCGCCCCAGGCGAAGGCGAATCATTCTCCTCGCTCTCCGCAAACTTTTCCGCGAGCAAGCCTTTACGAGCGCGCACGAGCACCGTCGTCGTCGTCGTCCTCCTCGGCGTCCCACCGCCCGCGACGCATCGACCGCGCGCCCGCATCGTCAGCCCCAACCCATGGCGTCGTTCGTGAACACCACCACCACCGCGTCGTCGTCCCGCCGTCGCCGTCGCCGTCGCCACCACCGTCGACGCCACGGGCATCGTCATCATCATCGTCGTCGTCGTCGTCGTCACCACGTCAGCCCGATCCCGATCCACCGCCCGCGGTCACGCGCTGACGACGACGACGCCATCGTCAGGCGTCCTGTGTGTACCACTCGTAAACCCTCGCAAGGTCAGGTCGGTCGGACATCCACCAATCACGACCAGAAACCCCCCCCCCCCCCCCCGTGGCCTCCGCTTCGGCCCATCCATCGACATCCATCGACATCCATCGACATCCATCGACACCCGACATCGATCGATCGCGCACTCGATCGATCGCGCACTCGATCGATCGCGCCCCGCTGGTTCGACCGACGGTCCGATCTTTGTCCTCGTCGTCCGTCATTCGCGTCGTCGTCATCGACACTCGACGGACGACGACGCCACGGGCGGATGCGCGCGGATGACGAAGTGCTCGCGCGAGGCGGGGCTTTACGATTAGCTCTAGAGGTGCGTGGTCGCATGTCGCACATATTCGCGTCGATGGATGAGAGACGCATTCGATCGTCGTGGATGCGTGATGATGATGTGTGGATACGGTTTCGTTTGGGGCGAGCGACGCTGGAGGTGTGACGCGGGGGATTCGCGATCGCGCGCGGGTGGGCGTGGATGTCGTGGGCGTGGTTGAGGTTGGCGCGTGCGTCGTGATGTCGTGGGTCGGTCGAAGCGCGACGGAGGGTGTTGGGACGACGACGGTCATCGATCGCCGTGATGGGTGGTGGATATTTGTTGAGGATATTTACGGTTGACGCGCGCGCGCGGGCGCTTGGCGCGGCTGTGGTGGGTGTTCGTGGACTGACGATGATGCGTGTGGTGTTTATGACACTATTTTTTGTTTTTCTAACAGTGTACGCGGACGTGTATGCGACATGTGAGGGCGGAGGAGGCGTTTGCGTCGTCGGAGGAGGCGGAGCGCGCGACGAGCGCGAGCGCGGATACCCCGAGCGGACGACTGGAATGGGTCACTACGCGTGCGTTGAATAAACAATACGAGAGTACGGATGAATTATTAGTAGATGTGAAGCGAACGTGGGGCGTGCTCGAAGAGCGATGGACGCGGGAGAATGCGCCGAATAGATTGGAGGCGTTGCGAGAGGTTAAGCGCGTGTTTGAACACACGTGGCGGGACAAGGGCATTGGCGAACGGGGCGGATTGGTGTGCATACCGTCAGTTGGGATATCGCGCGAGGCGATTGAAGTTCCGCGATCGTCTGCGCCTGCGTATTCACACGGTAGTCAAGTGGGTGTTGTCGGTGGCGAAGCCGTCGCTAGCGTCGTGCACCCGGTAAATGTCGACGGAAAACAACGCCGGCACATGGTGTCCAAGGTGGATGGTAAGGAGCGCGCCACGCGACGTGCGCTGGAGACATGTGCGCGAGTGATTAGGAATTTCATCAAGACAGAGGCGGCGTATTATTTTCGAGAACCAGTAGACCCGGAGATGATGAATTGTCCAGATTATTTGGACGTCGTCAAGCAGCCGATGGATTTGAGCACGCTGTTGCGGCGCATTGAGACGCGTGAGCTGACGACGACGCTCGAAGTGTGGGAGGCGAGCAAGTTGATTTGGGATAATTGTCGATTGTACAACCCTGAAGGCAACGCGATTGTGAATATTTGCAACTTTGCCGAGTCTCAATTCGTCGCCGCGTGGCGCGCGGAGGGGTTGCACAAAATGGTCGAGACGTCGCCCGAAACGTCTGACCAGTCGCCGCCGAGGAAAATGACCACGGCGTCCACGACGTCGCGACAGTCGGGATTAAATCGTAACTGGAGTTCATCGTCATTGATGGCCGCACCACCGCAAGAACGCGCGGGATCCAAGCCTTCGACCACTGGTCGAGCGTCGTACAAGTGCGACGTGTGTAAACGTAGCAAAAAAGGTCGATGCGGCACGGAGACGGCTCCGAAGTCTTGCCTGTCGCGTCCGGAGAATCAGGACACCGAGCGCCAGAATGCCATTCTGGATCGTGTGAGTAAATTAAAACCATTGCAGCCGAAGAAGCCTGGGGATTTGAAGCGTAAAGTCACCGAGGCGCAAGCCCAAGAAGACGGCTTCAGGACGTTGTTTGATGAAAACGACCCCGACAATTTCATTTCGCAATTTGAAGCGCACCAGCGTCGGGCGCGTCAAATCGACATGAGTCAGCAATCGTTACACTTGGCGAACGAACATTTGCGATTGCAAATGATGCAAAACCACCGTCTCGCGCGATTTGACGTACAAATGCTCGCACAGGCGTCGGCGGCGCGCGAGGATGCCTCGCGCGACTCCGTCGTCGCGGCGAACTCGAGCGCGTCGCTCTCCGCAGAAGACAGGGCTCGGGCCGTACGTTTGCAAAATGAGCTCGTCAACGTCGTCATGCGCTTGAACCGAGCGTACTTGAATCAACAACGATGCGTGAAAATGTTGAGCCATCCAGAGTTGAGCCCGGCGCACGTCAATGAAATTCGTCGCGCACAGCACGGCCAACAAATGATTGTCCATCAGCTTCAACAACGTCATCAAGAGTGCTCCAAGCAACTACACGCATACGTCCAACGTGGATATAAATTACCGCAGCAGCAGCGGCAGCAGCAAGATTCTGATGCCGGACGCATGCCGGCGCCGTCGACGCGAACGACAACGCAACGCCCATCGACGCCCCGCGTCCAACCGCCCCGCGTCCAACCGCCCCGCGTCGACGCCGACGTCGACGCCGCCTATGACGCTTTGTTCACGGGTTTGAACGTCGACGATGTCTCCGTGGCCGTCGCCCAGGTATACAACGACGACGATTTCAACCGTTTAGACAATCCCAACCATAAAGTCGTCGGCCCAGCAGTTCCTGGACGACGCGCTGACGCCACCGACGAGGACGTCATCGACAGCCTCATCGCGTAATCGCGTCGACAGCCACCACCACCACCATCACCATGGTATATTATTCATCACACACATGGTGGTTATGCCGTACCGGTACCAGTGGTTGAGTGGCCCATTTATATATATTAGCATCGCGCACGCGCGCGCGCGCACGCACGCAACCATCCTCATTAATACTCACCATGTAACACAACACACACACATACAAATCACAATCACACCGTCCCACCACCAACGCGTCCTCCTCCTCCTCGCGCCAGGCAGAGCAGATGTTCCGCGCGCGCTCCGTTGTCCCGCCAATGACCATGTACACACAATGACGGATTTCACTTGTACGATCGCTGACTGCGATGCCGTCGATGACGCCGCGATCGAACGCCAGAGCGACGCACGAGACTGGTGGCGGCGCGAGGTGATATAGAACCGCCCATCGTCACGCATCACCCTACGCCTGGAGACGTCATCGTCCCCGTACGCGTCGCCCGTCGTCGCAATCATCGATCGACCGATCGCATCTTCCAGGGTGGTTGGGATCGCGATTGATTGATCGCTTCTGAACGATGCTCGACGCGCGAGCGACGTCGAGCGTGGGGTGCAGCACGGCTGGTGTGTTGACATCATCCGCGGTGCTCGCTGGTGGGACGTCACGGGCGCAGTCGAGGTCGTCGTCGCCGACGCCGCGAGGGACTCGGGGCGGCGGCGCGGGCGGGCGACAGCGATTTGATGGGAAAGCATCGTCGTCGTCGAGGCCGTCGTCGAGGTCGTCGTCACCGGCGAGAGTGTTCGACGCGCGCGTGATGGCGACGACGTATCGAAGCGGGGCTGGTGATGGCGGGAGTCGAGCGGCAACGCGCCTGCGCGCGGGGCCGTGGGTGGGAACGACGACGACGGCGGGCGGTAATTCGCGTCATCGTCGCGGTGAGGGCGTGAAAACGCGCGTTTTATTTGGTAACGATGCGTCGGCGGCGGATATTGACGATGCGATTGAGCTTGAGGCTCCCGCGAGCGTGGCTAAGGAGTGCTTTTATGAAGAATCCTACGCGGCGACGCAACGCGTTCGCGTGGCTAATAAGCTCACCATGAAGGTGGAAACCAACGGCGTGCGATATCGCGTGACTGTAGAGACGGATTTAGCTTCTGAACACTTGTTGCTTCACTGGGGCGTGGCGCCGACAAAGGAACACTGGGATCAGTGGATGACGCCCGCCGAGCACATTCGTCCCCCGTTGACGACGGAAACCGTGGGGGTGTGTCAAACGATGTTTACGCAATCTCAAACGGGGCGTATGGATGAAGGGAAATTGAATTGCGTCATCGAAGGTGACATCATAGATGGCGACTATGCGATTAACTTTGTGCTTTTTGACAAGAAGCTCGAACAGTGGTTGCATCAAGAAAAGGGTGGATTCTTTCACGTGCCGTTGCCGCAACCGCCGGCGCCAGAGTTTGTGACGACGACTTTAAGCGTCGTGGAAGAGTACGAAGAAGAAGTGGAGGAGATTGTGTACGAGGAAGAAGAAGAAGACAAACCGCCAACACCAGCGATGGCTGAGGACGCGGCCACGGTAACAACGCCAGACGTCGACGAGGCGGATGGTGCGGTGAAGTTTTCTTTCGATGAAGACGAGGATGCAACACCTTCACCTGATGGTTCAACATCTCGCGTCATGGCTCCTCCGGTAGACCCGCAGCCTTTAGCCGACAAAACAGATTTGGGCGTGTTCGCGAGCGGCATCCAAGCCATGAAAAACTTGCTCCGCGGCAGCACGTTTGACGTCGAAGAAGTGCTCGCGATTTCAGAAACTCCAACGTTGATTCCATTATCGGCGATGGATGACGTTCAAGCGACGATAGAGGAGAAGGAAGAAGAGATCATGCCACCTGTGACGAATGGACCGATAGAAGAACCGCCCGTTTTCGAGATTGAGCCCGTCGTCGAAGGCCCAGTCGCGCCGCCGCAGCCCAAGACTATTAAAAAGATGGTGAAGAAATCGCGAACTATTCAGCGTGAAGTGCGCGAAGCTTTACCAGTCAAGCTTGTCGAGGGATCTTGGGTGATCACGAACACGATTGAAGAAGTCGTGCACAATGAAAAAGAAGTCCAATACACCATCGGGGCGTTGGTTGAAAAGGATCCCAAGGGTGGCGGCGTTCGTCTGCGCGTTGAGGCTGAAGTGCCCTGGAATTTAGTGCTTCATTGGGGCATCGTTCCACGCGGTGCGCGTGCTGATGTTTGGTCGTTACCCCCAGAGTCATGGCGACCGATGGGATCGAGCGTGTATAAGGACAAGGCATGCGAGACGCCGATGAAGCGTTTCGAAAGCCCGCTGTATGGATTGAGCACGTTGAACTACGTCGAGTTGGAGCTCGGGAACGCTCCTACCGCGGTTCGTTTCGTATTGAAGGAGGCCAATGGCACGCGTTGGGTCGATCATAATGGTGATGATTTCGTTATTCCCATGCCTGAAGCCGCGGCAGCGTCGTCGACGCTTGATGCCAAGTCGCAGCAAGATATGCGAGACGCCACGGATGTTGCCATGGCAGCGGTGGCGCGCGCGGCGGAGATGAACCTCAACTCAATCGTTGAAGTCGCCGATGTCGCCGTCCTGGAACCTGAGGTAGAAAAAGCTATCGAAGTCGAAGTCGAGGTCGCGCCCAAGCCTGATATCAGCATCATTGACGACGAAGACGATGAAGAAGAAATTGTCGTTGCCAAGGCGGCGCCTGTCATCGAAGGCCCCGAGCTCGTTGAAGTTGAACAAGTTCCAGATGTTGTCGTGGCCCCGCCGACGCCTGAGCCGGTGCCCGTGCCTGTTAAAACAGCATCTTCTCGCGTCACCTCTGCAGTTGGTAACGGTCGGGAAATCTTGTTGCAAGGATTCAACTGGGAGTCATCAAAATCTCCGTCGTCGTGGTACGCCAATGTTGAAAATCTCGCCGACACCATCGGTCGCATCGGGTTTACGGTGATTTGGTTACCACCACCCACGGATAGCGTCAGCCTTGAAGGGTACATGCCTCGTGACTACTACGATTTGAACTCCCGCTATGGTACTGTGGATGAACTAAAGAGCTTGATCAAAGCTTTGCGTCGAAACGGCGTCATGAGTCTGGGCGACGCCGTGTTGAACCACCGGTGCGCGCACTCGCAAGGTCCCGAAGGTCTTTGGAATCAGTTTGGAGGTAAATTGGCGTGGGATGCCCGAGCCATTGTCGCAGACGATCCCAACTTTGGCGGTAAAGGCTCGCCCTCGGATGGAGATTTTTTCCACGCCGCGCCAAACGTCGATCACAGTCAATCATTTGTCAAGGCGGATTTAGAAGAGTGGATGCAATGGCTTCAAAAAGAAGTCGGCTACGACGGTTGGCGTCTTGATTATGTTCGTGGGTTCTGGGGCGGACACGTGAAGGATTACATGGAGGCCACACAACCTGGTTTCGCGGTTGGTGAGTTCTGGGATGCCCTTGATTACAAGTATGACGCGCCAGAGTACAATCAAGACGCGCATCGACAACGCATCGTCAACTGGATCAACGCCGCGGGCGGTCTCGCTGGCGCGTTTGACGTCACCACAAAAGGTATCTTACACGCCGTGTTCGAGCGTCAAGAATACTGGCGACTTTCAGACAAGGCAGGTAAACCACCCGGGGTGATGGGGTGGTGGCCGAGCCGTGCGGTAACGTTTGTTGAAAACCACGACACCGGTTCGACGCAAGGTCACTGGCGGTTTCCGCGCGGCAAAGAGCTTCAAGGGTACGCGTACATCTTGACTCACCCTGGGACGCCTACGGTGTTTTGGGATCACATTTTTGACAACAACTGGGGTCACTTACACGAACCAATCGAACGCATGATTAGCATTCGCAAAGAATCAGGCGTACATTGCCGCAGCACTGTGAGCATCGTGCGATGCGAGCAAAGCGTGTACGCCGCCGTCATCGACGACAACTTGTTGATGAAGATTGGACCGGGTGAGTTCCACGCCGACGGTGCGTGGAAAGTGGCATTGTCTGGACAAGACTTTTGCATATGGACCAAAAAGTAGTAGAGAACTTTATAGAGCGCAGCAGCAGCAGCAGCAGCAATCTTTTGTAAATTTATTAAACAACCTCTTTTTGACTCTTTTTCTTTGTCGACCTGTTGATGCTGGCAGACATGTGATTGGAGCCAATCATCTTGGGCACGGTGACTATTTCATAATCTTCTAACATACCCATGACGTTGTGCATGATCTCCGCCCCGCGCGCCGCGCGCTTTTCCATGGCGATACCATCGGAATTTTTAAACATAATTCTAAAAGTCACGCGATAGCCAGCGTCTAGAAATCGCGAGGCGGCGTTAATCTTCACGTTCAAGTCATGACTATCAATCTTCGCCGTTAATCGAATCTCCTTGACTTCATCCCGCTTTTGCATTTGTGATTGCACTTTTTTCTTCTCCTTATCACGCTTTCGTTGATCATATCTCACGCGTTCGTAGTCCATAAATCGACACACCGGCGGCGACGCCTTACCATTCACCTCAACCAAATCCAACCCAGCTCTTTTAGCCTCCGCGATAGCTTTCGGAACGGATACTATCTCATGTGTCGATTCCCCATCATCTGAATCTCTCACTAATCGAATAAACTTTGCTACAATCTATGACGTACGTATTCACGGTTAGTAAGGAAGTGTAAAGCCATGAGCGCGAGCGCGAGCGCAAACGTCGTGTCTCCAAGCAACGTACCTCTCCATTCACCCTCGGCTTCGACGTCGACGACGACGGTTGCGTCGCGTACCCTCGAAACCCCATCCACCCTCCCCCCCACATCATCGTCATCATCGCCCTCGTCGTCGTCGTCGTCGTCGTCGTCGTCGTCGTCATCCACATCCTCTTCACGCCGCCCACGACGTCGCCGCCTTCGCTCCTTCCCCGCACACCACCGTCGTCGCCCCTCGTCGTCGAGGACGCCATCGCATGCATGCACGCGCGTGATGTCCCCCGCACTCCACGCGCGAACGACCGACGAACGGTCGTTGTCAACATCGTCGTCACGAATGCGCTCGACTGTGACGGGGACACCACGTGACATCACGAGACGCGAACTTCACATCACATCATGGCGCGGTTGACGGAGATTGAAGACGGCGAGTCGGTGGGCATTGGCTTGGCTGGGAGCGAGCTGCCGAAACGACGGACGACGAAGCGCGTGCGGAGCGTGGAGGATTTGAGTGCAAAAGTACGCGCGACGACACAGACACAGACACAGACACAGACACAGACGATGAAGCCGTCCTCCGTGGTGGTGATTGTGACGCGGTATGTGCGCGGTGCGGTGATTGCGGCGATTATAGCAGCCTTGATTACGCGCGTGTTAGCTGTGGTCAGGTAAATCGTCGTCGACGACGACGATGGAGGCGACGCGGAGACGACGGTAAACGACAACAAACAACAGTGGTGGATAAGCCGCGTCGGTGTACAACGTAGGAGTAGTAGACTTTAGTAGACGAGAAGAATTATATCTATATTTTCTGATTAAATGCGTTTGTTTTGTTTGGTGTGTGTGTGTACTCGTTTGTTACTTCTTTTCGCATGCGTATGAGCTCAACCGCATTACTTGACGTTGGCGTCGAGTTGTTCGATGAGCGCGCGCTCTTCGTTGGAGAGCTTGGACGGAATGGTGACCTTGACGGTGACGTAATGGTCACCGCGAATGCTGTCATTGCCCAAACGAGGCACACCTCGTTTAGCCATCAATAACGTCGATCCGGGTTGCACGCCTTGGGGAATCTTCAAATCCACCGGACCATCCACGGTGCGAACCTTGACAGTGCATCCCAAAATCGCGCGCGTGTACGGAATCGTCACGTTCGAGCTAATGTTGACATTTTCAAAGCGCTTCAACTCGGGATCGTCGCGGACGTTGATGAAGACGTAGAGATCACCAGACGGACCACCACGCCGCCCTGCGTTGCCTTCACCGCGAACGCGCAAACGTGAGCCTTTATCAACGCCCGGAGGCACGCGAAGTTGAATCTTTTTGCTTCGTCGCACGCGCCCGTCGCCGCCGCACGACGGACACGGGGTGGCGCTCTGGCCAGTGCCGCCGCACGCTTGACATCCAGTGACTTGCTGGAAGTTCCCGAGCGGCGTGCGCACGGTAGCCACGACTTGACCTTGACCACCACACGTACCACACGTCGTAGGTTTCGTCCCAGCCTTCACGCCGCTCCCCGAGCACTTGTCGCAGTTTTCAAGCCGCATCGTGTCGAGCTCTTTTTCAACCCCAAAGACGGCTTCGAGAAAGTCAATTTCGAGATCAAATCTCTCGTCATCGCCTTGCGTGGGGCGGTTACGATTCTGGCGTTGACCACCGCCCATGCCACCCATGCCACCCATGCCGCCGCCGCCGCCAAAAAACGATTCAAACAAATCAAACGGGTTGCTAAACGGGTCGCCACCCATGCCGCCCATACCGCCCATGCCGCCCATGCCGCCCTTCAAACCAGCCTCACCGTACCGATCGTAAATAGACTTCTTTTGATCATCACTCAACACTTCATACGCGTTTGAGATTTCCTTAAACTTTTCCTCGGCATCCGCAGCCTTATTCACGTCTGGGTGATACTTTCGCGCCAATTGCCGGTACGCCCGTTTGAGCTCCTTGCCGTCGGCGGCGCGCGACACCCCGAGCACCTCGTAGTAATCCCTCGCCGCATACGTCACCACCGAGCATCTCTGCCGCCGTCTCGACGACGTCAACGACACCACGTTCACATCATTCTTCCCCTTGGACGTCAACCGCGTCGTCGTCCCTCGCGTTCGCGTCGTCCCCGGACACCCCGCGCGCGCGCATCGCGCCAGCATCTTTCCTCCGTCTCTACGCGTCGCGTGAACCCTCCTCCTCTGTTGTTCTGTGTCACGCGCACGCAACCTACGTCACGTCACACAAAAAAAGATCACACTACACGCGATAGAGCGTAGGGTTTACCTACGTACAACATAACCGCCAACGTCAGTACAAATCATCATCATCATCATCATGGATGTCGTCATCAT
>Ga0181595_10001963_pt1 | contig 21289 bp, 19 predicted proteins | sample 041ome_7_FD_145604 | JGI IMG/M metagenome (GOLD analysis project Ga0181595, IMG submission 145604) | Coastal salt marsh microbial communities from the Groves Creek Marsh, Skidaway Island, Georgia - 041401AS metaG (spades assembly) | ecosystem: Environmental > Aquatic > Marine > Intertidal zone...
TTGTTGTAAGAACGCCTAACTATTACAAATATAAAGATAATCATCCTGATGTATTACAAAAATTAAATCACAAAAACACAATGTGGAAAGCATTTAATGGTAGGTCAAAAGATTTTACAGATGTTATTCAAGCAGATGAAATTGATCGTAAAATGTGTGCGGCCTTTCCTATGGTACCAGTCATTGATTTTGAAAAAAAACATATTGTACATTGTAGTAAAAAGTTTGCTAACAATACTGAACTATCTAAAACATTTGATCTAACACAAGAAAATATTGATAAGATGATGAACTTTAGATTATTTAAATATGAAAATTATTGTAAGACTTGTACTGAATGGGTACAACCAAAAGGCCACTTTCCTATGAGAAAATATGCAAAGGTTTTAAATGACTAATAATAGTTTCTTTTATAGGGACAGTATCAATTTAGATATATCTTTTAGATGTGCTTTAGAGTGCTTACGTTGTCAAAGAACTACGCATTTCACAAGCAAAGGTAAAAAAGTACCAGGTAAAGATTTATCATTAAATGATTTTCAAAAAATTATAAACCATTTTAATCATTTAAATTTTTGTGGACAATATTCTGATCCTGTACATCATCCTAAATTTTTGGAGATGTTAAAAATGACTTATGATAAAGGAAAAAAAGTTGTAGTACATAATGCCTCATCAACAAAACCTAAAAATTGGTATATTAAAGCTTTCAAAGCAAATCCAAATGCAAAGTGGGTTTTTGGTATTGATGGTTTGCCCGAAGAAAGTCATAAATATAGAGTAAACCAAGATGGTATAAAATTATTTAATATTATGATAGAATCTAAAAAACATTTAAATTCAAAACCAATATGGCAATATATTATTTTTAGTTATAATGAAAATAATATAGAACAGGCGAAAAAAATTGCAGATGAAAATCAAGTAATGTTTATGACATTACAATCTGCTAGGTGGAAAGACAAAAATGATTCACTAATACCTAAAAATAAAAATTTAAGTTATACACCAAAATGAAAAAACTTGATCCAAAATGTTTAAATAATAAAATGCAAGTTGCCTTAACAAATAAAGGCGAACTAATACCTTGTTGTTATTGTGATACCAAACTGACTAGACAAGATCCTAAATTTCAACAATTATTAAAAGTGAGTAAAATAAGTAATTACGATACGATAGAAGAAATTTACCTTACAAAAGAATGGATAGATTTTAAAAAAGATTTAGAAAATGATAAGGGTCCTTTTGCTTGTTTTAATACGTGCCCTAAAAAAGATGACAAAATTGAAGACGGAGTAAGAAAAGAAACGATATATGAAAATGGAAAAGTTGTCTGGCAAAATAAACAATAAAAAAATATTATTAGTCAGTGGTTGTAGTTGGAGTGATTTAAAATTTCATTCTATTTTTCATCCCTCTATGGATTGTTCTTGGACAAAATGGCCCGAAATACTGGCAGACAAACTTAATATGGATTGTATTAATTTGAGTCATAGTGGTGCAGGACAAGAATATATCTATTACACTTTAATAGAAAAAATAATGTCAATGAATAAAGATGATATAGGATTAATTATTCCAGGGTGGTCCAGGGCACCAAGGAGAGATTACCAAGACTTTGATAAAAAATTTATATGGACAAATGAGAGGTGGGATGCTAGAGGAGATATGCGTTATTTTATTGAAAGAAGTTTAAGACATTATTTTAATTTTCAAATTTTTTGTGAGAGATTCAATCTACCATATAAACAAGTACAAATGATAGAATTATTTGAAAGACCTGTTTTTAGAGAAGATAGAATTAACGGAATAATTAGTAGAGAAACTGCTTTAAAGTCTATGATGAATAGTTTATATTTTAAGTTAATAGATGAAAAGAACTTTATTGGTTGGCCTTTAGAAACTAAAATAGGAGGCTACTCTATGTGGGATAAATTAGACCAAGACAAACATTTTATATCTGAACAAGATAGACATCCAAATGCTGAAGGACAAAAAATAATAGCTGAAACAATTTATGAAAATTTATAGTGTTGCATTAAATTTACACGACCATAATACCTATGATGGTGTGTTTCATAATCAAAGAGAAAGATATACTAGATTTAAACATAATCTACCGTATCACGCTGAAGCATATGCTCATCAATCAGATATTTTAAATCCGTCTGATTATACTTTGAATGATGAGTTTGTAAAAGAATATTTTAAAAAGAAAGATGATGTGTTAGCATTTACTTACACATACGGTGGTATAAGAATGTGTAAGAATATTTTACCACAAGACGTATTTGATTATGAACCTAAAAAACTATTTGATTATTATTACAAAGATGGATTTTACTTTATAGATCACCATCAATCTCACGCCACATATGCCTTTCTCAATTCTGGTTTTAAACAATCCGATATACTTGCAATTGATGGTATTGGTTCAAAATATAGATGTGTATTTTTTGATAAAGACCAAAATCTAATAGATTTGTCTGATAAATTACCTATCGGTTGGTTATGGAATCATATGTCAAATTTAACAGGTTTTGGTACACTTGGTGCAAGTAAACTTATGGGCAAAGTAGGATATGGAAAATATAGTGAATATTATTATAATGTATTTGAAACTATATTTGATGGACCTATTACTGAAAAGAAACAAAAACATTTTACACATATTAATTTAGATAATATAAATGATTTAGCATTTACGTTACAAAAATTTACAATAGACAAAGTAAAAAAACACATTTATCCATTAAAGAGTTGTGATAATATATGTATTGCAGGCGGTGTTGCATATAACGGTTATATGAATGAAGAATTTACTAATCATTATAAAAATGTATTTGTACCACCTGCTGTAGGTGATGAAGGTCAGGCAATAGGAACATATCAACACGCTGACTACATATTAAATAATAATATACACAAATCAGAAACATTTGCTGGTAAAGAATATGAATATAATGAAGGTGAACAAGTGAATTATAAAGAGGTTGCAAAGGCTATTGCAGATGGTAAAATAGTTGGTTGGTTTCAAGGCAAATCAGAAAGTGGTAATCGTGCATTAGGTAATAGAAGTATATTAGCTGATCCTCGTAATCCTAATATAAAAGATATTATTAATCATACAATAAAGATGAGAGAAGACTTTAGACCTTTTGCACCTGCTGTATTAGAAGAACACTACAAAGAATATTTTGATACAAGATTACCCAGTCCTTATATGAGTAGAATATGTAAAGTTAAAAATGATAAAGTACCAGGCATTACACACGTGGATAATACAGCTAGAATACAAACTGTTAATAAACAATTCAATGAAAAGTTTTACAATATTATAAATGAATTTTATAAGATAACAGAAATACCTATGTTATTAAATACAAGTTTTAATTGTCAGGAACCTATAGTAGAAACACCTGAACAAGCCATTAGAACTTTTAAAAGAACATCATTAGACATTTTAGTAATAGGAGAAAGAGTATTAAAAAAATGAGTACATTTGATTTACTTGAGAAAAGAAGACACGTCAGAAAATATAGAACAGACAAACATCCATCCTATGAAATAATTAAAAAACTATTATGGAAAACTTGGAAAACAACACCCTCTAAAAATAATTTTATGCCATATAATTGTCACGTATTGGGTCCTGACAAATTAGAAGAAAAAATAAAAGTATGGAACAAATCGGTTGTTAATCACGTTAAAATGGAAGACGAAGCTGTAAGAGATGGATACAATACTAAAGTTCAAGGATTTACAAATCCTTATTATGAACACGTAAAATTTAATTCTTATCTTTTAGTTTTTAGTAGTAGAGTGTGTGAAAAACCTAATCCTTATTATGAAAGACAAATTAAAACAGGTCACTTTGCTGAACAATTGTATCCTGAATGGGTAGAAAGAATTGCTGACACTACCTGTGTTGAAGTAGGAATGTTTATTAGTAATATGACTATGTTTTGTATGGAAGAAGGTATAGATGTATCTTACACTTCTTGTTTTCCTAGAGATGTACAAAAATGGAAAGATATACCTTATGTAAAATACAGACCTCTAGTATTAATGTCTTTAGGTTATTCCGAAAGATACAGATACGAAGACCTTGAAAAAAGAGGTGAATTACAAGATGATATAAAACCAAATATAGATGAAGTAATTAAATGGATATAGATTTACAATTATTTAAAAATATTATAAAAGAGGCCAGACACAATCCTGATTTACTGGACTCATATAGTCCTAATCAATTTAAATCTAAAGAAGTTTTAATTAATCACGTTAATAGTTTAAATATTTTAGATGAAAAATCTGAAATCACAATATTAGGGAGTTGGTATGGTAGTATATTGATACCGGCATTTAAACAAGTCAAACGAATTACAGCTATAGATATTGATGACAAGATTATTAGAATTGCAAAACAAAGAATGTTCAAACATTACACAAATGTAGATTTTATAACATCAGATGTTTTCAATTTAGGTAAATTTAAATATGGTGTAGAAAATTCTAATTTAATTATTAATACCTCGTGTGAACATATGCGTTCAATGAAAGAACTTGATTTAAATACAAATGCTTATTTCGCCTTTCAATCTAATAATATGTTTGATATACCTACACATATCAATTGCGTTAACAATATAGAAGAATTTAAACAACAAATACCAAATAACGCAAAAATATTAATTGAAGATCATATTAAAGATGATCGAGGAACTAGATTTTTATTGATTGGTAAATTATGAAAAGAATAGTCTATAGCTTGTATATTGATATACCTGAAGAAGAATTAGATATATTTGATAAGAATATATTGAGAAAAAATCAAATACATACTAATCTGCACACAAAAAATCAATTTAAAGAAAACTATTTTAAATTACTTGCTAATAAACAATGGTATTCTGATAAAATTAATACTGAATTTAAACTTTTTGAATATGATGATAAGTATAAAGAATATCAAAGTCATTTTAAAAAAAAATATCCTTTTATTACATCTTACAATATTGTAAATTTTTATAAATTACATTTATTATGTGAATTGTCTAAATTCTATGATGAAATACTATATTTAGATTTTGATGTTGTTTGTTTAACAAATGAAAACTTTTTTGAAACTTGGAATTTAAATAAAGGTATTTGTGTTTACAATAATTCAGGTCTTGTAAAAAAAATAGAAGCTATTACGGAACGATCTCAAACAATTAGAAGTCCTACATCAAAATATTATAATGCTCAAGCAATGTTATTAGAAAAATGTTTAAATCCTAAAAATAAGGTAATTAATACAGGCATTATTGGTGCAAATAAAGATCATATCAATGAATTAAAATACTTTGATGACTTTGATAATAATTTAAATATAATGACAAAGTTACAATCTAATTATGATATATTTCCAAAAAAGATAGTAGATTTTTTTGGTTACGATAATGAAACATTGTTTAGTGTCAAACTAGTTGAAAATAATGTGCCTGTGCAGTGGTTAGATAATCATTGGCATTATTTTTTTGACACACAAGGTTTTATACCAAAAGAAACTAAATTTGTACATACGATCAATAAGAAGTTTGATGTGGTCTGGAGAAGATATTATGCTTAAAATATGTACAGTATATTTTGATGGTTTTTACACACCAGATTATGTTTCAAAACTTTATAGAAGTTTAAAAAGAAACTCTACTGTGCCATTTGAATTTATATGTATTAGTGATACAGATGTTGAAGCAGATATTGTATTACCCTACAATCATCATAGTAATATAAAAAAACATTGGCATAAGTTAAAGTTTTTTAGTCCTCAATTTGCTTATCAACAACCAGGTGATGAAATAATTATTATGGACATAGATCAAGTCATAGTAAACAATGTGAATGATCTATTAAATTATCCTGTATCAGAAAATGAGTTAGTTACATATGGACAATGGTGGGAAAATAAACTTGGCATAAATGGTGGATTTTATAAGTTTAAATCTGGCTCATTAAAATTTGTGTGGGATGATTTTGCTTTAAGTCCAGATTATTGGCAATTACATTTTTATAATAATGGTACAGTACATAAAAAATATTATGGTGAACAAAACTATGTTAAATGGAAAATATTAGAACATAAAGCTAAATTAACTAAAACACCATCTGAATGGATTTGTAAATATTCAGATAACTTTAAAGAAAATTTAAAACTTAATCAAATGTATATGCAAAAATTCAATACAGATTATATGATATTAGATGATGTTAATAAATATATTAAAGTAATTCATTTTACAGGTGTAAGAAAAACAATACATAAATGTAAAGATAAATTTATTAAGGAGAATTGGTGTGAGTAGCAAAGATTGGTCAAGAAAAGATTGGGAAGAATGGTTTAAAAAAACAATGTATTCTTTTGACAAAGAAAGAGATATTATCTTAAATTCTCAAAAATGTCAAAGAAATTGGGACACAACAAGAAAAATATTACCAGAGGTAAGAGATCATTTGCTTTGGATTGCTCAAAATGTACCTTCAAAACAACACGAAGCTTACTATGATGTATATTGGACAGATAATAGAAAAGTTTTAGAAGAATTATCTAACTATACTTGGGGCAACACTCATAGTCGAATGCCACCGTCAAATTGGAAAAATACACAACAAAATGCATCTTTATATATTTTATTTGTTGCAAAAGAACCTGAAACATTATTAAATTGTAATGCAGACGGTTCATTAAAAGATAATCAACATCCTGAAAGATGGTTAAATTCTTATGTCAGTATTGGTATTGCAATGGGAATGATTTTACAATCAGCAAATAGATTAGGATTATCTACAGGATGTAATAAAAATCATAATGACATAAATGGAAACGATTTTTGGGAAAACAAATTGAACATACTGGATGATGTTAGTCGTGGTGTAAAAAAAATTACTTATGGTATAGGAATAGGATTTCCACAAAAAGATAAACCTAGATATTGGTCAGATCAAACTGAACTGATGATTGGAGCATCTAATGGTAGCAGAATAACTTTAACAGACCAAGAAACACATCCCAGAACCAATAAAAAAATGAGAAAGGCTAAAATAGTTGATATTACAAAATATGCAGGTAAAATGGTGGAAGATCCATATGGAAATATTCATAAAATTCCTGAAGTATCTTTAACTAAAATAAACACACCTAGAATAAGAAAAATAAATTTATTTGAAATAAAATGATACCTTTTTATGATCGTAGTATCAATATAGATTCAGGTAATAAATGTACACTTGAATGTGCCGCTTGTGTAAGACAAAAATTTAAAAAAAATAATTGGACTATACCTGGAGACGATCTAACTTTAAATCAATTTGATAAACTAACAGATTATTTTAAAAAAGTTTCTTTCTGTGGAACATATTCAGATCCTATCTTCAATCCTAATTTTATAGAAATATTAAAGTTATGTAAGAAGAAAAATATTAAAACAGAAATTAGTACAGCAGCTTCACAAAGACCCGAAAGATGGTATAAAGAAGCATTTGAATCAAACGATAAAGCAGTTTGGGTTTTTGGTATAGACGGTTTACCTAAAGATAGTCATAAGTATAGAACACATCAAAAAGGAAAATATCTTTTTGACATAATGTTGTGGGCTCACTATCAAAAAATTCCTGTACAATGGCAGTATATTGTTTTTGATTATAATAAAAATGATATAAAAGAAGCAAAAGACTTAGCAAACTTTCATAAAATAAAAATAATGTTTGTATATTCAGAAAGAAACTTTAATACAGATGCAAACATAAAAAACCTTAATGAACAAGATGTTAAAAAAGAATTAAAACATATAGAAACTTCAAATGGTTATAAAAGTTATAAAATCTCAAAACAAAAATCTAATTTTAATCCTAAATGTGTGTTTACGAAACGAGATTTATCTTATTCAAATACAGGACACATATTGCCTTGTTGTTGGTTAAATACCCAATACAAAGAACCTATGATAAAAGAATTATTTAATGAAAGACTACATATTAATAACAATAAGGTTGAAGATATAATTAATAGTATAGAATGGATTGATTTTTTTAATAAACTAAAATCAGATACAGCACCTAGAACTTGTAGAAAATTTTGTACAGGTGCATTAGAGAATAATCCAGAAGAAACAAAAGTAATATATGAGAATAATTTGTTGTAGATTTGGAGATAAGTTTACAGATTGGCACGTAAATAATTTAAAACATATGATAGATTCTTTTTCGGGTTTATCTTATGATAGTTTTGAGGTTATTGAAAATGATTTATATGGCAATTGGTATAATAAACTTCAAATGTATGATAAATTTAGAGATGGAGAAAACCTATACTTTGATTTAGACGTTATAATTTATAATAAAATACCTAATTTAATTAGAAAAGAATTTACATTATTAGACGATAGTTGGTGGAGAGAACCTGCACATACACCTTTAAATTCATCTATTATATCTTGGACAGGAGATGTGTCGCATATATGGAACAAATTTAAATCTAATGAAAAACACTACTTGCAAAAATATAACAAAGGAAGTGATGAGTTTTACTATAGAGAAATAGAATATAAAACATATGATAAAATATGTCCGTCTATAAAAAACTATATCTATCAAAAACCAAAAGATTACAGTATAGTAACTTTAGGTCAAATGCACCATATATTAGAAAAGGGTTGGACCGGTTGGTGGTCTAATTATTTAATCAATTCAAAAGCAGCTTGAAGTGCCTCTACTTTAGTTTTAGATTGTCTTAATTTTTTCTTTATTTCTTCATTATTTGAATCTCTTATTTTTTCTATTTCAAATAATGCTAACTTCAATGCAAATAAATGATCTGCATTTTTTTCATCTTCAAATATAGATTTAACTAAAGTTGGAAAAAAATTGCTATCTATTTTATTATTATCTAATATTATTCCATCTCTTTTTGCTATTCTCAAAACAGATTTTTCAAATTCCTCTTTTTCAGTTTTATTTTTTTGATGAGTTGACTCGTGTAACTGATCAATATTCATAAACTTTATAAGTGCTTGATATTGAGGATTGTTTTCTTCGTAAGGTATAATAGTTGTAAATACTGATTTTTTATCTTCAGTTGTTGTTTGCACTTCTATATTTTTTCTTTCGTTATCTATAAAATATGCAGTTAAAAAATTATCTTTTAAAAATTCTTCAGTTAACATAATGTCCTTTCATTAATAAATTATATTACGATTTATTTATACGCAAGTAATAAGTATTTGCTGTTATTGCTGTTCCATTTGGAAACTCTTGTGCTCTGTAATCGTCTGTGTTTACATATCGTGTTTGATAGTTACCAGAACCATTTAAAATAGTATTTGCCATACCAGAACCTCTTACATATCCAGAACCAGATGATCCTAAGTTATAAGTTATTTTATATCCATCTGTAGAAGAAGCAGCGGTATATCTAATCCATCCTTGAACTAATGATTCAAAAGTTGCGGCCGAATATTCTTGTAAATGATTTGACGCATTGATAGAAAATGGAACAGTATATGATGTATCAGATCCATTTACTCTATGTAAATAATAATTTGTAATTGTTGTTGGTTGATCTAGTGTTTCTGGTATTCCAGCAGCTGTATATGCACCTGTATTTGCTCTTGTATCAGAAAATACTGGAGTAGCTGAAACTAATGTAGAACCTGCAACACTAGAAGTAGAAGAAATAAAATATGTTCCTGCTTGTTGTGTAGTCGTTGTTGCAGCGGTTAGTAAATTTATTGCTGGATGTAAAAATGTATCTTTTACATCTTGTAAACTCATTGCTTGAATATGACCACTTGCATTATAATATGCAGGCCAAGTTTTTCCTGTATCTGCTGTAGGCGATACAGTTGCAGCAGTTTGATTTATTTTCGAATAACTTACTGTCACCGTGCTAGGTTCAGCAGTTGTTGCTTCACTTGGAAATGCTGTTGTACTTGTTTTATAAGCACCGGCTTGTTTTCTTGTATCTGTAATTGTGCCTAGATTACCACCTGAACTAACAACTGACAATGCAACACTAGGATTTAAAGAATATTGATAAACTATTTGATCAATAATTTGATTAACCTCAGTAGAGGTCATTTCTTTCACATTACCACTATCATTTTTTAAAGGAATTACTGTCGCCATAACATATTCTTTCTTATTATATATATACTTTTATTTATGCACCTGCACCGAATAAAGATTTTAATATTCCTCCAGATGAATTTAATATTTGTAAATTAACTACTTGTTTTAATTGATCTTGTCCTATAGCCTGATCTGCCATTTTAGCTTCTGATATTTGATTATCAGCAATATCATCAGCAGAAATTGTACCATTTGCAATCATTGTACTTGTAATAGCACCTATACTTCCTGTAGTTATAACTGTACCATCTTCATCTGGAAGAGTAATAATTCTATCAGCTGTTGCATCTACAGATACAATTCTTGTTTCAAAATCATCTTCAGTACTTCCTTCTAGTACAAATCCATTACTATTTCTTGTATATATAAATCCACTCGTTACTATATTACTTGTACCAAATCTTACGTGACCTTCTGATGATTCTATATATGTTCCGTCTGTGCCACCAATAGTTATTGTGTTACCACTATTAGTTATTGCAACTTTATCAGTAACAGTTATAGTATCAGCAGTAGATGAACTTATAGTATTACCTGAAACCTGAATTGTACCTAATGAATGTGTACCAGTTCCTTGTGCGGTAAATTCACCTGTAACAGTTACATCATTGGGCAATCCAATTGTTAAAGTATCAGTACCACTAACCACAGCAGTAATTTGATTTGTTGTTCCGTTAACAGTTAATGTATCACCACCTCCAATAATTTGAGATGTTGCGGAACTATCAACAATTGTCCAACCTGCAGTAGATGTAGCAATAGAAATTGTTTCATTCATTGCATCAACTAAATTAGTTGCACTTATAGCTGAGTCTAAATTTGCAATATCACCAAAATCAACAGCCGCTAAATCATTAAATTGCGTTCTAAAGGTTTCTAGTGTATCGGTTACTGCTATGTTTCTTACAGCCATTAATGATTATTAACTCCCTTTGGCACATCAAAAATAAATGCAATTCTATCACCGTTTGATGTATTTTTTGCCATATGATTTTTTTTATTATCAAACCAAAAAAATGTTCCTGGTTCAATGTTTACAACTTCTTTTGTATCATCATTTTCACCATCATCCCAAACTGTATATTCATAAGTTCCAGATATCGATAAGTGATACCGATCTTTAGTTAAATAATATTTACCTTGATCAATATGTTTGCCCGTAATCTCTCCTTCAGGTGTTTTTAAAAATGCACAACGCCCTATTGGACAACTAAACTTACTTGCTAAAAATCTTTGTATTTCAGTATGTCTTGTTACAGCTTCTGTTGGTATTGTAATTTCAGTATCACCTACAAATTCATCTGGCGAATCAACACCACCCATAACTAATTGTAAAACATCTGAAGTAACTAATTTTGTATGAGGGTCTTGTCTGGAAGAACCTTTTGTTCTTTTTGCATTACCCCAATCATCTTTATATAACTCTAATTGATTAACAATAGGAGTTACGTCAATACCAGTTTCTATTATCTTAATGTTTTTCATCAACTACCTTTAATAACAATTGTTTAATTTCGTAAAATTCTTTTTTTAAATTATTTATCTCTTTTACAGCATCTCTTATTACATCACTTTGCTTTTCTCTTTTTTTTATTCTTGCCATATATAGATTAAATTCACTTTTATTTGTATTTACAATAGCATTAGATTTTGTATCTCTAATCAAATCACCATGACCTTGTACTCGCAGTTTTGTCATTTTATACAGCTAATGCAATTCCTCTTAAATCTCTAACAATTGGAGGATATGCTGAATTAGTTCCCTTTAATACTATTTTAATTTGAAACGCAGTAAATGTATTAATACCACTTACTGAATATTTGTATTCTTTATAAACATTATCTGCGTCTGCAGGAATGACAGATATGTCTTCACTTCCATCACCGTTAAATGCGATCCATCCTAAATCTTTTATATTTCTTACCTCTTCGGCACCTGTAACTCTATAATATACTTTTACATTTGAAGAAGCTCTTACGTTTTGAGTTAATCTAACATCTAAAGCTGTTGATTCATTTTCTAATACTACAGGTCTTGTTACATACACACCAGCTGAAGAAGTTCCTACAGGTGATTCATCATCTACAAAATTTGGTGTATTACTTGATGTTGGATTATTTAATCTATTTTGCACAGCTACCATACTCATTCGTTTTGTATCTAATACAGGAGAAACTTTTGTATTAGATGTACTTAAATTTATAGTTACAAATAAAGATTTGTTTCCTGACATTTCATTTGTTTGATTAATATCACTTGCAACCATTTGAGGTGCAGTATAGTAAATATTATCACCAGGTGTAAATGATATTGATGAACTTGAAGGTGTTAAAACAAATTCTGATTCAGAACCGTGTATAGATTTACCAGTTGTAGGTCTCATATTATAGGTAATATTTGTTCCAGTAACACTTAAAGTTCCAAAATTAAAGTTTGCAAGATCATATAATCTATTTTGAGTTATAACTGTTGAAGTTCCACCAACATCTCCTGAAGCAGTTGCTGTTCCAGTGGTTGTAATATCAAAACTATCTAATGTTACATTTGAAATACTTGTATATGTTCCGTTTATAGAAGAACCTAAAATACCGTTATATGATGTACTTGCTTCTAATCCTGAAATTGTTACATTGTTTGAGGTACCGTGCATACCGTGATTTCTAGCAAATATTCTAACAACACCTGAAGTATCTGTTGTTCTTATAGAATTATTAGGTAATGTTCTAGTAGGAACACTATCGTTAACTAATGTTACCGTACCATTAACATTTTCAAATTCTGCACGTTTTAATTTAAATTTCAAATCTTCATTTTGTTCCGCAGTCCAAGTAGAACCGTTTTGAGATTTAAAGAATACGCCAGCATATGGTTGTTGAGATATTGTTCTATCAGAGCCTATTTGTGTATCTCCAACTCTGGCTACAAAGACATTATAGTCATCACAATTAGATAATATACAAATACAATATTCTGTTTTCTCTTGTAAATAAACAGGAGATGGAAATGTAAATGTTGTTGCTATAGATGAATCTGAACTTGTATTAACTGAATTAGGATTTAATACTACTTCGGAAAAAGGTAAAACTGTACGAGATGGATATCCATTTACCATTTCTCTTATCTGTAATGTAACAGGCACTTGAGCTTCATCTGTTTCTGGTTTAGATTGAAAGTAAATGTCCAAAGATGTTGCAAAAACACCACCAGCGTCATCCACCATAAATGATTGTGCAACTGGATCAATCCACATTATAACTTCTTGTGTTGTTCTTGTAGATGATCTTGTAATATTTTGAGTATCTGTAACTGTTTGTCTTACAGTTGTTGCCTCTCTTGTTGAAACAATTGTGTTTTGTACAGTTTCGGTTGTTCCTCTAGCCTGATAATCTCCTTCTGCTGAAGTTTCAACATCTGTTGTTGAATTAGTTATTGAACTTGTTAATCTGAATACTCTTGTACCTGTACGCCATCTTGGATTAGAATCATTTGTAGAATCAGGTATTGTAAAAGTACCTGATACATAACCATTTGAGTCTGTCACTAAATTTCCACCTAATGAACCACCATCTGGTGTTACATATGAAGTTACATCAACATTATCAAAATAAGGATATACTCTTGTGTTCGGTTTTAATCTCTTAGCTGTAAAGTTAACTGTTCTACTTCTAATAAAAGGAATAAATGCGACATTTAAAACTTTATCACCTAATGATGTTCTTACAACTTGAGGAACAATTGCTGTTCTAATACCTGTTCTTGTTTGAGAAATTTGTTGTTCGGTTGTTGTCGTAACATCTCTTGCTTTAACTGTCCATCCACCTACACCTCTTCCTCTTCCAGCAACTCTATTTAAACCGATATAATCACCACTAGTAGATATAGCAGTATCGACTGGTGTTCCTGCCCAAAAATCTTGCCATTCATTCCATACAGTATCTATTTCAACACTGTCTAAATTAGGATTTCCTAAATTTTTAACTAGTGTATCAAATGATCCTTCTTGGTTAATTAATAAATCTGGAACTCTATTTGTTTCTTTCCATTCATCACCTGGAGGATCAAGTGTTACTGTTCCTGTCCAAGTAAAGATATTGAATGGATTAACATTAACATATTTACTTGCATAAGGTTGATCTATCATTGTAGTTTCAGTATATGGTAATGTAATTAAATCTCCTGTTTTTTGATAATTAGCAGCGGTTCTATCATCTGATACAATTTCAGTACCATCATCATCAGCCTCTATTAATTGTACAGATTCAGAATTAAACATAGGACGCATATATCCGCCTGCCATATCCATAGATACTTTATAATCTAAGTTACCAGCGTCACCTATTCCGTGACCTGTAAAATTATCTACAATAAATCCGTTTTTAAATCTATCAAATCCTTCTGCGTCTTGTATTTGTAAACTTTGTGCGTTTGCCTCTAATAAGGAAAGTTGAGTGTAGTATTCAACGTTTTCAATTCGTTTTTCTAATTTACCAATATCTCTCATTGTATATCTTCTATTATCTACTTTTTTGATACCAATGTCATCTGTACTTAAAGTATATGGATTTAAAAATAATGTATATAGGTGCATTGCGTTATCTAACGATTTAGGTACTTGTGGTTTTAAACCACTTGCACCTTCAACAACTTTAAATGCACCTTCTTTATCTAAAAATATTTTATCTATTCTTGGTAAATAATATTCGAAATCAGCAGTTACATCTGAATTAAATTTAATAACATCTATTGTAGAAGCACCTGTTGCTAATGCTGAAGATGTTATTTGCCATTTTCGATCTATAGTTCCAGAATTAATTGTTGAAGCATCTGCAACTCTAGGTCTAAAGTCTAAACTATCTCTTAATTCATAAGTAGTTCCTGTCGTATCAGAACTATAACTTGGAATATTTTCATAATCAATAACACCTGTATAAGAGTCAACATCAAAGTAATCACCAGATCCGTGTGAAAAATAATCAAAATTAATTAACAGTCTTCCTGTAGGAACTACTTGACCTGATTTTAATTTAATTCTTCCTACATCATAATAATTATCTCTTTGTCCGTTGTCTAATTCAAATCTATTTGTAATATCTGTATGTGAAGTAGTAGCATCAGTACTAAAACTTGGTGACATATAAACAGAATTTAATCTATAAATATCTGCTTTTGCTAAATTAATTATTCCACTTTCAATAGTAGCTTGTGTTGATATTGCTAATGTAGTATTAGCATTTAAGGTTTTAGTTTTTGATCCTGCAAGTGCTCTATCTACAGTTGCTAATATTTTAATTTTAGCGTCTGCATAAGCGGAACCAAAATCTAAAGTAATTTGTTTTCCTGTAGGAGATCCACCCCTTGTAAATATAGCACCACCATCTCCGTTATTACCAGATAAACTTAATACATCTCCAACAGTTGCTGAACTAGCACCTGCGTCCATAACTGAAACTGAATAATCTCCTTCAGACAATGCAGGAAATGTTTCATTAGTTCCAGCAGTAATCGTTTCTGAACCAGATGATAATGTAACAACAAATTGTCGTCTTACACTAAAGTTTGTATCTGTTAATCCTAAATTAGCAGTTGTTTTTAAAGTTTTAATTGTAGAATATGGTAATGTAAATATCGAAATATTTTTATTTGATCCTTGTAACTTACCTCTATTTCTAAATGCAACTGTTTTAGTAGATACATCAGCACCACCTACAGCAGATGATAAAATTAAACTTGTATCAGAAATAATTGCATCTACAATTTTAGTAACGTCTGTACCAACATCATTTTTAAAAGTAATTGAATCTCCAATTTTTAATTCAGTAGTAAATAAAGTACCAAAACCTGTAATTGTTTTTCCACCATTTGCAACAGATAAAGAACCATATAAAGGATATCTTTCTCCGTAAGTAGAATCAATAGCAACATCAGCAGTATAAGTAGGACTTCCTGACATACCAATTTGTTTAACACTTGGAAAGTCAAATGATCTTACACCTTTAAATCCTATAGTGTCGTTTGCAATCGTAGCAGTATTTCCAGATGTACCATTAATAACTTCTCCTGGTAAAAATTGACCTTCTATATTTGATACAACAACAATACCCGCTTCAACAGTTCCAGCTGCAGTTGCAGCGAAAATATTTGCAGGAGTTATTCCATCTAATGTATATAAATCAAATGATGTGCTTGTAACATTTCTAGCAATACCAGTATAAGTTGGTGTTGGTACACCATCTACTTCTAAACTAGGCTCAGATATATAAACTGTTTGTCCTTCTTTAAAATTAATACCACCAGCACATTCAATGTGTGGACTTAGACCATAACTTGTTATAGTAGCAATTTCAGTTGATGAAATTGATTCTACATAACCACTTGCACCAGATGTTGCACCTGTTACTTTTTCACCAGCGGTAAATGATTGTGCTCTTGTAATTCTAAGATGAGTAAACATCATAATATCAAAAAGATAATGTCTAAAAGTAGAAGATGTTAGACTAGAACTTGAAAAAATAAAGTTACTAGCACTACCGTTTACATATTCAAATCCACGAGATTTTGCTCTACCAATTTGTGGCACTGTGACACCATTAGTAGACTGTAATGTTCCACGAGAAGAAGTTGCTGTATCAAATAATGATACAGATTTAAATGCTTCAGTTTCGTCTGAAATAAATCCTACATCTGGAGAACCATAAACGTTATTTACATTTACATAATTTTCTACATCAAACCTTGTATTGAAATTAGGTTGTGTATTGAAATCTCTAGCTTTATTAATATCTACAAATGTTGTTGCTAAAGTTTCTATTTCATATCCTTTAACATATGCTTTACCAGGAGATAATCCTGCTGCTAATTTTGTAGTGTCTCCACCATTTGCTGATGTATAGATACCTCTATTGTTACCTGAACTTAAATGTTCTCTAATATCTAAATCAAATTCTCTAACTGAATAGTCACCTGATTCGTCAAATGTTCTACGAGCAAATGTATCTTCTAAAACAGCATAATCGGTTGAACGAACTTGATTTTGTCTAATACCATTTTGTAATCTTAACAATTCTACAAAGTTTGTATCTTCGGTACTTGTTAATGTTTTTTTGGTTAATGTTAAATCTATTTTAAATCTATGAGCACCAGGTGCATTTGTATTTGAAACACCTTGTGCATTATCATTTAAAGAAATATCTTGTGTTGGTGTAATAAAAGATTCTGTAATTAATAATCCAACTCTATAAGATGGTGTATTTGTATATTTGTCTAATATTAAAGTTTGTTCATCTACGTTTACATAGAAACCATTAATATAATATGTACCAGCTGCAATATTGGCAGACGATCCTATAGCAGTTGTATCAACAACAGCAGTAGGTGTGCCTGCACCATTAGATGTTAAAGTTTCGCCGTCTGTAAATGCTGTGGAAGTGTAATTCGTACCAGAGTTAGTATATTTTACATATAAAGTATCTGGATCAGTTCCATCTGTACTAACAGCTTTTACACACAATGCCGTTAAACCTGAAGAACTTCCAGTCAAAATTGTTCCTACATAATCATTAATAGAACTAGCTGATAGAGAAGTTAATTTTACAGCATAATAATTTAAATCATAACTGATTTCACCTGGAATAATCATTGCTCCTTTTTCAAAGAGATGATCTCCTACTTTTTCAATTTGATTTTGTAGAATTGTTTGTGATTGTGTTAATTCTCTCGCCTGTACAGCAAATGCTGGTCTAAAAAGAACTCTATGAAACTTTTTACTTTCGGCAAAGTCATCATAGTAAGGTGAGAGGTTAAAGTCAGTTGGACTTGGCATTTATTTTCCTCTTAAAATTCTATAATCAGTTTAATATTTTCTGTTTGATCTACAGCTCTTGTTATTGGTGTTCTATTTTCAACATATAAAACATCTCCCGTATCGTGGTCGATTTCAGGTACAGAATATCCTGAAGCAAAAATAACATTATTAACTGTTGATGAAACAGATGTATCGGGTGTGCCTGTTGCACTTGAACTTTGTCCTGTAATTATGTTTGCACCAGAAAAATCAGTTAAATTGCCGTTACTGTCAATACCAGCATCACTATGTCTTGTCTGAATGTAATATAAAATACCGTTGACTGAATCCCACTCTACAACTTTACCCACAGCGCCTGTAGTTGACTGATTAATTTCTTCGTCAACTGTAAATGTACCTGGTGTTGGTGAAGCAGCAATTTTTATAGCCTTTGTTAATCTTGCTGTTGTTGATGTTACAGCAGAAGAACTTTTTGTAGGATCTCTTAACAAAGCAATTTTTCTAAAATCGTTTACAGCAGAAAAATCTCCTGAATTAGTAGATTCTTTTCCTTCAATACTTGTATTTAACATTACAAAGAATCCACCTAATTCTTCTAAAGCATTTGCACCATGTCCACCTTTTGGAGGAATGATTACATCCAATTCAGAACCTGTTAAACTAGTAGAACCAGCAGAAACAATTTGTGCGTTACTTACTGTACCAAAAGTGTATCCTGTTCCTCTTGTTGTAACAGTTACCGAAGTTACAGAACCACCTGAAACTATAACTTCGCATAGTCCTCCTGTACCGTCACCTCGTATTGGTATGTTTGAAAATGTTCCGTTTGTACCACCAGAACCAACAGATTTGATTTTAATAATATCTATTGCACCATCAACAGCATTAGATATTACGTTTAATTGATCTGTTCCTGCATTTGCATTTGTAGCAATTGCCATAAAATCTGTTGATAAAAAATTAGATTGTTGAGCAGCAGATAATGTGTACATATATTTCCATATGTAACCGTCTGTAGTTGTAATAGGAGTTGTCGATACTCCAGTAGGTTCATCACTTACTGTTGCACCATTATTATTATCTAAACACTTATAAACGTTTCTATCTGACGACAAAACATAAAAAGTAGAATCTAATAAAGTAGTTGCACCACTAGTTGACGTTATTCTAGTTGAAGTAGAACCAGTTGTATATTCTCCATAATCGTGTCTGTAAATATCATAAACTGTTCCAGATGTCCAATTTCTTCTTGGAATTACAAAAGAAATATCTGATCCTGTAATTCTTTTAGCCGCAGTTAATTCATCAAATGTATAAAATTCGTTTACTACCGTATCACCAGGAGTTGTAGGATTTGAATCTGTGCCCTCATAATCAGTACGTCCATCAGCTCTAGTTAAAGTACCCCAAGCCTGAGGTCTTCCAATACCTAGATAGTATATGTTATTTGCGGGTTCTGAGAAAGACTCATGGAATTGTTCCGCATTATTGAGTCTAAATTTATTTGTTATAATTGCTGGCATAATTTTTCTCTATATTGTTATATTTATACACTTTCTTTTAGTATTTTAAATTAAGTTCCTGTTCCATATAATGACTTTAAAACTCCTCCAGATGAATTTAATATTTGTAAATTTACTGCCCCATTAAGTTGAGTTGAGGTAATTCCACCATTTTTAACTTGCAATATTCCGGAATTGGCATTGATTGTACTATTATCATAATCTACAGAAAAAACTGTTCCTGTAATGTTTATTCCATCAGCACCTGTAAAAGTTGGTAATGTTGATATTTGAGAAAAATTAATATTCGTAGTACCAAAAGTAATCGTACCTTCAGTATTCATTACATACAATTCACCAGCGCCAGTGTTACCTTCTCTCACAAAGAAAGCATCACCTTCTCCTAAAGCATCAGGATCAGAAGCACCGTAACTGTCAGCATCAATTGCTCTTGTAAGTACCCAAGCAGTTGATCCATCACCAACAGTTGTTACTGTGTAAACACCGTTATGAGCAGCATTAGTTTGATTGTAAACCAAAACTCTATCGGTTGTACTCAAAGTAATACCGTCTATAGTTATAGCAGTTAACGTGCCTGTGTTAGTTAATGTTGCACCTACACCAGAAGAACCGTTATCATATGAAGCAGTTAGATTTGTTACAGCTTCTACTCTTACTGGATTATGGTAATGAATACCAGCAGCAGCAATATTATCAACATAAGTTTTAATTGCTTTTGCTGATGCAAGAGTATTGTCTGAAGATGAAACTGTGGTTAAATCTGTATCCAAAACACCTGATGCAAAATCGGCAACTTCTATATTTGAAATTGAGTTACCAGTGCCATTTGCATTGAATGTTTTATTTGTAAACGATATTGTTGAAGTTGCTAGATCACTTACCTGTGATGAAGTTATAGATAAAGCAGTCTGGTGTTGTGTTACTGAACTTTGAGTTATATTTGCGTCAGGTACGTCTGCCCAAGTAACTGAGGATGTTAAATCATTTGTTTCGGAAACTGAGGTTATATATCCCGAGTCATTTGTCCACTGTGATATATTACCTGACTTGTTTGTTAAAGTATGTGTAGATGATGCTGTTAGTACATCTGAAATTAACGTAGTACCATCACCTATTGCTGTGTAAATTTCATTAAAGTTATCGTTAATTATATCACCAGCATCACGTAAGGTATTACCTGTACCATCATTTGCGATTGTTCCAATGTTTATTGTTTGTTTTGCCATAACTCTCTCTTACTATTTATATGTTATCCTACATCCATTGTAATATTAGTGTTATCAAAAGTTGTTGTTGTTTCATCAAAAGTATTACGTGATACATCACCTATTTGTGCAGGAATTGTAAAGTTTGTTTTAAGTTTTCTTCCATCTTCATTGGAAGTCATTAAAAAGATTGCATTTGAACCGTCTAAAGATGTTCTAGTTCCTTGAACTTTAATATCATTAAGTACTTGAAAAGTAATTCCACTACTACTAAAAGAATTATTTGCAGTAACTCCAAATGCAGTATTAGCAAATCTATTTAAAACACCAAATCTTGGTCCAGCGTATGCAAATCCTTGTCTTACATTTACTAAGTCACCCAATGAATTAGATAAATTTCTTCTCACTCTACTTACATAATCTATATTAACTGGCTGTGTTTTTAAAGTTACATCTCTTGTCGTCTTATCAAATGGAGTAATAGTACTAGTATCAAAATCTGCTGATACAGCTAATTCAGGATTTGTTCTTAAAGTTGTTCCATCAGTTTCAGTTCCTAATCTTCTTCCTACAATTGTAGAATATAATTTTG
>Ga0181595_10001974_pt1 | contig 21219 bp, 8 predicted proteins | sample 041ome_7_FD_145604 | JGI IMG/M metagenome (GOLD analysis project Ga0181595, IMG submission 145604) | Coastal salt marsh microbial communities from the Groves Creek Marsh, Skidaway Island, Georgia - 041401AS metaG (spades assembly) | ecosystem: Environmental > Aquatic > Marine > Intertidal zone >...
GCACTGGCATTTTTAGGACAACATTGCCAACGCCAGAATGTGAAGCGAGACCAAATAAGTGGCATATTTAAGCTGCTTAATAATACAAGTAAATCATTGAGTTAGGTCGCTAAGGTCATACGTATGAATACTCTGTAAGTTAAGGCGTTGCGAACAATACCATTCGGGCGCCGTTAGCGTTAGTAGCCGAGCTGCCTGAATTCAATAAAGCTGCTATATCATGTAAAAAAACAATGCTGGTCAGCTTGACTGACCAGCATTAAAGATCGCTGGCAACTTTTGCTGCTTAATCCCGCCAAGGTACCAAGCAGTGTCAGAGCCGAGGCTCTGACATCAGTTGTCATTTATGGCTTCTTCGTCACCGTTAGCTCCGGCTCTGCAGTAAAGGTCGCATCCAACAGGAAGTTATAGGTCGCGGTTTCCGCAAAGTCTATCCGCAGGTTATCGTTACTGGCCTCGATAATCTTCGGTGTTCCCAACGTCAAGGTATTACCCGCCGCACCGGCCCCCATGTTCACCGTAGCCCAGTCACTGGAAGCCACTTTAAACTCGTAGTTACCAGCGGTGATATTAATATCTACGCTGTACTTATTGGCGCCAATATAGCTGAACGCATCTGCCTCACCCCAATCGTTCATGCCACCACGCAGGAAAATGGTGGTTGGGCCATAAGGCACATATTCGGTCACAGTTAGCGTTGGCGCTGCTGCGTCGTTGGCATTTAACGTAAAGACGTAGGTTGAGCTCTTAGCGATATCAAGCCGCAAGTTGTCATTACTGGATTGAATCACTAGCGGTGTGCCAACTACAACCTGATTACCGGCGGCACCTGCACCCATATTTACAGTCGACCAATCACTTGAGGCGACTTTAAACTCGTAGCTGCCCTGATCAATGTTGATACTGGCAGTATAGATACCGGCACCGTCATAGCTAAAGGCATCGGCCTCACCCCAGCCATTGAAACCACCACGGATAAAGACATCGGTTGCGGCATAAGGCGGAATATCCGGCGCACCCAGCGTAGCATCTGCGGCTAAACCTGCGCCCTGCGCACCCATTTGTGGCTTAACAAAGACGGCGATAGTATTTGCCGGTACGGTAAAGGTACCGGCATCGGCTTGTTGAGTGAAACTGGCACTATGTACCCGCTGATCCACTGACGCCTGCTGGGTTGGATGTAACTCAAAACCGGCAGCTGTGGGTACAGTGTGGGATAATTCACCCGCAGTACCGTTAATTACGACTACCATCGCATCGTACATCGGGTCCAGATCCGGTACACCAAGTCCATCATCCAGACTCATTACGATCAGACCTTGTTGCTGGTTGCGGCCAATATTGTGGAAGCCTAAACGCGCGGTAATCTCGTCAGCGGTGCGCAAGCGGAATAGCGGGCTGCTGCTACGAATACTCAGGAATTCAGCAAATACTGCTGCAGCAAACTGAATATCTTCGCTTTCTGCTTTGGTTTCACGATTCAGGAATAAGCGGGCAATATTCTCCCAGCTCGCTTCGTTTTTCTCTGCCAGCGGTAAACCTACAGCCCAGTTGTTAGTCTGATAGGTGAAGTCGACAAAGTTAAACCAGTCACCGGAATCATAGCTGTCGCGGTCCATGGATTTGGAGCGTAGGAAATCGCCACCCAATTGCAGGAACGGAATACCCTGGCTCATTAACGGGATGGCAATGGCAACATTTTGCGCCCTAACCCGCTCAGTCAGTGCCATCGACTCCGGTAACTTAGCCTGCAGGTTATCCCATAGCGTTTCATTATCATGCTTGGACACATAGTTAATAATATCCGCCGGGCTTTCCGCATAACCTGCCGCCTGACTATTCCAATTGGCGCTGCTGGCTGGGCCGGTAATATCGCGGTAGTTTTTAAACACGAAGTCTTTTAAGGTACCGGCTAAGCTAATGCGCACAAAATCCTGTTGTGCCAGGTTACCATCGTTATTTACTCCGCTAAACAAGGCAGCACTGCGCACGGCTTCGCGGATCCGGTCGTTAAAGGTGCCTACTTCAGTACCCGCCATATCCTGCTGCTTGGCTTGGGTAAATAAGCGGTTATTGGCAACCTCACCAAAGTTCCAGCCTTCACCGTAGAAGTAAACATCCGGGTCAATGGCACGTACCGCTTCGCGAGCCGCCAAAATACCTTCTTTTGGATGGTGGCCCATAATATCGAAGCGGAAATCGTTAAAACCAAAGTCGCGCGATAAGATCACCAGCGAGTCTTTGATAAACTTGTCGAACATCTTGTGTTCAGTGGCGGTATTTTCGCAGCAGGTCGAACGCTCGATATTACCGGTGGTCTCGTTGTAGCGGTGATAGTAGCCAGGGACAATTTTATCAAACACTGAATTATCAAACAGGCCTGAGCTGCTGGTATGGTTATATACCACATCCAGCACCACCCGCAGCCCTAAGTCGTTCAGTGCCTTGTTCATCGCCCGCACTTCTTTAATCCGCGCGATGCCTTCCGGGTTAGAGGCGTAGCTGCCTTCGACGGCGATAAAATGATGCGGATCATAACCCCAGTTAAAGCCGTCAATGGCGCGCATTGACTGCACTAACTCCTGGGCTTTCGATTCGTATGGCAAATAGCTTTGCAACACAGACTCAATAGTGGCATTGGCATTTTCTACCCCGCACACCGGCGCCTGTGCGTTTAACTGGCATAACCGACCGATGGTATCGGTCAGATTGATCCGGCGATTGGCATCTTCATTAATATTCGCCTGATCATTCAGCGGCAGCACGTGGAAATGGGTTAAGCCATTTTCTGCCAGCTTACGCAGATGACGTACCGGCGCAGAATCGGCCTCGGCAAAGGCCAGATATTTACCGCGGTGGGCTGCCGGTGTGCTCTGATCACGAATACTGAAATCACGCACATGACCTTGATAGATCACGATATCGGTCGGGTTGGCTACTACCGGTACTTCACGGCTATCCCAGCCCTCAGGCTTGGTGTCATCGTCATTTAAATCAACAAACTGACTGTAACGACCATTGGTAGAGACGTTAACAGAATAGGGGTCGGTCGCTTCAATCATTTCGACTTTGCGGGTTAACGGATGATACACCTCAACTTCAAAGCGATAGAACTGGCGATCCAGGGCACTACGACTGCCGTTGTAACGCCAAACACCGGTCGTGGCATCCGCCGTCATATTATGCGTTGCAGTTGCGGCTTTACTGGCATTATAAAGTTTTAACTTCACGCTACGGGCGGTTGGTGCCCAGACTGCGACGCTAACATCATTGCCGTTGTACCACACGCCCAGTTGCGCATCCAGGGCACTGTTGTCACCAGAGGCATAGAGGTCATCCAGCACTTTGGCAACCTGCACATAGCTGGCGCTAATCAGCTCGTTATCGCTATTGTAAGCCGCCAGTGCCAGCTGATTCTTGGCCATGGCTTTTGCCTGTTCTGCGGTAAAGTTTGCACTAAATACCGCTGCATTAGCCAGGTGTGGCACTAACTGAGCCAGGCTGTCATCAGCCGCCACCGGTGTCAATTCAATACTGCTGCCACCTTCGATTTCATCGCTATTATTCACGGTTAAACTGGCATCGGTAGAGTAGAACAACTTCACCACTGGCGCGGTATCTGCTACCGGCGTATTCCAGACAAAGGTATTGGCTGTTAACCAATGGGCAGCGGCGCCCTGGATACTGACACCCAGTGAAACAATCGGAAACTCATAAACGTTGGCATTACCTGAAAATACCCAATTCATGCGGGCAAAATCGGGATCATCCTGTGACAGTGGCATCTGCATATCCGGACCGGGGTCTTTACCCGCATCGTCGGTACCGATATGGATAACAAAGTTACCGCAAGCCCCTTCGGTACCGGCATAGCCTGGCTTCAAATTCAGGATCCAGTAGGCGCCATAGTTTGGATCAATACCGTTATACTGCAAGCCATTATCCCAGGACGGAGCAATAGAAGACGGCTGGTAAGCGTCACAGGTCTCGTTATTCCAGGTATGTAACCGGAAACCTTCATAGGCGCCATCTTGTGGCCGTTTGTAGAACAATACCGCCTGATCCGGCCCGGCTGTTACTACCGGGGCTGGAGCGTTAGGATCTTTACCGACCCGGCAACCATCATTGGTCTCGTTCGGGAACTGACCTTTTGGACAGGAGAACGGCGGTGGATCAATACAGGCAGTATTGGTTGGGTTTGGGATCTGTGGCAGGGTACAGGTCAGCAAAGCGCTGCCGGGACTGGTGGAGTCTCCGCCACCACCACAACCGTATAACAGTAAAGCGCACAGCGCAAGACTGCTCAGTTTTAGCATTTTGAACAGATTAAACATGGTTTACTTACTCCAATTCTGTGTTACCAGCAACGGGCACGAATGCCCGCGGCATTAAAATGAGTACACTGCGCCCAGGAAGTACTGACGACCGAAGAATTGCAAGGTACCGGTCATCGCTTGCTGGCCAAAATAGCTCTTGGTTGGCTCATCCGTCAGGTTATTCACCTGGAACAGCATCTTCAGATTGTCGTTAAACTGGTAGCCAAACTGAAAGTCCACCACCATTTCGCTATCAAAGTTGGTGATCTGCTCGTTAATCCCGACTTGTGATGAGACAAAGGGTGAGCGATAACGGGCGTTAATCCGGGTATCGATACCCTCGTATTCCCAAAACAGCGTGGCATTAACGACATTTTTCGACAGCCCCTCAAAGGTCGTTTCAATCGGTTCGCCACCCAGGCTATTGATCAGTGATACTTCACTCTCGGTGTAGGAGTAACTCAGTTGCGCGCCCAGGCCAGATAAGGCGCCTGGCAGGGCTTTACCACGCAATTTCAGCACCACGGATATAACCGCCATTACTGTTGTTTACTGCGGTAAACAAAGAGCCATTGCGGGTGGCCACCGGTACACCCGATTCCGGATCCGGAATAATAAAATCCGGTACCAGGAAACCGGCCGCTTTAAAATCAAATTCCGGTAATACATCATCCTGAATAAAAGATTGGATATCTTTGTAGAAAAGCGCTGCCGCTAAGGCACCAGTACCAAAATAATATTCCAGTGACAGATCATATTGATTCGCTTCAAACGGCCGCAGGAAAGGACTGTTGGAACTGTTACCGGTAATTTCACCGGTATCACTGATATTAAAGGATGTGACCGACGCCAAACGGTTAATCGGTGGGCGGGAGATCACTTTGGCACTGGCAAAACGTAATTGCCACTCATCGGTCAGCGCCAGATTCAGGTTTAAGCTGGGTAGATGCTTGGTGTACTTTTCACCTACGATACCTGCGGCATAACGGGTATTGATTAACCCGACTTCATCGGCGATATTCTGTGCACCACTCAAAGGGTCGCCACCGACATCTGACAGGTTAGTGGCACTTTGATCCGTAGTTACCCGCCGAACCCCGATATTACCGGTTAACGGTAAGCCAAATAATTCGGTATCCAGATTCGCCATCAGATAACTGGCGAGCACATCTTCATACACCCGGCCGCTCTCTAATACCGACCAGGCAGTATCAGCTGTAGCGTTGGGATCGCGATTAATCACATCTGGGTTACCCGCACCCCAGGTTTGCACCGGCTGCGGAATACCCTGCGGGAACCAGGCCGCCAGGGCTTTATCCAGATCAATAGCCAGATAGCTGGGGTAACTTGCAAATTTACCTTTAAAATCAACTTGCTTTACCATATCAGCGGTTAGACGTAATGGTGGCTGGCCGGTTAAGAACATACCATCACTACCGTATTCAAATACCGAGCGGTCATTTGAGTAACGACGGGCTGAGTAGCGTACCCCAACTTCTACAGAACGAATCACCGGTAACTCAAGGTCAAAACTTAAATCTAAGCGGGCCGCATTCACTTCATCGGTATTTACAAATGGATAAATGCCGTACTTACTCACCATCAGACGGTTAATATCACTAAAAGCATCCGCCTGACTCAGGCCGATCGCCGGTAAATTCAGGCCATTGAGTTGATAGTTAATAGAGACATTCGGGTCCAGCACCGGATTGGCCACGGTAGCGTCCTGTGCCACTAACGACCAGAGTAAGCCGTTACGGAAATCGCTGCTGGCTCTGGAGTGCGACAGGTCAAACACCAGATTAACCCCATCATTAATATCCCAGTCAGCCTTCATGCCATAGCTATGGACTTCATCAGCGTCGCGGTTGTCATCATTCACCACTTCTACCCGGGTAAAGCCATTGCGGGTACGACTGATATTACCGCCCACCAGCGAAGAGCCATTATAAATCGGGTTGCTGATATTCGCTGTCGCGCCTTCAAATTTAACCCGGAGACCACGGGCAAAGGCTTCGCGGTCAAACTGCGAAATAAATACATCGCCGGTCAGACTAAAGGCCTCATTGGGTTGCCACTGTAATGAGCCCAGATAACCGTTACGGGTTTCCTCACCACCCAGATGCTGGATCTCAAAACCTTCGCTGATATATTCCGGCGTGTCATCCTGATTCAAATCCCGGCTCACGTTGTAAGCTAAGCCAATGAACTGTGTCGCCACGCTGGGTTGATACAAGCGCGCATAGCCCAAAGCCAGGCCCAGGGTGTTATCCAGAAACTTACCCTGATACGACAGACTAAAACGATGACCAAATTCTTCACCATCTGGTACTTCATTAGCGCGATCATTTTGCATACCGCGCAAATTAGCAATAAATGTATGGTCTTTATCATTACTCAGTACTCGCGCCGTTTGTAGCTCAACGGTACCAGCAACACCCCCTTCAATCAGTGAAGCTTTCGGCGATTTATACACCGCAGCAGAGGAGATTAATTCAGACGGGTACTGATCAAATTCAATATTACGCTTACCACTGGTCGAGACCTGTTCTCGTCCATTCAGCGTGGAGAACACAAAGCCGCCAGACATACCGCGAATGTTAATTTCAGCCGCCTGACCGCCGGTTCGCACCGCAGAAATACCCGGTAGACGGGTTAAGGCATCGGCGATCGAGACATCGGGTAAGGCCCCGAGGTCATCGGCAGAAATGGTTTCAGATACCACATCACCGAAGCGTTTACTGTCGAGCGAACGAAATAAACTTTGTGCGAAACCGCGCACCTGTATTACTTCAACCTGTTCTTCTGTTGTCTGCTCCGCTGGTTGCGGCGCTGTTTCCTGCGCCAGCACAAACGAACTGACACCCGCTGTCATCATCGCTGCTGACAGCAGGCTAAGCCTGTACCTTGCCATACCTTATTTCCCCGTCTTTGTTGTTTTTTATCAGTCAGCCTTAACCGCAAAATGGGCTGATGCTGCTAACTTTTTTCCTGTTTAGTTATTGACCGGTTTAGCGATTTCCGCAAGATGAATACGTATTCATAAAGCGGTTACTAACACAAAAAATTAACTTCACTGATAGCGCAAGCTTTTCAATTCAAAAAAACCTGTAGCAATTCTTTGCTGGCGACTGCAGCAGTGCTATGTTGTGCGCAGTTAAGTGGACTACGGAGCCAAGGATTGAATCTGGCCTTTGTCAAAAAATCGGTATTTGTACGTAATCTGGAGCAATTGCTGGGGTTTTTGTATAGTCCGAATCACGCCTGTTTTTACCGGGAAGCACTAGACTTTTTCCAACAGCGACAGGCCCGGCAACAAGAATTACACCTAGCAGAGCAGCGCTGGCAACAGGCGCAGCAAGGTACTAATGCTGACGTACTGAAGCAAACGCGAAAAACCTTTACAGATTTGCAGTTTGTGGATGAAAAGCAACGCATTGCCCGCTGGCAAAGTTTATTGCAGGCGGCAGAAGCGCTGTTACAGTTAAGCGAAGGTAGTCAGGCCAGCGATAGTCAGATGCTTAGCGCCCGGTTGTTAGGCGGGTTATTGATCACCTCTGCCAGCAATAAACGCAAACTCCTACTGCTCGAATATGCTTACAAACCCCTGTACCGGGCGCTTTTAAGTCTACGCTTGCTGGAACACTTGCTGGAACAGCAAATACTGAAAGATCCGCAGTGGCAGGCCTGGTACCTGCATCGTGATATCACGCAACCAGCAGAATGTGAGTATCGGCAGAAATTACAACTGCCCCTGGTAATGGCCACCTTTTTGCAGCATTTTGGACAGCTTGATCCTGATGCTCAGTTCCTGTTAACAGCAGCATCGGACAACGTACCGGAAAAAGCCTTTAGCGCACAGGAGCGCGAACATTTTTTGGCGTTAACGTTACAAGGCAGTTTGCAACTGTTGCAGCAAGGTTTAGGGCAGCTGCCATTTAGCCGCGGCAATAAAGAGCAGCGCGAATACCATGTGCAGCAGCAACAGTTCTTACAGCAGCAATTGCAGCGCTTTATTACCGCCAAAGCAGATACACCGCTGGGTAGTCTGTTTAAAGTCCCGCAGGCATATACGTCAATCGTCTTACCGGGGCGCAGCCGGTATAACTACGACGCCCTACCCAGAGCTGCCCTGCTGATGCGTGAAGCTGCGGCAAGGGGCGACTACAATGGCTTGCTGGTGGATTGCTTATTCCGCATTGTCGGTCTGTTTCCACAGGGCTATGGTGTAGTCTTTACCCCGCTGGGGGATGATGGCAAACCGCAGCTTAAATATGAATTTGCTATTGTAAACAGCCTATACCCAGAAAAGCCCGAGCAACCAGGCTGTCGGGTAGTCAGCCGCAATCAGCAATATCGCAATACCGGTTACAATATTAATTTAAGTACTGAGCTTAATTTGTACTTTAAACCGGCCCGCGATCGCTTAAAAGCCTTGCCCGAGAAACGCCTGAAAGAGCTACTAAACGCGCTTTATCAAGATGGTGAAGCACAATACGCCCGCAAACTACTGCCACATTGCTGGCAACCGGATAACTTCTTTAGCGTTCCCGAAAACCAGAATTTGTGGCATAACGCCGAGCAGCGGCAGAACTAAATACTCGGTTGTTAGTTATTACCTGCTGTTATTACCTGCTGTTTTTCCCTCCGTGATATTCATTATTTAGTAGAAATCGGTCGGCACTGATTATCAGTGCTCCTATCTTTACTATCTTATTTCTGCTTTTCTGACTGTATCAGCCCTGAATACGTATGCAAAAACTTGTGTAAAACGCCAGCACTCTCTAGAACTAACGGGGAGGTAGAACAGGGGCTGAAATGTCAATAAAACCTGCTGTAAAAATCAACAGCTCCTAAAATCAGGCAGTATAACTATTTGTCAAATAATGGAGTAAACACATGAAATCACAAAGAAGATGTTGGTTAAAAATATTACCCTTCATTACGTTGTCGATAATTTCTTTTCTGTCTCTCGCGCAAACAGCTCCATCGCCAGTTACAGCTAAAGATGTTGTGTATCAAATCCTTACAGATCGTTTTTATGATGGAGATCCAAGCAATAATACTCCGTCTGGTTCCCCTACAACCATTTTTGATGGCAGCGGCAGTGACCTGAAACTGTATCAGGGAGGCGACTTTCAGGGCATAGTGGATAAAATTCCATATCTAAAAAACATGGGAATTACTGCAGTCTGGATTTCTGCACCTTATGCCAACCGGGATGAACCTATTATTGATTACCAAGCTGGTGGCGGTCAGCTAATCTGGTCCAGCTACCATGGTTATCACGTTAGTAATTACTACCGGACCAATCCTCATTTTGGTGATATGCAGGATTTCACTGATATGGTTTCTGCCCTGCAAAATGAAGGAATTAAAGTTATCATTGATTTTGTTTCCAACCATACCAGTCGCTGGCAAAACCCAACTGACGGCAACTCTGCAGAACATGGTCGACTGTACGAACCCGACCGTGACAGCAACGGCAACTTCGTCTTTGATGCCAATGGTAACCCGATAGATTTGAACAATGACGGCAGCCACGACAACCTGATTGCCGATCCTAACGGTAGTGTTAATCCTGGCTGGTTTCACCGGATTGGTGATAGAGGCAATGATGACAGCCGTTTTGGTTACCGCTATAAAGATCTTGGTTCATTGGCCGATTTTACCCACGAATTGCCAGAAGTAGCCGATTATCTGGAAAAAGCCGCTATTTTTTGGAAATCAAAAGGGATTAATGGCTTTCGTCACGACGCTACTTTACATATGAATCCAGCTTTTACTAAAGGCTTACGGGATGCCATCGACTCTGCCGTGGGCGGTGCCATTACCCATTTTGGTGAGTTTTTTATTGGTAAACCAGATCCTAAATATGCTGAATATGCCAGTTTCCCAGATCGCACCGGGGTTAATAATCTCGATTTTGAGTTTTTCCGCACCATTACCAATGTAATAGGCTACGGCTCGGAAAACATGAACGCACTGGCAAATTTCTATCAGTACACCGACACCGATTATGCTTATGAAAACCAGACTGTCACCTTTATTGACAACCACGATGTACCCCGCTTTCTGCGCGTAAACAGTGATCAGCGCAGTCTGGATACCGCACTGGCTATTATGCTGACATCTCGCGGCATTCCAAATATTTACTACGGTACAGAACAGTATGTTTATGGCCAGGATGGCAGCGAAAATGGTGGCCGGGTTTTTATGCAAACTGATACCTCTTTCAGTACCAGCACCCGTGCCTATAGTGTTATTCAGAAACTCTCTGCTTTAAGACAGCAAAATGATGCTCTGGCATATGGCCTAACCTCCATCCTCTATTCCAGTGCCGATGTCCTGGTATTCTCGCGTAAGTTTTACGATAAAGAAGTCGTGATAGCCATTAACCGCAGTCCTTACCAAAGCTATACCATACCTGCGCTAAGCACCACCCTGCCTGCTGGCACCTATACCGATGTGCTGACCAGTGAACTGGATGGCGGCAGCGCTATTGTTAGCAGTGGCCTGCTGCAGTCTTTTGTCCTGTCTGAGCAAGAGGTGAGTGTCTGGCAGATTAACCCAGATTTAGGTTCGTCTCCAAGGTTAGGCGATGTGCAATCGGTTACTGGCCGCAGTGGCAATGAAATTACCCTCTTCGGCACGGGTTTGGATGGCAGTATCCAAGTGTATTTTGACACTACTGCCGCTACATTGGTCAGCAACAGCTATAATAGTGCCAAAGTGATAGTACCCGCAGGTGGCACCGGTACGCGCAATATTACGGTGCAAAAGGGCAGCTCAACCAGCAATGCTTTTATTTTTGAGCAACTGACCGATAACCAAAACCAGATTATCTTCCACGTTGAAGCTTATACCAGCCCTGGTCAGCAGGTGTATGTGGTGGGTAGCCTTCCAGAGTTGGGTAACTGGGATCCGGTTAAAGCTATTGATGCCTTCCACAACCCTAACCCTTCAGAATGGTGGAAGTGGTTTCTTCCCGTTTCTGTACCCAAAGACACCACATTTGAATTCAAATACATTATGAAAGACAGTGCAGGCAATGTTGTCTGGGAGTCAGGTTCTAACCGCAGTGCCACCTCCTCAGCAAATGACACTGGTGTAGTGGATTTACCCACCCACACTTTCATGTAAATATTTTTGTTACCTTCCGCCACAGCAATGCTGTGGCGTTTTATTTTAACTAAAATGAGAACAATCTATGTTCAAAAACAAACTCTCACCAGTTATGGCCGGTTTATTGGCAGCAGGGACTCTTTTTTATAGCAGCATAGCGGCAGCGTATTGCCCACAAATATCGGATTCGACACCTAAAGGCCCCATAGCATTAAATGAACAGGGGGAATTTGTACCAGGCTGGGCGAAAAGTGCGGTGTGGTATCAGGTTTTCCCAGAACGTTTCCGTGATGGTGATCCATCAAACAACCCAACTGTAGCCGATATTGCTGGTGCCGACCCGGTGGAAGAACCCAAAGTGTGGCAGGTACACCCCTGGGGCAGCGATTGGTACAAACTGCAACCTTATGAAGTCGCGAATGGCGAACCTGAGTTATGGAAGCATATGCTGCGCCGCCGCTATGGTGGCGATTTGCAAGGTATTATCGACAAACTGGATTACATTAAAGATATGGGGTTTAACGCCATTTATCTTAACCCGATATTTGATGCGCCTTCACTGCATAAATACGATGGTGCCAGCTTTCACCATATAGACCCTAATTTCGGCCCGGACCCGGCCGGTGACCGCGCACTGATGGCAACAGAAAACCCGCTGGATCCCACTACCTGGGTTTGGACCAAAGCCGACGAACTGGCACTGGAGCTGATCAAACAGTCCAAACAGCGTGGTATCCGGGTAATTTTCGACGGTGTGTTTAACCATATGGGTATTAACAGCTTTGCTTTTCAGCACCTGAAAAAACACCAACAAGCCTCACCTTACCAAGACTGGTTCAATATACACAGCTTCCGCGATGAAAAAACCGGTACCGAGTTTAGTTATGAAGGTTGGTTTGGCGTACCTTCGCTGCCGGAATTTAAAGAAGATGAGAACGGCCTGGTTGCCGGGCCAAAAGATTATGTGTTTGCTGCCACCGAGCGTTGGATGAACCCCAAAGGCAAAGGTGCTGAATATGGCATTGATGGCTGGCGACTGGACGTGGCTTTTTGTGTGGCACATGGCTTCTGGAAAGATTGGCGGCAACATGTGAAAGCCTTAAACCCTCAGGCCTATATTACAGCTGAACTGGTGATGCCACCTGAGTTGGTAAAGCCTTATCTGCAAGGTGATGAGTTTGATGGCGAAATGAACTACAACTTTGCCTTCACCGCCGCGGAGTTCATGTTTAACCCGCCGCCACATAGCATTACAGCCAGCGAATTTGATGCCAAGTTAGCTGAAATGCGTGCGCTATACCCTAAAGGCGTAGCCTATGTTACGCAAAATCTGTTTGGTAGCCACGATTCTAATCGCATCGGCTCGCATATTGTTAACCGGGGCATTGGTAATTTCCGTGATTGGGGTAAGTACTTTGAGTTGTCGCAGGTAGGCAATAACCCGGATTATCAGGTGCGTAAACCCAATGCCGAGGAAATACGTCTACAAAAACTCTTTGTGATTTTTCAAATGACCTACGTTGGTGCCCCTATGGTGTATTACGGTGATGAAGTGGGTATGTGGGGTGCCAACGACCCAGACGACCGCAAACCGATGATTTGGGAAGATATAAAGTATGAAGACGAAGTAACCAACCCGGATGGCAGCAAACGCCCGGCCGACCAGGTTGCGGTAAACAAAGAGCTGCAACAACATTACCGTAAATTAATTCAATTGCGTAATGCACTGCCTGCTTTGCAGTTAGGCGATTTCAGCACGTTACTAGTTGACGATAAAAACAGTCTCTACGGTTTCGAACGTAGCTACCAACAACAACGTGTCAGGGTGATTTTGAATAACAGCGATAAACCGCAGCAGGTAACACTAGAGCGCGACCAACTAAATTGGCAGGAACAATTTGGTCAGCAACCGGTAACGATAACAGGCGATCAGATAAGCCTAACAATACCCGCTAAATGGGGGGCCGTGCTGTTGGCTGAGTAAAGCAGAGGGATTTTCTTTCACCATTAAAAAAGCCCCTTTCGGGGCTTTTTTAATCATGGGCTATATCAGAACTTATAGTTAATACCGAACATAAAGTTACGGCCGTAGCTCTGATAATCCTGCACCTGCCGTTCATCGTCACCAATATAAGTTACGAAGGGCTCGTTTGTCAGGTTACTGACTTGCAGTAAAACCGACAGACCATATAATGCATCAATACCCGACTCTGAGAAGTCATAGCCAATCTGGGCATCAACCAGGGTTTCACCTTTAAAGCTGCGACGGTTACGCTCCAACGCATGGTCGGCCACTTCACCCAAGAACTTTGAACGCTTTCTGATACTGGTGCGGAACTGCCAGCCATTTTCTTCATAATAAAAAGTCGCGTTATAAACTTCTTTTGATAAACCGCCTAACCGCTCTTTCGGTGCGCCTGCTTCTTTACGTACCGAGCTATCAACATAGGAGGCGCTTAAGATAACACCAAAGGGCGACAGTACTTCTGCAATCGCTTTACCAGACAAAGATAGTGATACTTCCGCACCAGATACCTCACCACCCTCGCCATTAGCCCAACTGGTGATATAACCTTGTCTTAATGCAGGTTCAGCACCGTCAACTTCAATCCCATCAAAACTGGTTAGTACCGATTCACCATACACAAAGTTTTCTAAATCTTTGTAGAACACTGCCGCCGCGAAATAGCCCACATCATCAATATAATGCTCGTAGCTCAGATCATACTGCTTTGCTAACCAGGGCTGTAACTGCGGATTACCGCCACCGCCAGACCAGGGTGATTGCGCCAGATCCGTGCTGGTTGCTCTAGTCGCATCGTAGCCATAATTACGGCTAATATTCAGTTGGTCCATCCGGGCCCGTGCTAATACGCGAGCCGCTCCCACGCGCAGATAATGGTTATCCGCCACTTCAAACCGTAGATTCAAGCTCGGCAGTACCTCAGTAAATTTATCACCACCGGTAATGGTTTGCCGCTGCCAACGGCCATCAACTTCTTCTGCAGCAGAACCGGTTGATTGCTGATCAGTATGTACAACTTGTACGCCAACATTACCGGTAACCGGAACATTAAATAACTCGGTATCCAAATCCAGTTTCACAAAGGTTGTCAGGATATCTTCCGACACTTCCCATGGCGCAACCGAACGCACAGGATCGACAATAGCAGCATCAACCTGCGTATAAATACCACTGTTGTAAAGGCCCAGAGCGTCATAAGCAATCATCTGCCCCATGCCGATAAAATCCAGCCCAACGTTATCCAACCGAAATTGTTCCGGCACAGCTACCCGGTTTGGATAATCATTTAAGGTTAAATAATAACCTTTATTAAGCTTGCTTTTTGCGCGTTCAGAATAGTTAACACCAAACTCCACACCGCGGAAAATGCCGTTTTCCAGTACCCGCTGCGCACTAAGTTTAATAGCTTTCAATTCATCTTCAATTTCAGGACGATTTAAAAAGCCATCCTGAGCATCGCTGGCTGGCACGGCATTTGGGTTACCCCAGTCTCTGGCAGCACCCAGTTGAATCAAGTTATAATCTGCATAGTTCAATTGTGGGGTAAATACCGCTGTGCCATCACTATTCATTACATAACGCAGGTCATCTTTTAACCCCCCGGCATCACCGCGCCCTGTACCAGCATAAGTTTCCAGCGCCATATCGGATCTTTTGGCTCTGGAGTAGCTTAGATCCGCTTCGGCAGTCCATACTGAATTCAGGTGTACTTTATTGTTCCAACCTAAAGATAAGATATTGGCATCACGTAAGTTGTAGTCGTTACGTACTAAGGTTTTCGCCTGATTAACAATACCCTCTGTCACAAAACCATTGTTGGTGGTAATGGGCGTAATAGTGTGTCCACCCCAAAAAGCGGGAATTTCTATACCTCTTAAAATTTGCTCGTCTTGAAAGTCAGTATAGTAAAAGTCGACAACAGAGCTGTAGTTGTCATTTGGACGGAATTCTAATGTTGCCAGGATGCCATCGCGTTTAAGCTCGCTGGAACGCACATAAGGTTTGGCTCCACCTAAAACCAAATCACCATTATCATTCTCCGGGTAACCCCAGGAGTTCCAGCGTTCCTCCTGGATTGGCGAAGACATACTGGTTAACCCCAGCACCAGACCTATTTTGCCATCAGCAAATTGGTCAATGTAGGTAAAGCCGGCACGATAACCATTAGCGCTGATATCCGGGTTCAGAGAACCTAAGTCATTGCGCTCTCCCCGCAGGTTGAGTGCGATAGTTTGTTCACCATACGCCAGCGGCCGCACGGTACGCATATCAACTGAGCCACCCAAGCCTTGCGACATGACAGACGCATCTGGGGTTTTATAAACCACCACACCAGATAACAGCTCTGATGGATACTGATCAAACTCAATACCACGGTTATCGTTTACGGTAACTTGCTCACGGCCGTTTAACATTGCGGTGTTATAGTCTTCACCCATACCACGGATCGAAATAACGTTGGCACGACCATTCAAACGCTGTGCGGTTAAGCCTGGTAAACGGGCAATCGACTCCGCAACGCTAACATCAGGTAGCTTACCGATATCTTCTGCAGAAACCGCCTCTACGATAGAATCTGAGCCAAGTTTTAACATTTGAGAATCTTGCAAGCTACGGCGAAAGCCACGCACCGAAATCACTTCTACGGCCTCTTCCTGTGCCTGTGGTGTTTGCGCATCGGCGGTTTCTTGCGCGAAAGCCAGTGAACTGGTACCCGCTGCTGCCAGCGCTAATGTCAGCATACTGAGTTTAAATTTATTCATATTCCTACCTACCCCGGTCTGTTGTTGTTTTATCACTGCAAAATCCGTAAGCCTTTCTGACAGCTTTTTGCTGAAAGTTTTAAGCTTCGGATGTTCCATGCTCATTTATTAAACTTATTCGGGCGTGAGCTCAATATGAATACGTATTCATAGTGCAAAAGGCGCCCTAATCGAGTGCAACAACTACCAAGCTGCACTATCGTTGTGCAGCAGGCAGCTAGCCGCCTGCTGATAACTATGTGCAAGTCGCCAACAGTTATAAAGATAGTCAGGTAATGAAACGCTTAACAGGGCAAAGCACTGCATACGTATGCAGCATATTTCTTCTTCAGCCGTACCTGTTTATGCTTGGCAAAAATCACCACTCCCTTAATTCAGGTGGTCTATGGGACAAGTTACGCAACTCGCCGCGCTGGCGGGTTTACAAGACAGCTATGTGCATGCCAACGGGCAGTTAGAGCATATTGATACAGAGGTACAAGCCAGAATATTGCAGGCTATGGGCTTTGATCTAAGTAGTGAGGAAGCTATTGCTCAGCAAATTGCGCAACTACAACAAGCCCGTTGGCTGGAACCTTTAGCTGCAGTAACGGTTACTGAACAGCAGCAACCCTTTAGCGTTAGATTGCAACTGGAAACGACCAAGGCAGCAAGCCATTGGCAGTGGCAGATCACGCTGGAAGACGGCGACGCGCTAAGTGGTGAATTATTACTTCAGGCCAAAGATATTGCGGAGCGCGCCGAAATCAATGCAGTTGAGATGCTGGCTTTTAATTTGCCGTTTCAGCTGGACTTACCTCTTGGCTACCATCAGTTGACGCTAAATGCTGGCAAGCAGACCCTGAGCCAACAATTGATTGTCACGCCGGCACGCTGTTTTCAGCTGCACGACAGCGCCATTTTGCATAAAACGATGGGCCCAGCCATTCAGCTTTATGCCGTGCGATCTGCCCGCAACTGGGGCATGGGTGACTTTGCCGACTTAAAAGCCATGGTCGCGCCACTGGCGGCAGCCGGTAACGACTTTATTGGTTTAAACCCCTTACATGCCCTGTATCCAATGCTGCCGCAAGACTGCAGCCCATACAGCCCCAGCAGCCGCTTATGGTTAAACACGCTTTATGTAGCGCTGGATGAAACACCCGATTACCAAAGCTGCACCGCGGCACAGCAATTAGTGGCGAGTGAGACCTTTCAGCAACAACTGGCAGCCTGTCGCGCCACAGCGAATGTCGATTATCCGGCCGTTGCCGCCTTAAAACAGCAGGTCTCGGCCTTGCTGTTTCAGCATTTTCAGCAACACGAACTGGCGCAGCAAAGTGAAAGAGCCAAAGCCTTTCAACTATTTGTGGCTGAATCCGGGATCAGTCTATATCAATGGGCGGTGTTTTCAGTGCTGCAGGGGCATTTATTCTGGCAAGATCGGCAAACCGCTGCCTGGCAGCAATTCCCGCCGGAACTGCAAGACCCACACAGTGCAGCAGTAGCAGCTTTCGCCGAACAACATGCCAACGCAATCGAGCAGCAGTTATATTTACAGTGGTTAGCACAACTGCAACTGGCAGAGGTGAAAGCCGAGTGTCGCAAACAAGGTATGGCCATCGGTTTGTATTGCGATGTTGCCGTAGGCACCAGCCGCAGCAGTGCCGAGAGCTGGGGCGCGCCGGATGACTTTTTATTAGATTTAAGTGTGGGCGCACCGCCGGATATTATGGCGCCAAAAGGCCAGAACTGGGGGCTATTAGCTTACAACCCGGTGACGCTGCGGCAAAAAGCCTATCAGCCCTTTATTGAACTGATCCGCGCTAATATGCGCTATGCCGGCGCCTTACGGCTGGACCATGTGATGGCATTATTGCGGCTTTGGTGTTGCCCGCTCGGCGCCGATGCCACAGCCGGCTGTTATTTGCGGATGCCGGCGCAGGAGTTGTTTGCCATTTTGGCACTGGAAAGCCAGCGTAATCACTGCGTCGTGATTGGGGAAGATTTGGGCACGGTACCAGCGGAAATCAGTGAACTGATGCAGCATTATCAGGTACTGTCTTACCGGGTATTTATGCTGGAGCAAAAGGCTGGCAGCTATCAACACCGGGATCTGACCTATCCACCGCAGGCACTGGCAACAGTTACCACACACGATATGCCTACGCTGGTCGGCTTCTGGCAGGAACTGGACTTAGCGCTGCGCCATCAACTGGATTTATTCCCCAGCCCAGCCGTGGCCGACAGCCTGCACCAGCTAAGAGAGAGCGAAAAGCAGATCCTGCAACAGCAGCTCGGCATTGCGCAGCCGGATGCGGCAACGCTGGTTCGTGCCTGTCATCTGTATACCGCAGCGACGCCGGCGCGTTTATTCGCCTACCAGTTGGAAGACCTGGTATTGCTGGAAACCCCGGTCAATATACCGGGTACCAGTACTGAATATGCGAATTGGCAACGCAAATTGCCGCACAATATTGAGACGATTCTAAGCGATGACAAGGTGCTGCAGCTGATGCAAGACATTAAGCAGGCGCGCAGTTAAGCGCTGACAGCAGGTTAAGATTAAACGCGGGCTTAATGCTATCGTGCAGCGGCCAGCAGAACGCCACGCCACCCAAGACGGTGGCGTTTTTCTAACAATAACTGAGAGAACATGATGTTAAGAAAATCCCTGGCTATAATGCTGGCAAGCGCCTTCACTGGCATTATCTTGTGTTATCCGCAGCCTACTCAGGCTTACTGCCCGCAAACATCCGATGCCACACCCAGAGGTCCGATCGCATTAAACGAACAAGGTGAGTTCGTGCCGGACTGGGCAAAGAGTGCGGTTTGGTATCAGGTGTTTCCGGAGCGCTTTCGTGATGGCGATCCCAGCAATAACCCGACGGTACAGGATATTGCCGGTGCCGATCCGGCCGAGCCTCCCAAAGTCTGGCAGGTTCATCCATGGGGCAGTGACTGGTATAAACGCCAACCCTATGAAGTGACCAACGGTGAACCTGAGTTATGGCAGCATCTGTTACGCCGCCGCTACGGTGGCGATCTGCAGGGGGTGATTGACAAGCTCGACTATATTCAAGACATGGGTTTCAATGCGATCTATTTAAACCCGGTTTTTACTGCCCCCTCGTTGCATAAATATGATGCGGCCAGCTTTCACCATATCGACCCGAATTTCGGTCCGGATCCGGCCGGTGACCGGGCACTGATTGCCACCGAAAATCCATTAGATCCCAGCACCTGGGTTTGGACCAAAGCCGACGAACTGGCGCTGGAACTGATCAAACAAGCGAAGCAACGCGGTATCCGGGTGATTTTTGATGGTGTGTTTAACCATATGGGCATTAACAGTTTTGCCTTTCAGCATCTGCAACAGCATCAGCAGCAATCGCCCTACAAAGACTGGTTTACCGTACACAGCTTTCGGGATGAAAAAACCGGCAGTGAATTCCGGTATGAGGGCTGGTTTGGTGTCGCCTCACTCCCCGAATTTAAAGAGGATGCTCAGGGTCTGGTGGCCGGGCCAAGGGATTATGTATTTGCCGCAACTGAGCGCTGGATGAACCCGAAAGGTCAGGGCCGCGAGTTCGGTATTGATGGCTGGCGATTAGATGTCGCTTTCTGTGTCGCCCATGGCTTTTGGAAAGACTGGCGGCAGCATGTAAAAACACTGAACCCTGACGCCTATATCACCGCTGAACTGGTGATGCCGCCGGAGTTGGTAAAGCCTTATTTTCAGGGCGATGAGTTTGACGGTGAAATGAACTATAACTTTGCCTTCACCGCCGCGGAGTTTATGTTTAACCCGGCACCACAACGGATTAAGGCCAGCGAGTTTGACGCCAGGCTGGCCGAAATGCGCGCGCTGTACCCCAAGGGCGTGGCTTACGTCACCCAGAATTTATTTGGCAGTCACGACTCGAACCGGATTGGCTCACATATTGTGAACCGTGGCATCGGTAACTTCCGCGACTGGGGTGCCTATTTTCAGTTGTCGCAAGTTAGCCAGAATCCAGCGTATCAGGTGCGCAAACCTAACGCCGAAGAACTGCGGTTACAAAAGTTATTTGTTATTTTTCAAATGACCTATGTCGGGGCGCCAATGGTCTACTATGGCGATGAAGTCGGGATGTGGGGCGCTAACGACCCTGATGATCGTAAGCCAATGATCTGGGACGATATTCGTTATGAAGACGAAGTCACTAACCCGGATGGGAGTTTACGGCCAGCTGACAAGGTCGCGGTAAATCGTCAGTTACAACAGCACTACCGGCAACTGATCCAACTGCGCCAGCAACTGCCGGCTTTGCGGCTGGGGGATTATCAGACCCTGTTAGTTGATGACCAGCGCGAGCTGTATGGCTTCGAGCGCCATTATCAACAACAACGGATACGGGTGTTGCTAAATAATAGCGATCAGCCACAGCAAATCACCCTACCCAAAGCGCAGGCCAACTGGCAGGATGCGCTAAGCCAACTGACAATTAGCTACAGCGGGGACACTATGCAGCTGACAATACCCGCTAAATGGGGCGCTGTATTGCTCGCTAACTAACGGCCAGACAAAATCATCCTGCCTGACTTGCTATGCCAGGTGTGTCATTTGAGCAGAGCCTGGCTTTATCATTATCATTAGAGCCTGGCTACAGACCGAGGTAATGGAAAACCAAGCCGATTAGCCAGGTCATGATACCGCAGTAAAGAGCCTGCTTATTTTCATCTGGTTTAGGCTCTTTATTATGCAGCACACTAGGGCTTGTTGATCTTTCGTGATGGATTATTAGACAGCATGATGGGCTGGTATAATTACTTTCGCCAAAAACTAACCATGACAACCCATCATGCCAAGAACAATGTTAACAGACGAGTACTGGTCAAAGCTAATCAGATTGATGCTTAAAACGGGCCGCGTATATGACAAGCCGGAACACAGAAATACTTTCGAAGGCATTTTGTATCGGATGCGGGTCGGTTGCCCTTGGCGCGATGTGCCAGAAGCTTTTGGAGA
>Ga0181595_10001989_pt1 | contig 21094 bp, 10 predicted proteins | sample 041ome_7_FD_145604 | JGI IMG/M metagenome (GOLD analysis project Ga0181595, IMG submission 145604) | Coastal salt marsh microbial communities from the Groves Creek Marsh, Skidaway Island, Georgia - 041401AS metaG (spades assembly) | ecosystem: Environmental > Aquatic > Marine > Intertidal zone...
GTTTGGAGGAGAGATGTGTTTTTTGGCGTGTTGATGGAGCGCAAAATTCGCGCGAGTTCTGTGGCCCTTATTAAACTTCCTCCGAGACAGGGAGAATGAAAAAAAAAAGAAGAAAAAAAAGCCACCTCGCGTATCGGACTGTTTGTTCGTCAGAGCGCGCGCGCGCACGCACGCACGCGTGAAGAGAACATCAGAGAGAAGAAGGAAGGAGAAGGGAGAGAGAGAGAGAGGAGGAATTAGAGATATAAAGAGAGAGAGAGAGATGGAGGTGAATGATTTAATCGCCAACCATCCTCACGAGAACGAAGAGGATGAGGAGGATAGAAGGAGAAGTAATCATCATCATCATCACCTTCCTTCGACAGTTTTGAAGACGATGGATAACCGCGAAGCGGTGGTGAGAAGTAATCTTCCTCAGCAACAACAACAACAACAACAACAACAACAACAAGAAAAGCAAACTCAGCAGCACATGTTTCATCATCAAAACGCGCAACAACTTCAGCAACATCACGCAATGTATCCCTCTCACAGCGAGCAGCAACAGCAGCACGGCGGGGGATACGCGCAGCAGCAGCAGATGCAGCAGCCGGTGCACCTTCAAGTTGGGAATCTCGCCGGTGGGGGAGCTCTTCTCCAAAATAATACTCAAAATAATAATAGCGTGGTGCTCCCACAGCAGCAGCAGCAGCAGCAGCAGCAACAACAACAACAACAACAACAACAACAACAACAACAACAACAACAACGACAACAACATCAACATCAAGTATCTTTGGGACAAAGAGGACACCCAAACGAAAATAATAACAACATGGAATACACGGCTGCGCAACAGTTGTCGCAGTTGCAAAATATCCACCCGAATGCAGTTGACGCTCAGTCGCTGGCGTTAGCAATGCAAAATCAAACGGTAGAATCAAACATTGTCGGGAACGGGAATACGTCGAGCAACTCTGATCAAGGGGCGACGCAAAGGCCGCCGAAAGAAACGCCCAACTGCGTCAAGTGCTCGAAACCCGCTCCGGTTGGTTTTCGATACAAAGTTCAAGACTCTCCTGGGAATTTCTACTGCAAAACGTGTTACAACGCGCAAAATACAAAGGTTAAAAAAGATACGTGCACAAACTGTCACGTTACGAAAGAGTCGTTGACATGGTTTAAATCGAAAAAGACTCCCGGAGCGACGTTGTGTCAAAAGTGCTACACTGCGGAGATGAACGCGCGAGCAATCACGTGCAGTAACTGTCAAAGCAATAAAACGACAAACGCATGGGTTCGCTCGAAGAAGGATAAGTCAAAATACTTATGCCAGCAGTGTTATCGTAAAGAAAAGGCGGTAACGAAGAAAACGGTAACGAAGTGTGGAGAGTGTAATTGTGATGCCGAGCTCGGCGGATGGAGGAAATCCAAGTTGCACAAATCGAAGCACGTGTGTCGCACCTGCTTCCAGAAAGAGCAATCTCTCATCAAGCAGATGCCGTGCTCAGCGTGCGATGGAAGGTTGGACCCGGATAATTTGAGAAAATCGAAGAAGGATAAGTCACAATATTTGTGCAATAAGTGTTATCTTAAAGAATTGAATTCGATGGCGAATAAACAGTGCGGGAAGTGCGGCACCAAAGAGTCGTCTGGTATCTGGAGCAAATCTCGAACGAATCCAGGGATGGATTACTGTTCGCAGTGTTTCTCCAAGGAAAGAGCTGAGTTAAAAAAGACGAAGAAACAAGAAGATGCAAAAAAGCCAGCGGCAACGGCGGCAAATAATATCACGCAAGCGATGCAAGTAGCAACTGAAGGAGTGCAGGCAGAGAACAGCACTCCCACCTCGACGCGAGGCGGGAGAAACGCGCGCAACAAAAAATAACGATCATTTTAAAACTTAAAAAGGAACACTCACACATACAGTACATTTTAGGAGGCATGTAATATTGGAAAATATACGGATATATACTCGCGAATTTAAAACTATTGCTGATAATATTGCGCTACTTTTTTAACACTCGAATGCATTCTCCTTCTTCGGCGTGAAAATTTGAAGCGATGATTCTAAACTTTTTACCGGTAAGTTGTCGATCCATTCTCGCGACTGAAACAGGTTGTGTTCTCCACTTGTTGGCGCAATTGTGATTCTCCGAGAATAAAAATACAACGTGATTCGCCGTTATCTCGCACCCAGCATCCACGTCGATATGAAATTTCTTTTTTTTCTTAAATTCTTCTTCAAATACTTCCTCTTCCCCTTTCTCCTTCCCGTCTACATCATTAACGAATGGAACGCACGTTTCCCACAGAATCATACTTGTTTCTTCTTCTGTCATGGAATAACGATGTCCAAGTTCATCCAACAAATCACTTTTGAATGACTGATAGCAATATCCCTCCCTATTACTTTCCACCGACTTCGTACACAAAAGAGCATTTGCTTTTGTCAAATTCAAGCCGCATACGTCGACACCGAGAGGTGCCCGCGAACTCCAAAACTCGGGTATGTTTGCTAAAGCAATATATAATCTCATCTGCTTTGTCAGCGTCTTTTGTATAGTTGCTTTTGCCACAATTTCCTTATGCCTCTCTATCCTCTTCTTCAACTTCATCGTATTATCTCCCTCCGAAGAAACTTTCACATCGAATGCTAAATAATCGTCCGCTATTCGTGTATCTATTCGTAAGGGTATTTCTTTTGTCGCAGATAATGGAATCGGAGATTCCAGCGGTGCAATCACTTGACGCCAATGTCTACGATAATTTTGATTATTGTTCCCGTCTGCGCGAGAGAAAGTGTTCAAAAATGAGGTGCCTGTTCCGTCCAAATCAATCTCCCAAAACATCACCACAGCATTAATTTCGTCGATATCTAGCGATGAAAGACCACTTTTGCAGCTCACATGAACACTTTCCGTTCTGCCCCAATTCTTATCACTCGTAAAATCAATCTCAAACACTTGGATTCGTTTTGAAATTGCTCTAATTCTACCTCTCTTTTCCAGCGAGTCAAAATGGCACTGCACGTCTAATCGCGAATATCCATCGGAAGTTATCGTATCGCCGAACAAACCAGATCTCCCTTTCTTCAAATCCACATCAAGTACTGAGCTCGACGCAGTTAAGAGTTGCACTGAGATTTTTGCTTTACTTGGAACGATTCTGAAATGATTCTTCCTCAACAACTCTCTCTGAAACGCGTCTTTCAACACAAGCAACCACCCTTCCCCGAGGAGCGAAGAATCGAGTAATTCAGATATTAACAGATCCAATTCATGTTTTCCTATTACAGAAACGTCTTCGCTCCTTTTGTGAAACATTTTGATCGACCTCGTTTCAGGTATTCTTTTCTCCCGCACGTTATCTCTCACGACTCTCTCGCCGACGAGAAACACAGGAAGATACATCTCACACGAGTAAATATGCAATGTTTTTTCGACCGCTGCTCGGGCGGCGAATAAAGAGAGCAAGCCTGTGCCACTCCCGACGTCGAAGACATTCAAATAATCGGAATTTCCACTCTCGCTATTCTTTTTGCTCTCCAACTCTATACTCTCGAGGCTATTTTCAATCGCTCGCTGGAACTGGACGTTACGTTGTGTGTCATTCAGCATGTCTAACCACGTTGTCGTTTCCGCGAGAATCTTGGCTATTTTCTTCAGGTGTTTTTCGTTCTTTTTCCCGAAGAAGCCATCTCCCCCTTCTTCGTCTTCTTTATTATCGCTATTCGTTAAGATGGCCACCCACTCGCCGTGTTTATCGAGACAAAACTGCATGTCTTTGATTATTTTTATTCCTACATGTTTTCCTACTTTAACTATGGAGACAGAATTGATTCAAAATTAGATGACATAAAAACTAAAGGATTCATGTACAGGTACCAATGGTACCAGTAATATTACAACGTATATACGTATGTTTTAATGCAACTTGATTCTTCTCTTCTCAGCAAACGCCTCTCGACGTTGCTTTTCAATGGTCGAGATTACGTTGATTTGCAAATACACCAAGATAACAGCTGCGCACTTGAAAAAGAAAGACCAAGCATACCATTTGCCACTGAAGATGCCCATGAACAACGAACTACTGTTTCCCTTACACGCCACGATGGTAGAATTCCCTACATCATTGGTAGCGACATATTCTTCTGTTCCAACGTACCACTCCAATGCTCGGGGAGTGATGAAAAGGTTCATGAGTATGAACGTTACTTCTCGTTCGAAACGAACCGACCAGAGCACCGCGCATAAGCGAAGAATGAGGACAACAAGAAAGTCTGGTGTTTCTGAAACTTTCAAGTGTGGCGCCACGCCGCAGATTAGCTTCACCACCGAAATGAAAGACTCGCGATTACAACAATACACGCGAGGAAGGAAAATTGCGACGAGCACTGTTCCCATAAGTACCATGTAGGCGAACAGTTTCAGAAGAAGCAGAGCGCTGATATGCTTGTCGTAATCTGTTATTCTCATCGTGTCGTTGTTCACATCGCAGTTCGTGAATAAGGACAACGAAAACCAATCGAACGAACCCCACTTTGCATGCTGACGATACGCTCCAATACCCCAAAAGGTGTATAGGATGCCATAGACGGTGATATCATAAGGTCTTCGAAAATTTGAGTTTTCTAGGACGTACGCATCTTCGTCTCTTGGATTTGAAAACGCATAATACGCCTTGGCATGCAACATTTTTCTTCGTGCGGAAATGAACTCAAAGAAACGGTTTCGACTTGCGAGACTTCTATGTCTAGGACAGCATTCATCGTCATCGACAGCTCCAACTTCTTCGCGAATATCTTTGATAAACTTTTCATTTTTCCGAGGTGGGGACTGGGTTGACCTCGTCCAACTTCTCTTCATCCAATCAACGCCGTACTTCTCTGCGAACTTGCGACGGAATCGAACTTCGATAAAGAACGAAATTATCGCGTTCACGTATATCGATACCAAGGATAATATTTTGTTAGGCCCGTACCTATCCAACTCTTTAACCACCGATGCTTGCGTATCCGCCGCTTGGCCCGAGAACATCTCTATAATTTGAGAGATTGGAATAAAATAGTTTATCATCATTGACATCAAATGTCGTTCAAATCGACATCCGTACACGCAAGATGACAAACGCAGGAGCATTACCCTAATCATCGACACCGGAACGGTTTCATTTGCTAAACGAACCGACCACATTAGTGGGGACGTCAACCGAATTAATACGGTGATGCCTTCTCGGTGTCGCGTGTAAAATTTTGGGTACACAAGGAGCGCAAAAATGACTCCCGGAAACGAAAAAACACCAATCAAACATGCGATGTAAGAAGACCATTTCGGCGCCTCGCCCACGCGGAAGAAAGAGCGCATGAAATCTACAAACGACCCGTCAGAATATCTGTACTTTCTTGCGCAAATGACTGAAAATATGAGCAGAAACGCGGCGAGATCGACGCGCTTTCGATAGAAGGAATTTTCAAGCACGTACGCTTTTTCAATCAATGGATCATCAAACGCAAGGATCGATTTGTACTTCAAAGACGCGATTGCATTGCTCCATTTACCGAGCACTTTGCGCACCGACTGAGGCATAACACGCCGTCCTCTAGTAATTTCGGAACTTTCCAACAGTTGAACAAAAAATGAATCAGCACCGGACAGAATTGGCGAATCAAAAGAGTTGTCAGTGCTGTCCGCACCACTGTAATTTTCAAGCAGTTTACAGTCTCTCTCTATAGCCAGCGAAAACAGCTTCAGGAAGCACGCGTTGTCCTGCAAAAGTCTGTTTGTGATTTCAAGCAACCGGACTGTGCCCTGTTTTCGAGCTTCTTCATGCATATTTTCTGGTATATTTGAGCTGATTTCAGTCAAGCTTTCGAAAATCAAATCTGAAGCACGAGCGAAGATCGCCTGGCTCTGGTTTTCAAGCTCCTCCATGTGGTCGATTGCGGGAGCATGAGCGGGAGCGGGATGCGCCCCGCTTTCTACTTTAGCTACAACTTCCTTCACTGCGAGACACACCGCATTTGAAGCAATCAAAAGCGGATCGTCCAATACTTTTGCGATGGTTCTCGAAAGATTCGAGCTTTGTGCTAAAACCGCACAGTCTCTGGGCGAGAATCCGCTCGAGTTTCGTAACGTGAACCAATGATCTATGGAAGAAATTATGGACAAAAAATCGAGGACCATGTCTATGTTTCCATTCATCGCGGCAATATGTAAAGCGGTATCTCTTGTTTCTTTGTTGCCGATGGTTGAGACTGTACCAAACAAGTTATCTTCGCCGCCAATGGCGATGACTGCACGAACGATATCCACCGAATCAGACAACGTCGCCGCATACACGTACGTTTTATACACCCCGTCCGCAGCTGACAAAGACCGCACATCTTCTAACATCTGCACTTGCGGTTCAAGTAAGCGCCTGGAGAGCCTAGCAAATCCATTTCTCAGAGCCCATAACGTTATGTCTTTTTGTACCGTACAAAAATTTGGGTTTGTGAATGATCGCACATCCCTATCCTTTACTAGACACGCGCCAATATATCGCTTCAAAGTGTAGCAAAACTCAGAGGACAGCGCGTGCACTTCTTCCATTGCTTCTTTCATTTCTTGCGCGAGGTCGACATCAGGCGAAAGGATAACGACAATTGGATCACATACCGCAGAACCTGCGAATTCGTGCGCGTCTTGCCATAGCAGACTAATTGTCATCAAACCTTCTGCGTAATCGAGAGGTACGGATACGTAAACGTAATTAGACTGTGAGTTCTGCAATACGTCCGGTTGTTCCCGTTGTGGATCAATTCTATTATTACTCGGGTTCAAGCGCGATGATCTTGTTTTCGTCGGTGTTTTCGTCATCTGCACATTACCTCCAAATCGGGCAGTTACACTTCCTCTTTCCACTTGTCCATTTATGCGCACGATAGCTTCGACGTCTGGAGGAACGCCGGTGATTATCAAAGTGTTTTCGTTCTCTCGCGAGTTTAAAACGTCTGGATTCGTGCACATGACGTGCTTGACAGAACTGCAGTTATGCTTATGACGCAATTTAGCGCTATTTTCCCATTCGCCGTCTATTCGTCGCATACGCACCGAACCAACAATCACATCAACATCCACGTCGTCCAAACCTCTGTTGTCTGCTTCGATGGCGCAACTAGCCAATCTTGCTGCAGCGTCCTGGTCTGTCGGTTCTCGTCGATTTCTCAAAAATGAGGGTCTTGTCTTCGTTGGAGGGATCAGCGCATCCACATTCAATTTCGTGCATCCCGGCTCCGCCGTGATTTCTAAGCGTGCCGGTGGATGACCAGATTTCTCCACAAAATAATTCTTGACGCCTTCGCCGATGGAAGCGCCCAAATCGTGAGGTTGTTTGTTGTGAATCTTAATTTCAGCTGCAAGTGTAACAAAGGCCTCATTGTCGAGTTGCATCAATCTATCGTAGATTTCACTTCGACTGTACGACCCGTTGATGATCTCCTTTCTTCTCCTTTCCTCCGCATCTTTCAAAGGATCAAAAGTTTCGGGCAAATGGTTCAGCAACACTTGCGCGCACTGCAAGCGAAAGTGATTGATCCCAGATGTATTTAAAGTCGGTTCTATCGCGTTCGGTTTTTGTTTTTGCAGTTGTCTCTGCGTTTGGTTCTCAAGTAATTTTAACTCCTGTTTTTGTTTTTCTTCATCTTCCATCTTTTCCTTCACTCCTCTCCTCCGGGAGACCGAGCCTTGGTGCCATTTTGCTCCGTGTGCCTTGAGTTGATCCCGGATTTGTTGTTGATGAAACAATTCTAACGAGGGAAGTACCGATGAAACTTTGTCCTTTCCTTTATTTCCACTCACTCCTGAAGCGTCTTCATTCGGTGCCGCTCCATGGGATTCCGCATGCAACATCATCAATCGTTCGTATGCGGCCAATGTGTTTGCTGCGCTCTCCTGCGCTATCAACGGCACTCGCTTGGAAGCTAATCTGTTCAGAGAACGTAAGCAAGCTCTCCGATTATTCTCGAAAGCACCCACGTTGTGGAACTTCGTACACTTTTGACAAAATCGACTCGGTTCGTTGTTGAAAAACACTTCGTCCGCTTTCAAATGCAACGCGCAAACCTTGACGCGAATCGAGTACAAAGATGTGCACTCGGTACTGCATCCTTCCACTTTACAAAATACCTTGTGATTTACGACTCTATACTTCGTCCCTTTCGCTTCTTCGGTTCGTAACTTCATCGGGGTAAAATCTGTTCCTGCACCTGCTGTGCTTGTTGTTGTCGTTGCGTTATTGTTACGAGCAATATTATTCACATTCGCTGCTATTCTTCTCGTGCCGCCTCCATCCTCAGCGTTGCTGTCGTTCTCTTTCCGTTGTTGTTCTTCGAGGAGATACTTGCGTTTATCTCTCTTCGCATCTTCGCTTGTTCTCACCATCGGCCTAAAACGAGGCGAGTGGCGCAAATCATTCACGTCTCCATACTCGTCCTCTTCATCGCATTTCATCGTCATCATCGCGGTCCTTCTCGCCCCTCCTCCTTTCTCCGTTTCTCCGTTACCTCCAAAACTTGTCGCCGCCGTCGTCGTCGTCGTCGTCGTCGTCGTTAATGAGTGAGAGGTTGCCGGCGTAGTAGCCGCTGTTATTTTTTTCCCAATTGCTCTGTCCGAGTCCCACTGAAACTCTTCGAGCGCCCAAGCGGCATCTTTTTCGTTCTCGTTCAGCGGCGTTCTCGCTTCCTCTTCTTCTTCGTTTCCTCTCCTCGTGTTAACCACTAAATCCTGGTCATTCGCGTTCGTCCTCATTCTTATTAAGCGCCCTTCTTCTCTCTTCCTCTTCAACGCGTTATTGTTGTTGACTTCGACAAATTTTACCCTCTCCTCCCGCACCCTCTACGGACAAAAAAAAATTAAATTGTTTGCGGAACTTCGGAAAAAATCTTTCTCTCAAACGCGAGGAGATGTTTTTCGTATTCGTGTTCGTATTTTTCTCCGAGAGCAGCGCGTTATTCGTTTCGATCTTCCAATCGTCGTCGTTGTCGTCGTTTGTGCGGAATGGAAGAGGATGTTTTTTTGGGGCGGGCGCGTTTTTCTTTCAACTTCAAAGTGAGGGAGGATCCTCTTCCCTTTTTCAAGAGTTCCGCAGCACAATTTGGACGAAAAAAAGAGAGGCGAGAAAAAAAAAGAATCTTACACAAACCCTAAAAAAACCAGAGTCGATTTTTTTTCTTTTTGGTGTGGGTTCAGAAAGTCGCCAGAAGAGAGCTTCATTTCGTCTCTCCTCCCTCCCTTTCTATACTTTTCGTAGGAGAAAAAAATGACGAGAAGAGAAGAAGAAGAAGAAGAGAAAGGAGGAAGAGGAGGAGGAGGAGGAGGAGGAGGAGGAGGAGACAAAGCGCCTTTCGACGAGGACTACGAATCCTTACTTCTGAGACGAGAGCAAAGAGGCGACGGCGCGGCATCGTCCAGCGACGAAGACGACGACCGCAATAATAATAGGAGGAGAAGGAGTGGAACGAAGACGAAGAACGGTGAAGACGATGATTCCGAAGACTCGTCGACCGAGGAAGACGACGATGGAAGCACGAATGAGGCGATGAGTCAAGAGGAAAGAGAGAGACGATTAGAAAAGAAACTATTGAAAGTGAGACGGAAGAATAGAGATAACAACGTGTCGCTGACGTCGACGCCGACGCCGAGAAGAAGAGGAGGAGGAGGAGGAGGAGGAGAGGATAGTGTAAACAACAGTCAACAAAACGTAGCGAATACTTCTACTATTAACGGTAAGAATAACGAAACAATAGTAAACAACAACAATCAAGGAGAGGAGGACGAGGACGAGGACGACCCGTTCGAGCTGACAAAGTTTGTCGTCTGCGGAAATCTGTTCGAAGTGAAGAAAAAATACGTCCCGATTAAACCAATAGGCAAAGGCGCGTACGGCATCGTTTGTTCGGCAAAGGATGAAAAGCTAAACACAAAGGTGGCGATTAAGAAAATTACGAACGCGTTCGAAAACGTGGTGGATGCGAAACGGACGTTGAGGGAGATTAAGCTTTTGAGACATTTGAGGCACGAAAACATCGTCCCAATTACCGATTGCATGCTTCCCTCAAAAGAAGAGGAGTACAGTTTCAATGACGTCTACGTCATGTACGAATTAATGGATACAGACTTACACCAAATCATTCGTTCGGATCAACCGTTAACGGACGACCACTGCCAATACTTCGTTTACCAGTTATTGAGAGGATTGAAGTATATACATAGCGCGGACGTTTTACACAGAGACTTAAAACCGTCGAATTTGTTGTTGAACGCCAACTGCGACTTGAAAATTTGCGATTTTGGTTTAGCGCGAACAAACACGCAAGATAAAAATCGAGATTTCATGACGGAATACGTCGTCACGAGATGGTATCGTGCTCCTGAGTTGTTGTTATCGTGCGCGGAATACTCCGTCGCAATAGATGTTTGGTCGTGCGGCTGCATCTTGGCTGAATTACTGGGTAGAAAACCGCTATTTCCGGGGAAGGATTACGTTCATCAGTTGAACCTGATTACCAAAGTCATAGGTACGCCGGACGAACAAGATTTATATTTCGTAACTTCGGATAAAGCCAGACGATATTTACGTCAGCTCCCGTATTCCAAACCAATGGATTTTAAGCGCTTATACCCGGAAGCAAACCCATTAGCGTGCGATTTGATTGAAAAGATGCTCATCTTTAACCCGGAAAAGCGCATCAACGTCGAGGAGTGTTTGAAGCACCCGTATTTAGCGTCGTTACACGACACGAATGACGAGCCAGTCGCCAACGCGCCGTTCACTTTCGCGTTCGAGCAACACAACGGAGGCGAAATGACCGAAGAAACGGTCCGAAGACTTATATTTCAAGAGTTGAAACAACTTGACGAGGAGATCAACTTTCCTCTCTCATCGCGGAACACGCATGCCGACGCTTTAGAAGAAAGATTGCAAACCATGAGAGTGTAATTCAGAAGTACTTACCATGGTAAAATACCAACCAATAGCAACGTTGCACGTAATGCGTGGAGTCTTTTGTCACACACACAGAGAAAAATTTCGAGTCGTGGCCCATGAACACTAAATTTTTTACAAAAGGGGCCGCGGAAACAAAAAATTTCGCTTCACATGCCTTGCGCGGCGCCAAAAGACTCGCACAAAGAAGTTATATTCATCAAAACCTTTCCCCGCGTCTTGAACCGAATCGTCTCGTCGCGATGAAACAGCAATACCACCGTCACGATGAAGGAGAATCAGAGAAGCTCATCGCTTCTTCTTCTTCTTCTTCTTCTCACGGGAAGTCATCGTCGATGGTGAAAAAAGTGAGCATCGGCGCCTCTTTGGGCGCGTTGGCTTTGTTCGCGACGTCAACCTCTTCCTCTTCGATGAGAACGATGTATTCGTCGCCACTCGGTGAGTCTGCCGCGGGAGCGACCGCTGCTGTTGTGAACACGAGCGGCGGAGCAAACGCGAATCGCAATAACAACAATCAAAAGAAAATTTTCACGCTGCACACCTCCTGTTCACCTCTGTTGCAAGACACCAAGAGCAACGTTTTGTCGTTCCCGATGCAAGACAACTGGAAGTACATCGGCGCGAAGTTGATCACGAAATCGATGAGCGAAGAATTCGATTTCGACTCGGCCAAAGAAATGCAAATGACTTCGTGCGGGACCTTTGAAGTCGAGCACGATGAGATGAAACCGAACGAGCAATTTGGTTTTTTCCTGTATCCGAAACCGAGACCAACCGTCGCGGACGAAGACGCCGACGGAGAAGAAGAGCGAGGGTCTTCAATGTTAGGCTCTGGAGGTTGGGCTCGTTCGTTTGTGGGTCGTTTAGGTAGAGATGAGAAAGACGGAGAAGAAGAGTCGACCGCGGCGATTACGAAAAATATTCCTGCCAATACTGGAAAGTATCGGGCCGTGTCTGAGTTGGCGTGCGAAAACGTATCGCCGCACGAAGAGGACCATTGTCCAGCTTCGAGAAAAGGCAAGATTGGCGGATTTTCTTTAAATGCGCTAGGTGACGATGAAAGTGCCGCTTCGAAGGAAGTCACGAACGCATTCCTGTCCAAGTGCACTGGTCAGTTTACTCACGGCGTTTCGGAAAAGACTGGAGGCGTAAAGAACGTTTTGTACAACAGAGTGTTCGACGGAAAGACGCTGAGTTACGTCTGGGGGTCGTGCGCGCATACGTGTGAGAACGCAGACCAGCCGCACCGCACACCAGTCTCGGTTGGTTGCGATGTTCCAAAATTGTTCGCAGTAAAAGCGAAAATGTCCATTTCTGGTAACGGCATGAATTCGCAAAAGCTGCTCTCGAACGAAAAGCAAAACGGCGCCTTGAAATCAGCCATCGCGAGTATTGTCAACGTCCGGCCGAATGATGTGGTCATTAAATCTTTGAAGGATGTCGCGATGACTGAAGAAGCGCTTTTGGGTGAAATGAAGCAATCCCAAGACGAAGGTTTTATGGACATTTCTCAATTCGCTCAACGAGTCGCCAAGCTGGAAAATCAACACTCGGAGGTGTACAAAGAAAATCAACAGTTAACACAATTGAACATCGAACTTGCAGAAAACAAGAAGGCTCTGGAGGACAAAATCAACAACTGGAAAGCCGAGAATGAAAAGTTAAGAAAAGCAATCGCAGAGAGACAAACGACGTTGGAAAATGCCAACACGGGCAGCCAGCTTGGCGAAGAAGTCGTCACGCATGGTAAATCCGTTACTTCTGCCACCACCGCTGCTCCCGCAAAGTCTCCTTCTCCTGTGGGCACGATTGAAGTTGAGTTTGAAATCGTCGTGCAAGAAAATCAAGAAGATCCAAATACTATTGTGAAGTCTTTGCTGAACACTGCTCCGGAGCAAATGTTGAAGGTGTTGAACAACAGTCGCGGAATTAACATGTTGAAACAAGTCACCTATCTTTCCGCCCCGAAAGTTCGCGAAGTATTGGAAACGGAATCTACGTTGAGTCTTGAAGCTATTCCGCAAGTGCCGAAAACGGAAGAACAACTCGCCAAGGAGAAGAAACGAATCGATAACGCTAACGACGCGGTCAAAGCGGCGACTTCTGCGTCGAAAGTCGCAGAAATTGAAGCCGAAAGAAAGGTTTCGGAAGAAGTCGAAACGGCGAGAGAACTCGTCGAGCAAGAGAAGATTGCCGCTTCGAACGCGTTCAGAGAAGCGTTTAGGGCGAAAGAGTCCGCGATGTCCGAAAAAGACGAAGAGAAGAAAGGAGCGCTCGAGAAAGAAGCAGCCGAGCTCGAAGCGAAAGCAGTCAAAGCGCAAGAAGAAGCGGACCTTGCGCAAGAAGTTTTGAACGAAGAAACGAAGAAATTTCATCACAGCGGTGACGTCGACATCTCTTCCTCGTCGTCTTCCTCATTATCACCCTCATCATCTGCGATCGAGGCAGAAGCAAAGGCTGGCCACAGCGATGTCGACGACGACGACGGCGACAAGGACAAAGAATTTAAGGAAATTTTAGAAGAAGTTGAAGAGGCGAGAGTGGAAGAGCAGAAGGAAGCGCTCGAGGAAAAGAGGAAGAACGCGGATACGATAAAAGTTACCTCGTGCCACGGTAAAATCCCAACGCACAAAGTTCAAGCCTCCGTTGCCATCTCTGGTGCTGGCATCACCTCGGCGAGTCAGATTTCAACGCATCCAGAATTCGCGGACTCGTTCTCGAAGACAATCGTCGCGCTCACCAGCGCCGAGGAAGATCAACTCATATGGTTAGACCTCTCGACTCGACCGAGGGAAGAAGAGGAGGACAGCAGAAGCTCGAAACTAGGAGCGTGGTTCAGCTCCGTAGCTCTCGGTCGTTTCGTTTCGGATGATAGTAACGAAGAACCGGTCGAGGTGACCTTTTCGCTTCTCGCGTGTTCTCGGAAAGGTGCGGAAGATTTCGCGGACAAGTTATACGGCGTCACTCCGAAGAGTATGCTCGCCTCGGCGACAGAATACGGAGCAGCGATTGATGATATTCAGTTTGTTTCTCCGCCGAAGGTTTTGACAGTCGACAAAGATTTTCTTGAAACGTACAACGGACCTACGATTGAAGGTAAATCTACCTCGGTGAATGTCAAGCCGCGCGTGAAGACGGCGCTTAAGGTTGTTTCTTCTGAGAAAGAAGCTGAGATGGAGGAAAAAGGAGAACGAATCGAAGAGGAAGAGGAAAGAGAAGAAGAAAAGGAGGAAGAACTTAGTCGTAGATCGTCGGATGAGTCTGGCAACGGGTCTTTATCGGAAGAGCTCGCGAGCATCCAACGCGATTCGTTGCTTTCTATTCAGCGCCATCGAAAAGAAAAGATGACCACGGAGGACGATGACGAAGAAGCGTTTTAAATTGTATTATTGTCCATGTTAATTATGTCATAAATGAATTTATATATATATATATATCAAAACCAAATCTACAATTGTACGAACGTAAGATGATATCTCTTGTTCCTTAAGCTTTGGAGTTCATCTCTCGTTCGGCGCTGCTACTTCTGCCGTCCTCGGATTTTGCGTCCATCTTTGGCATCGACATCGCCTTCTCTCGATCTTTATACTTGGAATAATTATAATAACACACCGCCACAAAACTAATCCCATACCCAAACAGCTGTAACTTTGTAATTGGCGCATCAAAGAGCGCCGAACTAATGAAAATAAGCAACCAATCTTTGACCACCCCGGCGACGTTCATCGTCAGCGCCGAAGTCTTCCCGATCAACAAATACACCGCCATGTTCAACGCGAACGCCGTGCACGCGTTTAAGAACAAAATGTGCGGTTGACTCGTGTTCACTTCCGTGTTCTCATCTAAATACTTCGGAACCTCCAAAAACGTAAACGGTATCAACAAAAACACAAAGCACGCCGGCGAGACGTAATACAACGTCGTTATCGAATTCATCTTGAGCTTTTCCGAGTTCAATATTATTTGCACCAATCCCAATCTAAACGCTTCCGCGCACACCGACGCTAACTGAATCAACACCCCCAATAAGTGGAAGTTCAACTCCCCGTACGATGCGATGCACACCCCCAACGTAATCACGAGCATATTCACTAATCTCGCGTACGTAAATTGTTCGATCCCCATCAAACATCCGACGGTGTACACGCTCGCCGGCATCAACGCTTTCAACATCTGAATAAACGCCACGGACAGATAGACGTACGCCGTATTAGACAACCACAACGATAAAGCGAACAAAGCGCCAACCGGAACAATCTTCTGAACGTACGTCTGTCGATCTAAATCGTTCGATTGAACGAGCTTAAACACCCGGATGATTAAAAACGCCAGCGCCGAGCAAAAACACATGTGTATCATCGTCAGTGAAATCGGAAACGGGAACCCGAAAAACGATAATATGTATTTGTTAAACAGGATGACGCCGGAAGATAAACCGATCCACGTGGCGACGTAGCCGTAGGCGATTAACGCTTCGTTTATCAACGCTGCTCCTGCCATTGGCGCCACGACTGTTGCTGCCGCTGCCGCTACCATTTTTTTGTAAGAGAGAGAAAGAGAGAGAAAGCGCGCGCGCGGTGTTTTGGAGAAGAAGAATATAATCTTTTAATCTCTCTTTTTTTTGTGTTTTCTTTTCCCTCTCTTCTTCTTCAAAAAAACTACTCGTATTTCCAAATAAAAAACTGGGTGAAATAACTGTGCCACCAACAAACAGCACACCGCCCCCGCACCGTGTGTGTGCGTTCGTTTACACAACAGCGCCGCGCTGGAGAAATAAAAAATAAACATATGTCGTCGTCGACAAAGTTGGAGTATCTGAAGCAACGCTACGCTCTGAAGAAGAGCTCGTCGGCGGACGAGAACGAAGACAAAAAGGAATCGAAGAAGAAGAAGAAAAAAGTGAAAAAATTGAAGAGAGAGGAAGGAGTGAAAGTGTACGACGAAGACGAGTTGTTTGGCTTTGCTACTTTCGATGAGCGCGGGGAGGAAGAGGAAGTAGAGAAGAAACGAACGCATCAAACGGCGGAGGACTTTGAACGAGGAGAGAACGCTCCGGTAATCGTGACCGACGCGCACTACGTGGCGAGGAGTAAACGAGAAGAAGACTTCGAGAAGAACGAGAAGAAGAATGCGACGGGTGGGTGGGTGACCGTGGTCGAAGGCACGAATAAAGAGGAGGAGCAGGAGGAGGAACGACCGCAAAAAACATCAAAGGCGAAGATGAAGAAGAAACGACGACACGATTCAGACGATTCGGAAGGAGAAGATGACAAAGATGACGAAGAAGAAATGAAGAAATCGGATGAAGAGAAGAAGGCAAACAAGAAGAAGGAGAAGAAGAAGCGGAGACAACGTCACGACTCGGACTCGGAAGGCGAAGAAGAAAAAGAAGGAGAAAAAGAAGGAAAACGAGAATCTGTGATGACGACGAGCGCGAAAGGCGACGACGTTAAAATTGATGAGGTGGTGGAATACGACTCCGATGGAGACGTTGTCGTTCGAAAAGTTACCACCAAAACGACAGAAATGGCAGCGCGAAACGAGGAACCAGAACAAAAAGTCGAATACGATTCGGACGGCGACATCATAGTCAAGCCGCCGCCGACAACGACAAATAAAGCGACAAAGAACAAAACAGGATTAGTCTCCGCGTCTGAAATCGTTAAAGAAGCTGAATTGAGACGTAAAGAGCAAGAAGAGCGCATCAACAACATGTCCGCAGAAAGAAGCGGGAAGAACGCGAAAACGTTAATCAGAGATAAAACCACCGGTCGGTTGTTAACGCAAGAAGAAATCGAAGAGAGAACCAAAGCCACGCAAGAACCGAAGAAAGAGCGAGAGAAACCCGTTTGGGGTGCAGGGTTGAAGCAGCAACAGATTGAAAAAGAAAAAGAGGAGGAGCTTAGAAAAGCGAGCGAGGCGCCGTTTGCTCGATCCGAAGTAGACGCGGCGTGGAACTCGGAGAAAATGAATGAAGTGCGATATGGTGACCCGATGGCGAAGAAAGCGTACGAGAAGCAACAAAAGGAACTCGAAAAGCAACAGAAAAATCTGAACGTGATGCAGGGCGTGGATAAAAAATTAGCGAAAAAGCACGGATTTAAAGTGCCGCAAGAGATTCCAAAGCACTCGTGGAGGAACAAAGCGGTCACCGTTGATAGAAACAGATACGGCATAGAACCTGGAAGGCATTGGGATGGCGTCGACCGGGGTACCGGCTTCGAGAAGAAGTGGTTACAAAAGAGCGAACTTAGGAAACGCATAGAAATAGAAAAGAGAGGAACGAGAAACCTGACCGATACGGTCTACGACGAAGACGATTTCAACGAGGATTTGGGCACATAAAATTCAGAAAATAGGCAAGTAATAAGTGTTTACTGTTTTTTAGTGTTTTCTCTCTAGTTTCGTTCCGCTATTACAAATTCTAAAAGTTTATCTCCTCTCTCTCTATCTCCTCTTCTCTACCTTAGAAGACCATCTCGTGCGGCTTGTCGCCAGTTTTGAGGGTAAACAAAGAGGACATGTATTCCTTCAAGTGCGGCACGGCGCCGATGGCGGCACCGACCGAGGCATCCAACGCCTTGTTCGCCGCGATGTACTCCGCCGGCAATTCCTTTCTCGCCGTCGGCGCCGCAAAGAATCCTTCTTCAGACTTGGCCGAGCGATCCTTAGCCGGCTTTTTGAAGTATTTGTCGTCGAACGCTTTGCAATCAACTTTGGAGACGTCAACCTTGGTGGAGGTGGCGATGGCGTATCTTTGGTTCAATCGCTTCACCGGCACACCGTTGATGCCATACGGGCCGCACACCAACAACAAACCAGAATCTAATTGCTTCAAGAACACGCACTTCTTCCCCTTAAAGTGACCAGCTAAGATGATCAACACGGTCCCCGGGGTGATGCTCTTGCGTAACTTCGTTTGGTTCTTCGCTTGCGACTTGGCTTGCGACTGAAGTGGCTTTTTGATGTCATCCGCCGGGTAGAAGGACGGGGTCCCAGATTTGACTTTCTTTGCTCCTTTCTGTTGAGATCGATGCGTAAAATGGAAAGAAGACAACGTTAGCAATTTTAATGATCGTAAAAGAGCGCGATTGTGTCGAGACGAGAGCGGCAAACGTGAAGCGCAAATCCGCTGACCCGACCAAAGCCCTGTCCGCGAACCTAAAACGGCAGCGAAAGGGAAAAAAGGTGAAATGCATCTCCCCGAAAGAGACGGATGATAAGAGCGAAAACGCGCAAATTCGATCGCTATCCATCCAACCACGATATATCGATACGTTGGAGTCATCCAATCGAGCGAGCGACGTTCGCATCCATCTTTCACGCGCCGTTTTCCGAAGCGAAAAATCCACAACCGCAGAGCTCGCCCTCGAGAAAAAGAAAACAAAAAAATCCGCGCGCGCGCGCGAACGGAAAGGAGAAGAAACGCGCGACGCGCGATATTTTATCCTCCATTCGCGCTCGCGTTTTGTGTTCTGCTCACAGAGACGAGAGAAACTTACCTTGGCCATTTTTGTTTTGATATATGTATACGCGTTGTAAATGTGCGTGAAGTTTTGAGGCGCGAGTGGGTGCGGTAGAGCGGGGGCTTTTTGTTCAGCACACAGACGCTGAGTGATGAAATAGTACGAACGCAGTGAAATTTTTTGACTCGAGAGAGAGAGAGAGAGAAGCAAAAAAAATTGGCGCCAAAAAAGCTCCTCCGCTCCCTCCACAAAAAAAGAAAAAATTAGCTCTCTGCGCTGCTGAGGGAAGAGAAACGAGAGAAGAAAACGCCGGTCGCGCTCTCTCGCGCTGGCAAAGAGAGAAGATTTGAAAGAGAGAGAGAGAGAGAGAGTTGGCGCGCTCACGCACACGCAGAGACGCGTCTACCTCTCTCTCTCTTTCTGTCTTTCTGTGGAGGCTCTCGTTCTCTGTCCGTTTTGTATTTTTATATTGGAAGAAGAGTAACAACATACGAGTAAAAAACACGCAACAAGAACGAAAATGCGGCGAGCGGCGCTCGCGCAGCGAAGGCTCTCGAGCTTAACCGCGTCTTCTTCTTCTTCTTCGAGCTATTCTTCGCGGTGGTCGCTCTTTTTCAGGCACCTCTCCGCGGTGCCAGAGCAGCTGCACGCGCAGAAACTGACCATCGATAAAAATTTCCTCGACGGAGCAAATGTGAGTTCTTTTCACTCTTCGCTTGACGAATTCGCTCATGTATACTGACGACTCTTTTCCTTCTTCTTCTTCTTTCATGACGCCAGGATGTGGAACTTCTTCCGACGGGACAGATCCGATATCGGTCTCCTCATCATCGCGTCATCGGCCCGGCGTTGGTGCCGCCGCAATCGTTCGACTCGCCGTTACCGGCGATTGACGATTTCGACGACTTGGACGTCGGCGCACTCGTGGGACAAAAAACTACGACGAAGCGGCGATTACTTGAACAACAAGAAAAACAACAACAACAACAGAAACAAGATGTAGAAGACCAAATAGAATTACCTTTGAGAGGTTTGTTTAGCGTGTTAGTCGAGCGTAAATCACAACTGCGGATTAAAGAAGAATCGCCGGAAAATCTCGAGTACATTGCTAGACGGGAAAGGCAAAGACGCGTGGAGAACGAAAGCGTGAACGATGAGATTAAGCGATACAGAGAAATGAGCGAACAGATGGCACAGGTTGGCGCGGGCGCAAACTTACCGGCGGTGAGACAGTTGTTGACGTCGTTTTACGAGCCGCTCGTGGTTGGTATTGAACGAGAACAAAGCATGATTAGCGAAGGTGTGCCCGGCATCGATCGAAAAGTGTACGGGCCGTATTTACAATTATTAGGAGCGGATAAAATAGCCGTGATTTCGTTACACACAATAATTTCCATGCTCATGCGAGGTGAAGAGAAAAAGAAAAACGACGTGTTTAGCGACGCTGCGAATGAACACGGTGGTCAAGCCGGGAGCGTAAAGTTTATTCGCCTGGCGAGTTCTCTAGGCCGAGTGATTGAAGCCGAAGTGAATTTATCGCGATTACAAATGAGAGAGAAGTTATTGTCGGCGCGTTATCGCGCCGGTTTAATCAATATGGAAGATATCGTAGAAACGTTCAATCAAGAGAGACACGAAGGAGAACAAGAAATGATTGCAGAAAGAGAGCGAGAGGAGAAAATCGCAAGCATAGATCGAGAGATTCGCGAGAAGAATTTGTTGAAGGAAAGCGACATGATGAGCACAATGCTTCAAAGAGATTCGACCAAGAAATTAAAAACAGTTCGCGCGGTTTCCGAACAAGCAAAGAAAGCGTTAGATAACGCCGACTGGGGTTCAGTTTTGCATTTGAAAGTCGGTGCTGCGATCATCGCGATCGTTTTAGACGTGTGTAAAATAAAAGTGCCGGGACCAGAAACCGCGGAGACTGGCGAGAAGATTGAAGTGCCCGCGTTCTATCACGATTATTCATTGGAACCCAACGCGTTCCGGGGATGGAAACAGAAAGCCAGTCCGAATAATCGTTTCGGAACAGTGCATTGGCACGATTCGTTTTTCCGATTCGTACACTCAGCTACTTTAGCTCGAGCTAGGAGCGTGATTACGAGACACAAACCAATGATTGTTGCTCCTAGACCGTGGGAGTCGTACAACAAAGGTGGCTATTTGAATTCAAATTCAGTCGTCATGCGAGGGAACTACTCCAGAGAGGGTCCTTCGGCCGCGCAAATGAAACTTTTAGCAGATCGTGTCGGAGAGTACGATAACGTTTTTGGCGCATTGAACGTGCTCGGCTCGACCGGATGGGTGATTAACACGGACATTTTAGAAGTCGTCGAACAAGTGTGGAGAGAGAAGAAGTATGCGGGTGGGCTTGGTGGTGGCATCGCGAACATACCGCCTCGGGCGGAATTAAACTTGCCGAATTGGCCCTCGAGCGAATTTCGATTACGCCGCGAACGCAACGGACCTCTCTATGCGACGGCGCTCCCTTCCGCGAAAGAAGTTGGCGAGTTTATGAGAGTATTGAGCCGAACAAAACAAACCAATCGCGAGTTACACTCGCAAAGGTGTGATTTTGCCATCAAACTTGAAGTTGCCAGAGAAATGAAAAACGAAGAGCGGATATACTTTCCTCACAACGTTGATTTTCGCGGTCGTGC